>OARX01000014.1_pt1 | contig 122345 bp, 97 predicted proteins | sample 1494841 | NCBI WGS metagenome assembly OARX01 (sample SAMEA3360670, study PRJEB22359) | human gut metagenome | biome: ENVO:urban biome; feature: ENVO:human-associated habitat; material: ENVO:feces | place: Bangladesh | collected 2011 | reverse complement strand
AACGATTATATTGGGAAAACTCTAAAACCGTGGCCAATTTTAGTTGACCACTACACCTCTAGGTATTCGAGAACGAGACCATCCTCAAAGTAGTAGAGTGGTTTCCCATTGAAGGTTCTGTCATGAGTGATAGTGTGGGCTCTTTGATGAGCCACGTTGAGTTGATGAGTCATGATTGGTTCCTGTGGTTTGTTGTGATTCCCACAGGAACTGGTACTACCGTTACTTTTTAAGCTACTTATGACTATGACCGAAATTATTCATACGCTTTCCAAAATGCTTCGTTCTTCGTTTCGCTAGATAGCTCAGTCGATAAAAGACAGATTGAAACACCTCCCCAAACTCCTCTGAGTTCCGTAGCAAGTGATACTGACCTTGTTTGGAGAAATGGATAGCTGGTTTCTCTTTACCTGAGTACATGGCTTCCACTGAACGCTTCCATGCATTACGAATACGGTTAGCCAAACTTTGCTGATACTCTCCAAAATCCCCCAGAGAGCGAAAGATGTTCCGGTCAAAGATAAGTGCAACGTGGTAATGACTGCTCGTTGAGGTATCACATTCTTTAGCCCACACATAACGAATAGTGGTCTCTCGATAGGGTTTGCGATTTAACCGAGCACTACGTCTTCGATATGCCGCTACCTGAGATTTCAAAGAGCGGAAGAAACGAGTCATCACTGCTGAATCATCCCCTCTAAAGTCTGTTGGTAAGTTAAGGTCCACTCGAACGATAAAAAGTCTTGCGTATTGCTCTAGAGCGTTCTCAAGGACTGACTCTATCCCTTCTAGGTATTCAACGACCAAACCCTCCTTGTCGATGTATACCTTGTTTCCGTTGAAAGTGGATTCGTGTGTGATGGTTAAATTTTTAGACATAATAGAGACCTATGTTTTGTTAATGACATAGGTACTGATAGTGACGTTATTTTCTAAGTCTCTCTTTGGGTAGGGGAACCCATCCCCTACCAAGATATCGAGTGATGAGGTCGTTGGTTGAGGTGTGGGATTAGATGAGTAGATGGGTATATATATTATTAATTACCGATCCACCTCGATTTGCTCTCCACCTATTTTTTGATGATTACTGAGCCATCACATCGGCTAAATCCAACCAGCTAACCTTCATTTTTTTATCAAAAATCACGGCTCATGCATTTTTACTTCTGGAGTTCACTCACATAAAAAGTGAAAAAAATAACTTAAAATATCCAGATATATCATCGGATTACACATTACCAAACGTAAATTAGAGTAAAAGTCATGCCATCAATCGACATAGATGAAGATACATCAGTAGAAACTACAACCATGACGGAAACACCAACACTCGATCTGAACGCTAAAGTGGAAATCATCAATTTCATTAACACTTTCGATGTTAAAGGGAATTGTTATCTATACCATGAAGGGGAAGAAAAGCTGGTTTCGACACTTCTCCGACCTGATGATAGAAAGAGGATTAGCCTAATGAAAGAGCTAGAAGAAGCTCGAACCATAAGGCAACTCCATAAGACTCGCCTATTCAAAGATCACCCATTTCTAAAAAAACAAAAGCGGATTATTCTGCTACCGTATTCTTCAATTTCAAAAAGCCATATGCAAACGAGTCACTATTCCGAGAGAGAGATTAATCGAACAAAAATCATCAACACCTTTTGGAAAAGCAAGCTCGAACTGCATTATGATGCTGCGGAAGCATCGATTCTGGTTTGCTCATTTTTAGCCCAAAATATTGATCGCAATACCCACGGTTTAGGGATAAGCCAAAGCAAGATTGCGATTGTATTGGGAATGAGTCTTCGCCGAGTATCAGATACTTTAAATCGACTTGAGCAACTCGGTTATGTGAGACGATATACAGAAAAAGCCAAACGTGGGAAACTAAGTCTTGGCACTTTTATACAGGTAACAGAAAATTTTTCGTCACAATTTTTGCCCCCAAAAAAGATCGTGGGAGAGTCTGAGGAAAAGCAAAAACAGGGTTCTGAGCATCAACCACAAGACCCCCCTGAGAAGCATTATTTTCAATTTTTGCAAAGTTTGAACGATCTACGACTGGAATTAAAGAACTTCATCGTGAATAGTGAAGAACCAATACCTCCTGTCGTCTTACAGCAGATTTTTAAAGTTTTGTAGTCTCTTTAAAGAGACAAGCAAATCGTTGGTGGTTAGCTTGGTAGGTATCAACTCATCCACACTCTGGAAGCCACAATCACACCGACAAAACTATTAATAAACAACAATCATGGAAACTTCATCGAGCGGTCTATCTAAGCCAAAAACGTGACATAAACCAGTAAATTCATACCATTTAAGTCCATTTTTGTTGATTTTCCTTCACAAAAATATAGAGAATCGAGTTGCTATTGGTATGATTTCATAAGAGGTTGAATGAAAGACAACAGTACAAGTGCAGTTTCTTCTTGGCTTGGTTATAAAATACAAGAATATAGGCTTACCCAAAGGCTTTTAGAGGCTAACAATAGCAGTTGTATTGGGTTTGAGATACTTGACGACTTGGAAGAACACACAGGTAGTACATCAACTTTTGAACAAGATAAAATTTCAACAACAGGACGAAATATAGTCAGCAATCACAGCAAAGACTTATGGAAAACCTTATCAAACTGGATGGATCTTATAGATTCAGGGGAAATCGATGTAGATAACACTATCTTCCTTCTTTTTACTAATAAAAGATGTCACAGTGAAGTGCTGCAATTACTGTCGACATCCCAAGCAACAGAAGAGGCTAGCAAAGCCTTCGATGAAATTCTGAAAATTGTATCCCACCCCTCTCCATCTATTGCCAATTATCTCAATAACTTTTCAAAATCCAAAACAGATGCATGCAGATTAATTTCTAAGTTTACATATATCTACGGTTCAGGTTCTGCTCCTCATGATTTACGAGAGTCATACAAATTACATCGGTTAGGTGCTCTAGAAGAACATTTAGACGAAATAATGTATGAGATCCTAGGATGGGTCAGCGATGTTCTAACCTTAGCAGCAGAGAAAAGACAACCAACCATAGTCAGAGCCAAGGATTTTGGTGCTCGACTTGGAGAAATTGAGAGTAAATACAGGCAGAAAACTATCTTAAACTACTTCTGTAATAGAAGTAGTGAGAGTGAGGATGTACAAAATACGATCAAAGATGCTCCCAATTATATCAAACAGCTAAATTTAATTAACGTTGATGATTCTGAGCTAGAGGAAGCAGCCATAGCAAATTTAGAAACAAAAGATGCAGTTGTTGAATGGACTCTAAATGGCGATGTACAAGATTATAGCTATCGATACTATCAAAGAGAACTACGTCGCTGCTGGGGAATCCAGAAACAAAAAATTCATTTAGACTTTAACGGGCGTCCTGAAACTGAAGTGGGACAAAGGCTATATATCGAGTGCTTAAACAATGTGACTCGTTACTATCTTGAGAACAAAAAGGTTGGCGATTTTTTTGCTCACGGTACCCTTCATTCAATGGCCGATAAGCTAACTATAGGATGGCATCCAGAATTTGATAAAAAACTTGGAGATCCAGATGCTTAAACCTGAAAATAATTTAGAAAAAGAAGCATGGGAAATCAATAATCCGGCGATGTGTAGTTATATGCTTTGGATAGCTACCTTAGCTTACTATCAAAAACAAAAAGAGCCAATTCACCCAAGCAGACTATTCTGCCTATTCCCATTTATTTTGTACTCGGATACCAGAAACGTACTATTAAGTTCAAAAGGTTCGCTAAAATCCTACTTAGCCAAATTTTCAAACTCTAAAGCTATTTCAGGAGATATTCCCCTATCCATTCACTTCCGAATTGATATTCAAAAGAATAAGACCTTAGACGCTCTCATAGTTGCATTTGATTCTGGGTTGCTTGTTATAGATAGTGATTCAGGATTAATTAAACCAAACGTTTCAATAAAGCCTCTACCCAACAGTAAGCTAACAGATACGATAAAAGAACTTGTCTATTGTTCAACAAAAATTGGGCGTTGGTTATCAGAAATGACTAATCAAGATCTAGCTCGAGATTTAAAGGTGATTTTTTAGATGTTTTTTCAAATAGAAAAGGTTGTTCTTTGGTCAAAAGAAGCTAAACATAAACCACGTGTGATTGAGTTTGCTTTAAATAAAGTCAACTTAATTACAGGCTCGTCTAAATCCGGAAAATCCTCTCTCATCCCCATCATTGATTATTGTTTAGGATCGTCTAAGTGTAGCATCCCTGTAAATACTATACGAGATACAACAGCATGGTATGGTGTACAGATAAAAACAAAACACTCTCGGCTACTTATAGCGAGAAGGGATCCAAGTAATCAACTGTCTACATCGAATGCTTTTTTTGTTGAAGCTGAGAATATTGAAATACCTCAAAACATAGAAAAGCATAACGTAAACATTGATACGGTAAAAAATAGACTAAATGAAATTAGTGGCGTATCTAATATTAGTTTTGATTTCTACGACACCGGACGAATAGATAAAAAAGAACCAGTACTAGAGATTTATCTGCATTTAACTATCAACCGCAGAATATAATTGCTAATCCAAATGCACTATTCTATAAAACAGATTCTTTCGAGCATAAAAGTAAACTAGTCACTATACTTCCATATGTGCTTGGCGCTCTAAGTAACACAGATATAGAGAACCAACATAGAATTAAGAATCTTGAAGAAGAGTATAGAAAAGTTGAAAGAAGACTCTTAAAACTTAAACGTCAAAACGAAGATTGGCTTTCTTCTGCGCAAGCATATGTTATAAAAGCTATGGAACTAGGACTAGTCAATAGTGATAAGGATATATACCAACTTAAGCCAGAACGACTTTTAAACGTACTCAAAAATATTGCAACAAAAGAGATCGACTACTCAACTAGCGCGGCAAACATAAAGTATGCCTCAGAACAAGAGGCTGAAATAACCAAGCGTTCTCGAGATATTTCAAATAATTTGGCAAAAGTTAAAAGCCGCCTACAGAATATTAATTCTATGAATAGATTAGCCAATACTCACTCTGACGCATCTCGTCTAAAAAGGGAGCGACTATCTTTGAGCAAATGGCTTCTTACCCAAAATGACATAAACTCTTCTCTTTTTTCTGAGCCAAATGAGATTAGATCATTGGTATTAGAACCTCTAGCTAGGGCTTTTTCCAACCTTGAGGCTGAGCTTGAGGTACCGATACATGTACAAGGAGCATTAAGTAGAGAAAAGATCTACCTAGAAGGTGAATTAACTCGCTTGGCTTCAGAGATGAAAGATGTAAATACACAGCTGAAAATTTTGAGAGGAAACAAGCGAAAATTAGGCTACGATGCTTTCTCTGTTGGAAAGTTTGTTGGAGAAGTCGAAAAAGCCCTAAGCTTAATGGGTGAATCAGAGAGTGAGAGTGAACTATCTAAAGAATACAAACGACTCAAAAAAGAGCTGTCAGTCTTAAGACTAAAAATTGATCCTAGAGAGTTTGAACGCAAGACAAAACTACAGCTTGCGAAAGTTAATAAATTAGCGAGTGACTGGCTCCCTCATTTAGACACTGAAAACCCCAATGCTCCTATATCCCTTCACGAAAAGGAGCTCACTATAACAGTCAACAGCAGTGGCCGAGAGGATTACCTTTGGGAAATAGGCAGTGGTGCGAACTGGTTGTCCTACCATGTAGCCATAACTTTAGCATTGCACCAACACTTTTCTTCTCTGGAAGCTTCCCCTGTACCAAACTACATTATATATGATCAGCCAAGTCAAGTTTATTTCCCGAGTAAGCTTCGACACCAAGCGACTCCTGAGGAAGATGAGCTAGCTTTACTTGAGCAGGATGAAGACATCGTACAAGTTAAGAAGATATTCGAAGCGTTTAATGGTGCAATTGAAAAGACAAAAGATAACCTTCAAATAATAGTATTAGACCATGCCCCATCGACACTAGTAAAAAGTATTCCTAAAGGGCACCTAGTTGAAGAATGGCGCAATGGAATAAAGCTTATTCCGCTGGATTGGCTATAAAGCTAAACGCAAGGCTATCTTACAAGTTGTGCGACTATAATACTCCGAACTAAAAATCTTGTGAGTCTTAATGAATACACATAAAAAAGATAGCCACTAGCTATCTACTAGGGCAACAAAACAAAAAGGTTATAAAAAAGGCATATATATGAAAAATCAATATAAGTAAATTTTCTTTTCATTATATAGAGAACCCGATGTACCACTAAATGTACCAACAGATAAAACCAAAACCAATAAATTCATTATTTAACAATACATTAAAGGAAAATATTGAGTCTGGGAGGGCACCAGATTCCAGAAGGTTAGTAGGCCTAGTGCTTACTAACCTTTTTTGTACCTGACGAATTTGGGTCAGACAATGGGTCAAGTAAGCTTATCCTTAACGTTTCTGAACGGTTTAAGACGGCACTCTAACCCACCATTTTATGCTCTAGAAATGGCAACGGGAGCATAAGCTCCCGTCTATTCCAGATCAGCAAATCAAAGGTGTAATGTTGTTTTGATTAGTTGCGTTTTACCCGCCTAAACAAACTAGCATTAAAATTCCTCGTGCATCACACTTTTTGTACAAATTGTGAGCAAATGGACTTATTTCTGAAATTGTCACATAAATTTCAGCTTATTTTCACTGCCTATCACCAAATACCTTGCGGTGACTGTTCAAGGATATTCCGCGCAACAAAAAGCTCATCAGACTGTCGCGATTTTGCAATATGTAGCCTCTAGCCTCTTGGTAAACCATCACATAAGAGGTTGCTATGCTTTCTACTTCTCCATTTGTTCTGCCACGAAAAACCCCATTTGGTTTAGGTGAACACTTAGCGGAATGGGCAACAGGACTGAAACGTCTCAATCAATTCTATGCTCAACGTCCAGCAAGCGGTGATACTCAAGCGTTTTTGCGCTTTACCTTGGATGTTCTTGGTATCGATTATCAAGTAGTACGCGGCAAGCTCACACATGTTCCAGCTCAAGGGGCAACTATCGTGGTCGCTAACCATCCTTTAGGCTGCGTTGAAGGGGTGATTTTGGCTGAGCTGCTGCTTTGCGTTCGCTCAGATGTAAAAATTCTCGCTAATCAGTATTTAAAGCTGGTGCCCGAGCTTACCTCACTATTTATCGGCGTCGATGTGTTTGAAGGTGCCGATGCCGCAAAAGCGAATCTGCATGCCCTTCGTCAAGCGCATAAACACCTTGAGCAAGGTGGGTTGCTACTGATGTTTCCTGCTGGGGAAGTCTCCCAATTGGTTGACAGCAAGCAAGGTCGTTTGGAGGACAAAGAGTGGAGCCAATCGGTCAGCCGCCTCGTTAAAAAACATCAAGCGCATACGGTCCCAGTTTATATTGATGGCCATAACTCAACCCCTTTTTACCTTGCAGGAAAAATTCACCCTATGCTGCGCACCTTGATGTTGGGGCGCGAGCTGCTCAATAAGCAGCATACTCAAATTGGTATCGCGATTGGTGAGGGGATTTCACACAGCGAAGTACAGCATCTTTGTGATCAACAGTTGGTCAATTATCTGCGCCTCAATACCTATCTTTTGCAATCTTCTCCCGTGCGCAACAAGACCGCCAGTGATCGATCCTTGCCTCCCGTTGCAGAGCGCCTTCCATTAGCCGATCTGCTCGAAGATATCGCGCAGTTGCCTTACGCCGACCATATGCTGCGCCATAACCAATTTGATGTGTATTGCACCACAGCGGATAACATTCCTTCGTTGATGCATGAAATTGGCCGCATTCGCGAGTTGAATTTCCGTGAGGTGGGCGAAGGAACGGGCTGTGCGCTGGATATTGATCGATTTGATCGCGATTACCTTCACCTATTCATTTGGGATAGAGAGAAAAATCAGCTGGTGGGCGCATACCGTTTAGGGCTCGTTGATAAGCTTATTGAGCACAAGGGGATCAGCGGCCTCTACTCCAGTACCCTATTTCATTATGATCAACGCTTCCTCAATAACATGGGCAATGCGATTGAAATGGGGCGTTCGGTGATTGACAGCCAATATCAAAAAAGCATGGCGGCCCTGCTTTTGCTTTGGAAAGGCATTGGTACTTATGTCGAACGCCACCCACAATATACCCACCTTTTTGGCCCTGTGAGTATCAGCAACGATTACAGTGAACAAGCCAGACGTTTACTCGCCGATACCATGACTCTGCATTATTACGATAGTGAACAAGCCGAGTTAGTGATGGCCACCAACCCTCTACCTACAGGGCAAGCACAATGGAATGCCAGCCTTTTGACGTCACTTGCCGACTTGCAACTCCTGTCACGAGTGATTGCTCGGATCGATGAAGGAAAGGGAATTCCGGTGCTACTACGCCAGTATCTAGGATTAAACGGAAAGCTGGTGAGCTTTAATGTGGATCCTGCGTTCAATAACGCACTAGATGGCTTGATCGTAGTTGATCTTCGCAATGTGCCCACGAAAACCTTAGCGCGTTACATGGGGCAATCTGAAGCTCTGCGCTATCTTGCCACCCACCAATATTTCAGCGATATCTAACCCATCACGCCAAGGTGCTTCATCTTGGCGTGACCCATCAAACATTTCTGGAATCAAAATAAAATGCTATCGAGTCAAAATTTCCTCTCAATATCGCCAGTTTGATACTGACTAGTCATTGGTATCATGCTTCATTTACACGCAAAGTTAGTATTTCAGACTAAAACACTCCTCCCCTTCTGCCACCCTTGATGATTGACTCTTTTTTCAGCAACTTAGACTCTACAGCTTCAATAACGATAACAATGAGGAAGTTATGCCAATCACAACCTATTTAAATAAAAGCCGCATCATGCTGGCCCTTGTCCTGAGCACAGTTTTAGGAACCGCGCAGGCCAACGAACCACCCGTTTATAAACTGACGCTGGCCGAAACGTGGGGGGCGAATACTCCTATCCTCGGCGATGCACCAAAAAACATGGCGAAATTGGCCGCTGAAATGTCCAATGGCCGCATTCAAATCCGTATCGACTCGGCCAACAAACACAAAGCACCGCTGGGCGTGTTTGATATGGTGAAATCCGGTCAATACGATCTCGGTCACTCCAGCTCTTATTATTGGAAAGGCAAGGTTCCGAATACCCTCTTTTTCTCTTCGATGCCGTTTGGCATGATCGCAACTGAGCAATACGCTTGGTTCTATTATGGCGGCGGGATGCCGTTGATGGAGAAGGTGTACGCGCCGCATAACCTCTTGTCGTTTCCGGGCGGTAACTCAGATATTCAAATGGGCGGATGGTTTAAAAAAGAGATCAACAGCGTTGACGATCTGCAAGGGCTGAAAATGCGTATTCCGGGATTTGCGGGTGAAGTGTTGGCAAAACTTGGCGCGAAACCCACGAACATTGCACCGGGGGAGCTTTATACCTCGCTAGAACGCGGCACCATCGACGCACTGGAATGGGTTGGCCCAGCCTTTGATCTGCGCATGGGCTTTCATAAAATTGCCCCTTATTACTACACCGCATGGCATGAACCGGGCTCCGAAACGCAATTTTTAGTCAATAAGAAGAAGTGGGATACGCTACCAAAAGACATCCAAGTGATCTTAGAAACCGCTTTCCGCGTCGCCGCTTTCGATATGTACAACCAAGCGATCGATGCGAATGCGACGAGCTGGGCAGCGATGAAAAGTGAGTACCCAGACATCAAAGTTCGTGATTTTCCACCCGCAGTACTTGCCGCACTACGCCAAGCCAACAATGAACTTCTGCAAGAGCAGGCAGCAAGCGATCCGCTCGCTAAAGAGATCATCGACTCTCAGCAGGCTTACTTAACCAAAGTGCGTGATTGGACTCGGATCTCGACACAAGCGTACTTAAATACCAATCCTTAATGGCAATGCGCTGGATAAACAAAGGGCTACCATCTGGTAGCCCTTTGATTTATTGAACATTTACTCGACAGTTACCGCTTTAGCAAGGTTACGAGGCTGGTCAACATCGGTACCTTTGATTAAAGCCACATGGTAAGAGAGCAGTTGCATTGGGATGGTGTAATAAATCGGAGCCACAATCTCGCTAACATGCGGCATCGCAATGATTTTCATCGTCTCATCCGCTTCAAAGCCCGCCACTTCATCGGCAAATACGTACAATAAACCACCGCGCGCACGCACTTCTTCAATATTGGATTTAAGCTTTTCTAACAGTTCATTGCTTGGTGCAACCACAACCACTGGCATATCCGCATCAATTAACGCCAATGGGCCATGCTTTAGCTCGCCCGCTGCATAGGCTTCTGCGTGGATGTAAGAGATCTCTTTCAGTTTAAGAGACGCTTCTACCGCAATCGGGTAGTACTCACCGCGCCCCAAGAAGAGGGTATGATGCTTATCAGCAAAATCTTCCGCGAGCGTTTCGATCTGTTTTTCAAACGACAATGCGGTTTCAATCTGCTTCGGCAGTTGATGCAATGCATGTACGATCTCAGCTTCTAACTCGCGACCAATGCGCTGTTGCTGCTTACCAAGTGCAGTCACCAGCATCAACAATGTGACTAGCTGAGTGGTAAAGGCTTTGGTTGAAGCCACACCAATCTCAGTACCTGCGCGAGTCATAAAGGCGAAATCCGATTCACGCACGAGAGAAGAACCCGCAACGTTACAAATCGTCATCGCCGCCATATAGCCTTTCTCTTTCGCTAAACGTAGCGCGGCTAAGGTATCTGCCGTTTCACCAGACTGAGATAGAGTGATCAGTAGGCTATTGGGGCGCGTGACAAATTTGCGATAGCGGAATTCAGACGCGATTTCGACATCACAGCTCACACCCGCTAACGATTCAAACCAGTAACGTGCCGTCATCCCTGCATTATAAGAAGTACCGCAGGCGACGATCTGTACATGTTCCACTTTTGCCAGAATCTCTGCCGCGTGCACACCAATGCTTTCCACCACCACGCAGTCATGGGTAATACGCCCTTCCATGGTATTGATCAGCGCCTTTGGCTGCTCGAAAATCTCTTTTTGCATGTAGTGGCGGTAGTGACCTTTGTCCGCAGCATCATGTTCTAGATTGGATTCGCTGATTTCACGTTGTACGGGTTGCCCCAGAGCATCAAATACGCGCACATCACGACGAGTCATTTCCGCTACATCCCCCTCTTCCAGATACATAAAGCGGCGTGTGACGTTAAGTAGCGCGAGTTGGTCTGACGCAAGGAAGTTTTCACCGATACCAAAACCAATCACAATTGGGCTACCTGAGCGAGCGACCACTAAGCGCGAAGGGTCGTTACGATCCATCACCACAGTGCCGTAAGCTCCTGTAAGCTGTTTAACGGTGGTTTGTACCGCTTCTAATAAAGAGGAAGCACTGCGCAATTCCCACTCCACTAAATGAGCAATGACTTCAGTATCCGTTTGTGAAGTAAACACATAACCACGATCTTGCAGCATAGTACGCAGCATTTCATGGTTTTCGATAATGCCGTTGTGTACCACCGTAATGTCACCAGAAATATGGGGGTGAGCATTGATCTCAGAAGGCTCACCATGCGTTGCCCAACGGGTATGCGCGATACCTGTACCGCCCGCGACTTGCGCCGCTTCAACCGCATCCGCCAACTCTTGTACTTTACCCAAACGGCGTAAACGCGTGAGCTGCTTATCGCTATCCACAACAGCTACGCCCGCAGAGTCATAGCCGCGGTATTCAAGACGGCGTAGGCCTTGTACTAAAATTTCAGCAACATCGCGTTGTGCAACCGCACCAACAATTCCACACATAGTTAAACTCCATATTTTTTATACTGTCGCGCCCTGACTTAATAAGTCGCGCTAAGGGATTTTTATTTCACGGTTGCACGGATCACGCGCACTTGGTGAGATTCAATTTGTTTGGCAAATTCGTCACTCAATTCATGATCTGTGACTAAGACATCAATGTTGTCCCAGCTCAGCTCTAAGTTCGGAATTTTGCGGCCCACTTTGTCTGACTCAATCATCACGATCACTTCACGCGAGACTTCAGCCATCACTTTGCTAAGCCCAACCAGCTCATTGAACGTGGTCGTCCCCCGGTCAAGATCGATGCCATCAGCACCGATAAACAGCTGGTCAAAATCGTAAGAGCGCAGTACCGATTCTGCGACTTTGCCTTGGAAGGATTCAGAATGGGTATCCCAAGTACCGCCAGTCATCAGCAGTGTGGGTTCATTTTCTAATTCATTGAGTGCATTCGCGACATGCAATGAGTTGGTCATCACGACCAGCCCTCGCTTGTCATTCAGTTGCTGAATTAACGCCGCCGTGGTGCTGCCACTATCAATCACAATCCGATTATGATCACGGATTAGTTTCGCTGCAGCTTTAGCCAGAGAAATCTTTCGAACTGAAACTTTTTCATTCAATTCATCGTGCATCACTTCTTTCGGTAATGCGATAGCACCACCATAGCGACGCAGCAATTGGCCATTTTTTTCAAGAGAAGCTAAGTCTTTGCGAATAGTCACTTCTGATGTTTCAAACTGAGAAGAGAGAGCCTCAACACTCACCTCACCTTGTTCATTAACCAGCTTAACTATTGTGTGCCTTCTCAGTTGTGTATTTCGTTTCGACATTATAAAACACAATTAAAGTTACGAATCGAAACGAAGTATAGTTAAAACGAAACAAATAAGTCCATTTATTTCGATCCAAAAAATTAATATTTCACGCTAAAACCTTGTCCTAAGACAATTCTTAGACAGTGATATTACTGTCATTCAGTGGTAGAATTCGGCCTCGAAAAGAAAAAAAATTACAGAATTGAGTAAAAATAACGCCCATAGTCCGCGCCATACTGCCGCTAACTGGCGATTTTTCTGAAATTTTTGATCAAACAGTCAGTCATAAAATGACTAAATCTGTTGAAAGACTTTCAGTTTTGGAGTGCTGTGAACTCGTGAGCTAGACTTGGCAATTGACGAAATAAAGTTGCTACCGCCGAGAACACTTCAAAACCACCACCAACTTCAAAATCATTTTGTTTATCGGAGAAACTCTTCCATGAAAAAGACCAAAATCGTATGTACGATTGGCCCAAAAACTGAGTCTGTAGAGAAACTGACTGAGCTTGTAAACGCTGGCATGAATGTTATGCGTCTCAACTTCTCTCACGGTGACTACGTTGAACACGGCACTCGTATCACTAACTTCCGTAAAGTGATGGAAGTGACCGGTAAACAACTGGCGATCCTACTGGATACTAAAGGTCCAGAGATCCGTACTATCAAGCTGGAAAACGGTGACGATGTGGATCTGGTCGCTGGCCAAGAGTTCACTTTCACAACTGACACGAAAGTTGTTGGTAACAAAGAGCGCGTAGCAGTCACTTACTCTGGTTTTGCAAAAGACCTGAACGTGGGCAACCGTATTCTGGTTGACGACGGTCTTATAGAGATGGAAGTACTGGCGACCACTGACACTGAAGTGAAGTGTAAAGTTCTGAACAACGGCGCTCTGGGTGAAAACAAAGGTGTTAACCTGCCAGGCGTTTCTGTCAATCTGCCAGCGCTGTCTGAAAAAGACAAAAACGACCTGAAATTTGGTTGTGAGCAAGGCGTTGATTTCGTTGCTGCCTCTTTCATCCGTAAAGGTTCTGACGTGAAAGAAATCCGTGAAGTATTAGCTTCTCACGGCGGTCAAAACATTCAAATCATCTCTAAAATCGAAAACCAAGAAGGCTTGGACAACTTCGATGAGATCCTTGAGCTGTCTGACGGCATCATGGTTGCACGTGGCGACCTAGGTGTAGAAATCCCAGCAGAAGAAGTTATCTTCGCTCAAAAGATGATGATCGAGAAATGTAACCGTGCACGTAAAGTGGTTATCACGGCGACGCAAATGCTGGATTCAATGATCAAGAACCCACGTCCAACTCGCGCAGAAGCGGGCGACGTTGCGAACGCGATCATGGATGGTACTGATGCTGTAATGCTTTCTGGCGAAACAGCAAAAGGTAAGTACCCAGTTGAAGCGGTGAAGATCATGGCGCAAATTGCTGAGCGTACTGACCCTGTACTGAAAGCAGAACTGGGTTCACGCCTAGACAGCCCACGTCTACGTATCACTGAAGCCGTATGTAAAGGTGCAGTAGACACCGCAGAGAAACTGGCAGCGCCACTGATCATCGTAGCAACTGAAGCGGGTAAATCTGCTCGTTCAGTTCGTAAGTACTTCCCAACGGCTAACATTATTGCAGTCACCACCAACAAGAAAACAGCAGCTCAGTTAGTGCTTTCTAAAGGTGTAACGCCAGTTGTGGTTGACGCGATTGACAACACTGACGCTTTCTACCACCTAGGTAAAGAGATTGCGCTGCAATCTGGCCTTGGCAAGAAAGGCGACATCGTAGTGATGGTTTCAGGCGCACTGGTTGCTTCTGGCACAACGAACACTGCATCAGTACACGTACTGTAATCGGATGAATGCGACGGCCTTGCCTCGCTGAATACGATATAAAAACGGAGCCCAATGGGCTCCGTTTTTTATTACCACCCGAAAAACTCTTTGTGATGAGTATTGAGCAAAAGCACCATAGGTAGAAAATAAAGTGCGCTGAGCTTAATGCCTAATACCAACAAACAGCCAATCGTTAGTCTGACCAGAAGATGATTCAACATACACTGCCTCTCAGTTGCTCAGTGTGTTTGATTCCCTATGCCTAAGCACCACAGAAAGTAACTGTCACTTTCTTTCAATCAATGAGCATTATTGATGAAAAGGTCAGTAGTTTACTTATTACTCAGTCTAGCTCAATAAATCAGCAATATTAGACTTTAGTCTAGCTGTAATGAAAAAATGACAAACGGCAATTTTTAAAATAAATACAATAAGATAGAAAAAGTTCGCTCATCTCGAAAAAGCGGCTTTGTATAAAATATGAATAAAAATCAGCAAATAGGGGCGACTTTCGTCGCCCCCACTCTTCATCATTATGCTGACTTAACATTGGCTATGGTGCCAACTTATATACCACATCCACTCGATCACGAATCACCAAGGAAGACTCTTGATAGGTATCTGCCACATCCATTTTTTCGCTTAGATTCGCCGCTCGCATCATGATCGGCTCAACACTTGGCGTGTTGTAGTCTATCCGCCAAACGCCTTCTAAGCGGCGCTCAAATCCCTTAGCTAGAGACTGAGCTTTGAGCTTGGCATCTTCAATCGCCGCCATACGCGCTTGCTGCTGGTATTTCTCTTGATCACGCACCTTCAATTGAATGCTATTGACTTGATTGATACCAGACTCTAACGCGATATCCAGATACTGATTCAGCTTACTCACCTCTTCGACCCTGACGGTAATCGAGCGAGAAGCTTGATAGCCCACTAACTCTGGCTTACCGTTTGCTGGATAGTGATATTGCGGGTTGATGTACAGATTTGAGCTCGAGATATTCTGCTGTGCGACACCGGATTTCACCAATTTTGAGGTGAATTCCGTTACCGCCTTATCCACTGCCGCTTTCGCTTGTTCCGCATTCATTGTCGATTCAACAACCTTCACGGAAAACTCCGCCATATCAGGTACAGCAGTCACTTCACCATAACCTGAAGTCGAAATATGTGGAAAATCCCATTCCTGTGCAAAGGTAGGGCTTGAAAGAACAGAGAGCAGTAAAACCACCGGTGCAAATAATTTCATCGTTTCGATCCTTAATGTCATCGACTGCCCACATCATAAGCGAAGCAGTGCATAGATTCAGTCTCTACGCATAAAAATTACACAACTTTGACTCGGTCAATTATTGAGGTAGTACGCTTTTCGCATAAGCAGTGATCGCTTCGCTAATTTCAAGTAAGACGCCCGTTTCAAGCTGCCAATGATGCCAAAAAATCGGATATGACAGCATAAAATCAGGCGTCATATTGATGAGAGCACCACTTTCCAATTCCGAAATGATCTGCAAACGTGGGATCAAACAGTAAGCCGCGCCAGAAAGCGCTAAACGGACAAAAGCTTCTGAGCTGCCAACCGTGTGGTTGATGACTTTATCACGTGGTACAGCAAAGTAATCCCATAAGAATTTATTGTGCAATTCGTCATATTGATCGTAAGACACCGCAGGCGCTTTGATTAATGAACGCGGGGTGACCCCCTTAGCAAAGTATTTTTGATAGAACTCAGGGCTTGCGACGCACAGATACTCCATCTGACCCAAATACTCAGCACTACACCCAGTGATCGGTTGTGGCTCCAAACTGATTGCACCGACCACTTCACCATTTTTGAGCTTATCGAGGGTACGTGACTCACCATAAATCACCAGATTCAATTCCACTTGGCGGCTTTTCATTACCTTATCCAGCGCCGGTAACAACCAAGTGGCTAGGCTATCTGCATTGGTCGCAATCGACATAGAAACCGGGCGAACGTGCTCTTGGTTCGTCAACTCCGGAACCAACTCTTGTTCGATTAAACAGACTCGGCGATAGAGCCCAAGCAACTTTTTGCCAACCAAGGTTGGCCTTGGTGGCTGCTCACGGATCAACACTGGCTGAGCTAAGTATTTTTCTAACTGTTTAATCCGTTGTGATACAGCAGATTGGGAGATAAAGAGCTGCTCAGCCGCTCGTTCAAAACTGCCTTTACTCACCACACTATCTAGAGCTTCAATCCACCGATAATCCAGACCACGCATTGCTTTCCTTAACTATTTATTAGCCTTGTTAATATGATATTAAAATCATTAATTATACTTATCCACCTCAAATTATTATCTTGCTCAGCCTATCCCTTCGATCTGACGTTGCAACTTCAAATCGGAACGAAATCACACTCCAATCATGCGGTATGAGGTAAAAAATGAACTGGTGGATTCTGCTACAAGGATTCAGCTTGGGAGCGACCATGATTATTCCCATTGGTGCTCAAAATGCTTATGTATTAAATCAAGGGATTAAACGTCATCACCACTTAACCACCGCAGCCACTTGTGGGGTGCTGGATATGATTTTTATCACGCTGGGGATTTTTGGCGGTGGTGCTCTCATCTCGCAAAATACCAGCTTGTTAATTGGTGTCACTTTGGCTGGAATTCTTTTTTTGTGTGGTTATGGGTTTCTTTCTTTGCGTGCTGCGCTCAAACCGCCCCAAGCATCTGAATCCACGGCAAATCCGATGGCTGCAGGACGTAAAGCGGTCATTTTTGGTGCCTTTGCGGTCACTGTGTTTAACCCGCATCTCTATTTGGATACCGTGGTGATCTTAGGGTCAATCGGAGGCCAATTCCAAGGTGATGAGCGTATCTCATTTGCCATTGGTACCATTCTCGCCTCATTCGTGTGGTTTTTTACTCTTTCACTCGGAGCAGCAAAATTGAGCACCACACTCTCTAAACCTAGAGTCAGACAAGTGATTGATATGGCAGTCGCAGCGATGATGTTCATTATTGCCTTCGCGTTGACTAAGAACTTATATCTCAATCACTGGTTAAATTAAGCTATTACCGACAAAAAAGCGGAGTAAACACTCCGCTTTGGTATTTTGTATATAGCAAAACCATTAATTGATTTTGTTCAGATGCACATCCATTTGTGGGAATGGAATTTCGATACCGTTGGCATCCAGCGCTTCTTTGATCGCTTGCATCGAATCAAAGTACACTGCCCAATAGTCCGAAGTTTTACACCATGGACGAACCACAAAGTTGATTGATGAATCCGCCAGCGTCAGCACACCAATTGTCATATCCGGATCTTTGAGGATACGAGGATCTTTTTCCAGCGTCTCACGCAGAACACGTTTGGTTTTCTGCAGATCAGACTTGTAAGAAACCCCAATCACCATGTCGACACGACGCGTTTCGTGACGTGAATAGTTAGTAATAGCACCGCCAATGACCGCCGAGTTTGGTACCACAACCATTTTATTATCTGGGCTTTTCAGGACAGTTTGGAAAATTTGGATAGAATCAACCGAGCCGGCGACGCCACCAATTTCTACATAATCACCGGATTTGAATGGGCGGAATGCCACAATCAGTACACCGGCTGCAAAATTAGACAGCGAACCCTGTAGAGCCAAACCAACGGCCAGACCCGCAGCACCAATCACAGCGACAACCGACGCAGTTTGCACACCAATACGACTCAACGCCGCAATCAACACAATAATAAACAGCGTGTAACGAACAAGACCGTGGATAAAGTCTACGACAGCCTTATCCATCTCTTTCTTTTTCAATACATTCGCCACACTACCTGCAACCCCTTTAACCACAAGGTTACCGATAAATAGGATCAGAATAGCGGAAATCACATTCACGCCGTACTGAATCAAAAGATCCGAATTATTGGTTAACCAAGTATTCACTTGGTTAAAACTTTCGACGATAGGCACTTCAACACCAATCGATTCACCAGCCATAGTGCATTCCTCTTACAAGTAATCAAAAATTAGCGGAAATAATGAGAAATGATAAACATCCCACTCAAATAAACCACCAAAAGTCAGAATTTTGGCAAAATAGCGCATACTTAACGCTTCGCAAAGTCAAAGTTTGGTAAATAATGACAAAACAGAAGGTTACGTAATAATTGCTACGCTCCCGTTACAGGTTAAACAATATTCGATCTCTCTGCTACCCATCCCACTGAGACTGCATAAAAAAAGAAACCCGCACTTGGCGGGTTTCTTCATTCAATCGAATTCGAAATACGAATTACAGTACGTCGATCGCGTTCAGATCAGAGAATGCTTTCTCTAGACGAGCAACCATGGCTGCTTGACCAGCACGTAGCCATACGCGTGGATCGTAGTACTTCTTGTTCGGTGCATCTTCACCAGTCGGGTTACCGATTTGACCTTGCAGGTAGTCATGGTTTTTCGCTTCGTATTGACGAATACCATCCCATGTTGCCCACTGAGTATCAGTATCGATGTTCATTTTGATCACGCCGTAAGAGATTGACTCACGGATTTCTTCCAGAGAAGAACCTGAACCGCCGTGGAATACGAAGTTCAGAGAGTTTTCTGGCAGACCAAACTTCTCAGAAACATATTTTTGAGAATCACGTAGGATAGTTGGAGTCAGAACCACGTTACCTGGCTTGTAAACGCCGTGTACGTTACCGAAAGAAGCCGCGATAGTGAAACGGTGGCTGATTGCGTTCAGTTTCTCGTAAGCGTATGCCACGTCTTCTGGAGAAGTGTACAGCTCAGAAGAATCCATATCTGAGTTATCAACGCCGTCTTCTTCACCGCCAGTACAACCCAGTTCGATCTCCAGAGTCATGTTCATTTTCGCCATGCGCTCTAGGTATTTTGCAGAGATCTCGATGTTCTCTTCCAGAGACTCTTCAGACAGGTCAATCATGTGTGAAGAGAACAGTGGTTTGCCGGTTTCTGCGAAGTGTTTTTCACCCGCGTCTAGCAGACCGTCGATCCAAGGTAGTAGGTTTTTCGCTGCGTGGTCAGTGTGCAGAATCACTGGAACGCCGTAAGCTTCCGCTACAGTGTGAACGTATTTCGCACCCGCGATCGCGCCCAGAATTTGTGCTTGTTGACCTTCAAGTTTCAGACCTTTACCAGCAAAGAATGCTGCGCCGCCGTTAGAGAACTGCACGATAACAGGCGCTTTCACTTTTGCTGCTGCTTCTAGAACGCCGTTTACAGAGTCAGTACCTACACAGTTTACTGCTGGAAGTGCAAAGCCATTTTGTTTCGCTACTTCAAAAACTTTCTGTACGTCATCACCAGAGATAACACCAGGTTTTACAAAATCAAAGATCTTAGACATGGATGGAATCCTATTTTCTGTCGTTTTAAAAAATAAAAACGGTAAGTTTCAATTCTTGCAAACGTTTGCTCACCAATCGCGGCATTCTACCAAACAAATGCTCGCCGTGCAGCAAACAAGAAAGCGGGAGTCTTACCCCCGCTCTCATTCGATTATTACGCTTTAGCGCGTGCTTCCAGCATTTCTACTGCAGGCAGTTTTTTGCCTTCAACGAACTCAAGGAACGCGCCGCCACCAGTAGAGATGTAAGAAACATCGGCTTTGATGCCAAACTTGTCGATCGCCGCTAGCGTGTCACCGCCACCAGCAACAGAGAAGCCTTCTGATTGTGCGATCGCTTCTGCGATACCACGAGTACCCGCTTCAAAGTTCTTGAATTCGAATACGCCTACTGGGCCGTTCCACAGGATAGTTTTCGCGTTTTTCAGGATCTCAGCCAGTTCAGCCGTTGAGTTTGGACCCAAGTCGAAAATCATGTCGTCATCTTGAACTTCAGAAACGTGTTTGATTTCGGCTTCTGCGTTCTCATCGAAAGCTTTGGCACAAGCTACGTCAGTCGCCACAGGAATCGCGCACTCTTCCATCAGTTTTTTCGCTGTTTCAACAAGGTCAGCTTCATACAGAGACTTACCTACGTTGTGACCCGCTGCAGCGATGAAAGTGTTCGCAATACCACCGCCAACCACCAGTTGGTCAGCAATTTTTGACAGTGACTCAAGTACAGTCAGCTTAGTTGATACTTTTGAACCACCAACGATAGCCACCATTGGGCGAGCTGGTTTGTCCATCGCTTTGCCTAGCGCTTCAAGTTCGTCAGCCAGTAGAGGGCCTGCACACGCAATAGGAGCAAACATACCAACACCGTGAGTAGAAGCTTGAGCACGGTGCGCAGTACCAAACGCATCCATCACGAATACGTCACACAGTGCCGCGTATTTCTTAGACAGCGCTTCTTCGTTTTTCTTTTCGCCTTTGTTGAAACGAACGTTTTCCAGAACAACCAGTTCACCTGCGTTCAGTTCAACGCCGTCTAGGTAGTCTTTCACTAGGCGAACTTCGCAATCGAGAGCATCGTTCAGGTAGTTAACCACAGGCAGTAGAGAGAACTCTTCAGCGTACTCACCTTCCGTTGGACGACCTAGGTGAGAAGTGACCATTACTTTCGCGCCCGCTTCCAAGCAGTGCTTAATGGTAGGTAGTGATGCAAGGATACGTGCATCAGAAGTCACTTTGCCGTCTTTTACTGGTACGTTCAGGTCAGCACGGATAAATACGCGTTTACCTGCAAGATCCAGGTCAATCATCTTGATTACAGACATGATTTGTCCTCTCAAACTATTTAAAGAAATGAAAATTCTGCAACTCGGCGACCCTGCCGAGTCGGTAAAATCTTAGCTGTTTACCGATATGGGGATACGTCCTTCGGGTTTCAATGTTCAAACCTGATTTGAAGTGCATGCTTAGCCGCTACTGCGTGGCCTGCATTGCCAATGCGGTATCTAACATCCGGTTGGCAAAGCCCCATTCGTTATCACACCAAACGAGCATTTTTACTAACTGCCCGTTACTGACTCTCGTTTGTGTCCCATCCACAATCGCGCTGTGCGGATCGTGGTTAAAATCGATGGAAACCAAAGGCGCTTCAGTATAGTCAACAATGCCACGTAATGTACACTGAGATGCGTTCACAATGGTTTGATTTACGTCATTAACTTTCACATTTGATTTAATTGTGACACTTAAATCCATCGCGGTCACATTTACTGTTGGTACACGCACCGAAATCGCTTCAAATTTGTTAGAAAATTTCGGAAATATTCTTTCAATACCTTTATGCAACTTAGTATCAACCGGAATGATCGATTGACTGGCCGCTCGTGTGCGTCGTAAGTCATTATGATACGCATCAATCACTTGTTGATCGTTCATCGAGGAATGGATGGTGGTGATGGTGCCAGAATCAATGCCGAATGCGTCATCCAATACCTTGATGATGGGCACAATGCAGTTGGTGGTACAAGAACCGTTAGAGACGATTTTATGCTCAGCAGTGAGCGTCTCATGATTCACGCCATAGATGATGGTGTTGTCGAGATCGCTAGCACCAGGATGGGAAAATAAAACTAACTTCGCGCCCGCATCAATATGTTGCTGACCATCCTCTTGGCAACCATACACACCTGTACAGTCGAGGACTAAATCCACGCCTAAATCACGCCAAGGTAAGAGAGGAATTTCCGAAAGATGCAGAATGCGGATTGAGTCATACTCACCATTTTGATGGTGAACATAGATATGCTGCTGATCATGGCTGATTTTTTTGCCAAAGCGACCGTGGCTAGTATCGTACTGCAGGAGGTGCGCCATCGCATCTGGCTTGGCAAGCTCGTTCACCGCAACCACTTGAATGCGGTCACGTTTACCACTTTCATACACTGCACGTAATACGTTACGCCCAATGCGCCCAAAGCCGTTAATTGCTACCCTCAGCATCGTATCTCGCCTATCGCTATCAGATTGTTTGGCAATAGTAACCGATACTCTAAGCTTTGGCACGGCGATCCTGTGCAATAAATGATTCCACCGCCGATCGCGAAACACACAGAGGATTGGCGCTGCCGCCAATCCTCTAAACCTCTAGCAATTAGAAGGCGATGTCTAAGCCCAACCAGTAGCGGCGGCCATCTTCTACATAGCCATACTCCGCGTAATTCACCTCTTGATCAAACAGGTTGTACACCGCAGCTTTAATCGTTGCGGTATCGGTGAGTGCGTAAGTCACGCCAGTATCGATAAAGGTGTAGCTTGGCGCGATGAAATCATCGTTCGACGCCCCACCTTCCGGCTGCATCTCCTTACCACGATAGTTGAGGTTAGCCCAACTATTGAGGCGATCTGTGGTTTGCCAGCTCAAGTTGGCATTGAACAGATGTTTAGGTAACTGCAGTAGCGGACGGCCAGCAAAATTCCCTGATTTTTGCTCCGAATGGGTGTACGTGTAGCTAGACGATAACTCAACGCTTTCGGTGATCGGCAGACTTAACGTAGCTTCTGCACCATAGGTTTCCGCTTCATCAATATTCACACGATAAGTAGGAGCTGCACCCCATTGGTTGGGGCCGGCAGTACAAATATTCGCTGGGCAAGCGACGCGGGTGATTTTATCTTTAAAATCATTATGGAAAGCGGTCAACGATGCCGCCAGACCTGAGCCTGTGCTATACATCAAACTCAGTTCTTTGTTAATCGAAGTTTCAGGCTTGAGATCCGGGTTGCCGTAAATATTACCGCCGCCACTAACTTGCCCCCAATCCGGCGTCACTTCACGTAATTGCGGTGCACGGAAGCCAGTAGAAACACCACCTTTTACTGTCCATAGAGGATCGAGATTCCATACGCCATACACACGTGGGCTGAAGTGGCTGCCGTAGTTTTTATCATGATCCAGACGGCCACCAAAGGTCAGGCGGAATTGCTCTGCAAGCGCCCATTCATCTTCAATGAATCCCGCCCATTGAGTGTTCGAGATATGCGTGCGAGACGAAATTTTGTTGGAGGTTTTATCCTCTAAACTTTCGTGTTTACCTTCCACACCAAAGCTCAACATATGCTCACCAATAGGAGCCACTAACGTGGATTTGAACACAGTATTATCAATGCTCATCTCACGAGATTTATTGGTGTTCTCTTCATATTGCAGATAGGTATCAGACTGCCCAACATCCTGCCAATCCCCTTGGTGAGAGACGGCAACATGGTTGCGACGGTACTGGTTATCGGTATTGCTGCATGTACCTCGGCATCCGCTGGATTGCGCCGACTTGCCCACGTTATTTTCGCGATCTTGGGCTGATACACCGGCTTCCAGTTGAAGTTGATGATCTGGATTGAGCTGGTAGTTGAGCTTTGAGGTTAAGCTGCGCAGTGATTTATCGCCGTAACCATGTTCAATTTCGTCTTCATCACGTTGCGTGGTTTGTCCGTAGACTTGCAGCGATAGAGCATCACTTAAAGGTCCCGTTACGAAGAAATTAGCGCTTTGTTCATCGCCTGAGGCGCGATTTTCTTGCACCACGGTCGATAGCTGCACATTGCCTGACCACTGCTGCTGATCTTTACGAGTGATGATGTTGATCACACCGCCAATCGCATCCGAGCCGTACAGCGTAGACATCGGGCCGCGGATCACTTCAATGCGCTCAATCGCTTGCAGTGGCGGCAACCAACCTTGCTCAATGCCCGGGCCGTCGCTGTTTGGACGGGTCTGACGTGAGGTTTGGCGCTTACCATCCACCAAGATAAGGGTATAGTTTGAACCCATACCACGAATGCTGATGTCGGTAGTATCGCCCCCTCCAGTGACTGTCACACCCGGTACGCTTTTTAGCGCATCGGTCACATCACGGTAATAGCGAGATTCCAGATCTTCTCTTGAAATCACACTGATACTGGCTGGCGCATTTTGAATCACTTGCGCGTATCCCGCCGCAGTGACCACCATGGTTTCATCCGTTTTCGTCGCGTCTTGAGCAAAAGCGCTAGCCGAAAACATTAAGCCTAGTGTCACAGATAAACTGACGGGGGATGGATTGAATCTGGACATTTACCACTCCTTTAAATGATAATTATTCTTAATTTCAGAAGCGGATTATTCATATATTCTGTACTGGAGATAGATCGACACATGGAATAGTTCGGTCCAAATATGGAACGTCTGTGGTAATTATTCTTTAAGGGTCAAATACCTATGCAAGATCTCAGCGCCGTAAAAGCTTTCCATGCGCTTTGCCAACATAAGAGCCTGACTGCCGCTGCCAAAGCGCTTGAACAGCCTAAATCCACCCTGAGTCGCCGTTTGGCGCAACTTGAAGAGGACTTGGGACAAAGCTTGTTGATGCGTCAAGGCAACCGCTTAACGCTCACCAAAGCAGGAGAAGTGTTTGCGGTTTACTCGGAGCAGCTACTTGAACTGGCCAATAAAAGTCAGGAAGCGTTGCAAGAATTGAACAATCAAGTCACTGGCGAACTCACGCTGGTGGTACACCCCAATTTGATCCGCGGCTGGCTCAGCCAAGTACTGGATGAGTTTATGCAGCAGCATTCGACATTGAAGATCCGTCTACTCAGCCAGTTTCAACACAGTGATGAAGTGTTTGAGCCCGATTTGATCATTTGGATTGAACACGCCGCCCCCATGGGTTATCGCAAAGAACGCTTAGGCTATTGGCGCTATGCCGCTTACGCCTCTCCCAAATATTTGGCCCATCGAGATAAACCGACCCATCCTCGTGAGCTGATTCATCACCCATGGATTGATTTTATTGCTTGTCGGCGCGCGGAGCTTGAACTGCACCATCCAGAGTTCGGCAGTTATTCACTGCCAGCACTAGAGAGTCGTTTACAAAGCGATAATCTTGCCATGCAAGCCGATGCGATTGCTAAAGGTCGTGGTATTGGTTTGCTTCCCACTTGGTTTGCCAATGGTTTTGAAACGGCGCATCCGGGCAGCCTCATTCCTTGCGTCAACGGATGGCAATCACAGCCAACAGAAATCAACTGCTTCTATCCGCTCGGTCGTCACCCACTTCGGCTGCGCCTATTTATTGATGCGCTCCGCCAAGCAAGGCCCGATGAGTGGCAATAAAAAATCCCGCCGCAGCGGGATTTTTTATCATCGATTTTTCTTTGCGTAACAAAGAAATAAATCGCTTTTAATTACGCCAGCAGTTCTTTAGCTTGCTTCACTACGTTTTCAGTCGTGAAACCAAACAGTTTGAACAGCTCACCCGCTGGTGCTGATTCACCGAAGCTAGTCATACCGATGATGCGACCACCAAAGCCAACGTACTTGTACCAGAAGTCGGCAATGCCCGCTTCAATCGCGATACGCTTAGTCACAGCGGCTGGCAGAACGGCTTCACGGTAAGCCGCATCTTGCTTATCAAACGCATCGGTCGATGGCATAGAAACGACGCGAACCGCTTTACCTTCGGCGCTCAGTTGCTCGTAAGCGGCAACCGCCAGTTCCACTTCAGAGCCTGTTGCAATCAGAATTAGCTCAGGTTGGCCTGCACAATCTTTCAGGATGTAACCGCCTTTAGCGATGTTCGCGACTTGCTCTGCGCTGCGTGGTTGCTGCGCAAGGTTTTGACGCGAGAAAATCAGCGCAGATGGCGCATCTTTACGCTCGATGGCCAGTTTCCAAGCCACTGCCGATTCCACTTGGTCACATGGGCGCCATGTGCTCATGTTTGGTGTCATACGCAGAGAAGCGATTTGCTCAACTGGTTGGTGAGTTGGGCCATCTTCACCCAGACCGATAGAGTCATGCGTGTACACTTGGATATTTTGCACTTTCATCAGTGCTGCCATACGCATCGCGTTACGCGCGTATTCCATAAACATCAGGAAGGTTGCACCGTAAGGGACAAAACCGCCGTGCAGCGCGATACCGTTGATGATGGCCGTCATACCAAACTCACGCACACCGTAGTGGATGTAGTTGCCTGACGCATCTTCTGCTGTCAGTGACTTAGAGCCAGACCACATGGTGAGGTTAGAAGGCGCCAAGTCAGCAGAACCGCCCATAAATTCTGGTAGCAGTTTGCCAAACGCTTCCAGCGCATTTTGTGATGCTTTACGCGATGCGATGTTGGCAGGGTTAGCTTGCAGGTTAGCGATAATCTCGCTGGTTGCGGCTTCCCAATTCGCTGGCAGCTCGCCCGCTACGCGGCGTTTGTATTCAGCAGCTTCGGCTGGGTAAGCTTTCGCGTAAGCGGCGAATTTCTCATTCCAAGCGGCTTCTTTGCTTGCGCCTGCTTGTTTTGCATCCCACGCTGCGTAGATGTCCGCTGGGATTTCAAACGGAGCGTGTTCCCAACCCAAGAATTCACGTGCAGCTTTGATTTCATCGTTGCCCAGAGGCGCGCCGTGACAGTCGTGTGAGCCCGCTTTGTTTGGAGAGCCGAAACCGATGATGGTTTTGGTACAAATCAGCGTTGGGCGAGAGGTTTCTGCTTTCGCCGCTTCAATTGCTGCATTAATCGCGTCTGCATCGTGACCATCAACCGCTGGGATTACGTGCCAGCCGTACGCTTCAAAACGTTTTGGTGTGTCGTCTGAGAACCAGCCTTCCACGTGGCCGTCGATAGAGATACCGTTGTCATCCCAGAACGCAATCAGTTTGCCAAGGCCAAGTGTGCCCGCCAGTGAACACGCTTCGTGCGAGATACCTTCCATCAAACAGCCGTCACCCATGAACACATAAGTGAAGTGGTCAACGATGTCGTGACCCGGTTTGTTGAACTGCGCCGCCAGTGCTTTCTCAGCAATCGCCATACCTACGGCATTGGTGATGCCTTGGCCGAGTGGGCCCGTAGTCGTTTCGATGCCCGGTGCATAACCGTACTCTGGGTGACCCGGTGTTTTGGAGTGTAGTTGACGGAAGTTTTTCAAATCGTCAATCGACAGCTCATAGCCGCTCAGGTGTAGCAGCGAGTAAATCAGCATAGAGCCGTGGCCGTTAGACAGTACGAAACGGTCGCGGTCAGCCCAGTTTGGGTTTTGTGGGTTGTGGTTTAAGTGTGAACGCCACAGCACTTCGGCGATATCCGCCATGCCCATTGGGGCTCCCGGGTGGCCAGAGTTAGCTTTTTGAACGCCGTCCATGCTCAGGGCGCGGATAGCATTGGCAAGTTGTTTGCGAGAAGACATGTCGACTCCTAAATGGGAAGTAAGCGAAATGAATGGATGCGGAAAATCAGTGGCGGCTATTGTCGCAAAGCCCCCCTGCTGCTGCAAACGATTTACTGGTGCTTTGCTCCGATTTTGTCACACTTTTTAGCACATTCTCGCTTTGTAGTGGCAAAGCTGACTTTTTTAAGCAAACGTTTGGTTATGCGCTAAATAGAAAAAGAGCTTGTAATTTGAGCGCCCGATACTAGAATAGCCGTCTAGATGTAGAAACGCCTACAAAATGTACTAAATTGATCGATAACGTCATTATCTCTAAGCGACTCGAACCATAGGTCGAAAAGAACTGAGACGTTAGCGAATAACCACAAATATTGGAGCTATCATGGCGATTAAGCACCTGTTTACTTCAGAATCGGTATCAGAAGGCCATCCAGATAAAATTGCAGACCAGATCTCTGATGCAGTGTTGGACGCGATTTTTGAGCAAGATCCTAAAGCTCGCGTTGCTTGCGAAACTTACGTAAAAACTGGCATGGTGATGGTGGGCGGTGAAATCACGACTTCCGCTTGGGTTGATATCGAAGAGATTACTCGTCAAACTGTTCGTGAAATTGGTTACGTGCACTCAGACATGGGCTTCGATGCCAACTCTTGTGCGGTACTGAACACCATAGGTAAACAATCGCCAGACATCAACCAAGGTGTTGATAAAGCCGATCCTAAAGAGCAAGGCGCGGGCGACCAAGGCATCATGTTTGGTTATGCAACCAACGAAACTGAAGTGCTGATGCCAGCACCGATCACCTATGCGCATCGTCTGATGCAGCGCCAAGCTGCAGTTCGTAAAAATGGCACACTGCCATGGCTGCGCCCTGATGCGAAATCTCAGGTGACCTTCCAGTATGACCAAGGCAAGATCGTAGGTATTGATGCTGTAGTTCTGTCGACTCAACACAGTGATTCAATCTCTACCGCAGATCTGCGTGAAGCGGTAATGGAAGAGATCATCAAGCCAGTTCTGCCAGCAGAATGGTTGAGCAAAGAGACCAAATACTTCATCAACCCAACCGGTCGTTTTGTGATTGGTGGCCCAATGGGTGACTGTGGTCTGACCGGTCGTAAGATCATCGTTGATACCTACGGCGGCGCAGCGCGTCACGGTGGTGGTGCATTCTCTGGTAAGGATCCATCCAAGGTTGACCGTTCAGCGGCTTACGCAGCACGTTACGTTGCGAAAAACATCGTTGCGGCGGGTATGGCTGATCGTTGTGAAATCCAACTCTCTTATGCTATCGGTGTCGCGGATCCAACGTCGATCATGGTGGAAACTTTCGGTACTGAGAAAGTGTCGCAAGAGATCATCATTGAAGCCGTTCGCCAGTTCTTCGATCTGCGTCCATACGGTCTGCAAGAGATGCTGAACCTGCTGCAACCTATCTACAAGAAAACCGCAGCTTACGGTCACTTCGGCCGCGAAGAGTTCCCTTGGGAAGCCACCGACAAAGCCGCGCTACTGCGTGACTTCGCTGGTCTAAAATAAGCATTATTTCAACTCATCGCTGACAAACGGCGAGGATTGCAATAGAGTTCAAGGCCCTTTCTCATGAAAGGGTCTTTTTTATGAGTTCGATGATAGGGTATTTAGAGGTAGAAATTCGCTAATGGTTCGTTTTGATCTGCACTGCCAAGCTGAGCAGAAAATCAAACAATGTATCGCTACCGCCAGCGAGGCTTTGCAACGCCCCTTTAAACTGCCCAAACTCAATTACCGTTTACGTGGACGCGCCGCCGGCAAGGCCTATTTGCAGCTGGGGGAAATCCGCCTTAATCCGGTGCTGTTTGCCGAAAACGTCGATGACTTCCTCCAGCAAGTGATCCCACACGAAATCGCCCATCTGATTACGTATCAGCTTTATGGTCGAGTACGTCCACACGGCGTCGAATGGCAACAAGTGATGAGCCAAGTCTTTAAGCTTGAGCCGAAAACCACTCACACCTTTTCTGTCACTTCAGTACAGGGCAAAACCTTCCACTACCGCTGTGCGTGTCGTGAATACCCGCTCACCATTCGTCGCCACAATAAAGTGCTGCGTGGTGAAGCTACCTATCGCTGCCAAAGCTGCCAACAAAACTTGATCTACCAAGCCTAACCTTTGATTGGCTGAGACCACTTCTATAGGCTTTGCCTTGCTCTCGCTAAAAACTAACAAAAGCATCAACGACAAAGGCAATTTATGAGTGTTAAACTGATAAAAAACCTACTTATCTACGTCTTTTATGATGATTTTTCGTTTCGTTACCACGCTTGCTGCTAGCTTACCTCTGCTCACCTTTGCCGCCCCCATCTCTTTTAGTCATGCCAAAAATGAAGCGGTGAAGATTTATCGTGATCATCCGGTCTCTTTTTACTGTGGCTGCGAGATTCGCTGGCAAGGCAAAAAAGGCATCCCGGATCTGGAGAGTTGCGGCTATCAAGTGCGTAAAAATGAGAATCGTGCTTCGCGGATTGAATGGGAACATGTGGTGCCGGCTTGGCAATTTGGTCATCAGTTGCAATGCTGGCAACAAGGTGGCCGTAAAAACTGCACTCGTACTAGCCCTGAGTTCAATCAGATGGAAGCCGATCTGCACAACCTCACTCCGGCGATTGGTGAAGTGAATGGCGATCGCTCCAACTTCAGTTTCAGTCAGTGGAATGGCGTTGATGGCGTCACCTATGGCCAATGTGAAATGCAAGTAAACTTCAAAGAGCGCACTGCAATGCCGCCAGAGCGTGCACGCGGGGCGATTGCGCGTACTTATCTGTACATGAGTGAGCAGTACGGTTTGCGACTTTCCAAAGCGCAAAGCCAATTAATGCAGGCATGGAACAATCAGTATCCGGTCAGCGAATGGGAATGTGTGCGTGACCAAAGAATTGAAAAAGTGCAAGGCAACTCGAACCGCTTTGTGCGTGAGCAATGCCCGAACTGATGGGCAGAATCTCACCCTGCCCCCTTGTATTTTGCCCCACTTGCATCCATGTTAGAGGCCAGATATCCCTCTTCCAACTGAAGTTACACTTTACGTTGGAAGACGGTAACCTCGTTTAATGATTAGGAATTATCCGCATGCGCATCCCTCGAATTTATCATCCAGAACCGATCCACCAGCTTGGCACCGTTGCCCTGAGTGAAGATGCCGCAGGGCATATCGGTCGCGTATTGCGTATGCAAGCTGGGCAAGAAGTGCTGCTGTTTGATGGTTTGGGGGCTGAATTCCCAGCCGTGATCAGTGAAGTTGGCAAAAAACAGGTATTGGTCAATATCACTGAGCGCGTAGAAAACAGCATTGAATCGCCGCTCGATCTGCATCTTGGGCAGGTGATTTCACGCGGCGATAAGATGGAATTCACCATCCAAAAATCGGTGGAATTGGGGGTAACTACCATCACCCCTCTGCTTTCTGAGCGTTGTGGTGTGAAGCTGGATGAAAAACGCTTCGAGAAGAAGATTCAGCAGTGGCAGAAAATTGCGATCAGCGCTTGTGAGCAGTGTGGCCGTAATACCGTGCCAGAAATCCGCCCAATTATGGATCTCGAAGCTTGGTGCGCAGAGCCCACCGAGGCACTGAAACTCAATTTGCACCCACGCGCTAAATACTCGCTCAACACCTTACCCACCCCAGTGAGCAAAGTTCGTTTGCTGATTGGTCCTGAAGGTGGTCTGTCAGCGGAAGAAATTGATATGACTCGCCGTTACCAGTTTGAAGAAACCTTGTTAGGCCCACGCGTACTACGCACAGAAACGGCGGCGCTCACGGCGATAGCTGCACTACAAGTTCGTTTCGGCGATCTTGGCTAAATGGAGATAAACCATGATTAAACTCGGTATTGTGATGGACCCTATCGCGTCCATTAACATCAAAAAAGATTCCAGCTTTGCCATGATGCTTGAAGCGCAGCGTCGCGGTTATGAAATCCATTATATGGAGATGAATGATCTACACTTAGAGCAAGGTGTAGCACTGGCCGATACTAAAGTTGTCGAGCTGAAAGAAGATCCGAGCGGTTGGTACCAATTCAAATCTGAGCAAACCATCGCACTTTCTGAATTGGATGCGATTTTAATGCGTAAGGATCCGCCGTTCGACACCGAATACATCTACGCAACCTACATTTTGGAGCGCGCGGAAGATGAAGGCGTATTAGTGGTGAACAAACCACAAAGCCTGCGCGATTGTAATGAAAAACTGTTCACCGCTTGGTTCCCAGAGCTGACGCCGATCACTATGGTGACGCGCAAAGCCGAGAAGATTAAAGCCTTCCGTGAACAGCATGGGGATGTGATTCTAAAACCCCTCGACGGTATGGGCGGTGCTTCGATTTTCCGCGTTAAAGAGGGCGATCCAAACCTCTCAGTGATCATCGAAACCTTAACCAACCACGGCCAGAATTACTGCATGGCGCAGACCTTTGTGCCAGATATCAGCAACGGTGATAAACGCATTTTGGTGGTCGATGGTGAACCTATGCCTTACTGCTTGGCGCGTATCCCCGCCAAAGGGGAAACCCGCGGTAACTTGGCGGCTGGCGGTCGTGGTGAGCCTCGCCCACTGAGTGAAACCGATAAGAAAATTGCCCTAGCGGTCGCACCGACTCTCAAAGAGAAAGGGCTGCTGTTTGTAGGCTTAGATGTCATTGGCGATAAACTGACCGAAATTAACGTCACCAGCCCAACCTGCATTCGAGAGATTGAAGCTGCGTACGATATTTCAATCACAGGCAAGCTGATGGATGCCATTGAGCGTCGCTTAAAAGCGACGGCGATGTGAGCAACCATAGCAGTGACATAGAGGTTGGACACAGTATGAATCTTACCAATCATTTTCTGGTTGCCATGCCAAGCATGAAGGATCCTTACTTCAAGCGCAGCGTGATTTATATTTGCGAGCACAACCAAGATGGTGCGATGGGGTTAATGATCAATGCGCCGATCGATATTACGGTCGGCGGCATGCTCAAGCAGGTCGATATTGAGCCCGCTTACCCACAATCGCACCAAGAGAATTTGAAAAAGCCGGTGTTTAATGGGGGACCTGTGTCGGAAGATCGCGGGTTTATTCTGCATCGTCCGCGCGATCACTATGAATCGAGCATGAAGATGACCGATGACATCGCCGTCACCACCTCGAAGGATATTCTCACTGTACTGGGTACCGAGGCGGAGCCTGAAGGCTACATTGTCGCACTGGGCTATTCGGGTTGGTCTGCTGGCCAGTTAGAGGTGGAACTCACCGAAAACTCGTGGCTAACCATAGAAGCGGATCCTGAGCTGATTTTTAACACGCCCGTGCATGAGAAATGGCAAAAGGCTATTCAAAAACTCGGCATCTCCCCTGCGCAGCTTTCCAGCGACGCCGGACACGCCTAATAAAATCCAAGGCTGCGATCACGCAGCCTCATTTTTACTGTCATTTTTTATTGAACATTTTTTATTAAAAGAGAAATCGCATGTCACGTACCGTTATGGCCTTTGATTACGGCACCAAAAGCATTGGCAGTGCAATCGGTCAAGAGATCACGGGCACGGCGTCTCCGCTGAAAGCGTTTAAAGCCAATGATGGCATCCCCAATTGGGATGAAATTGAAAAGCAGATCAAAGAGTGGCAGCCCAATTTATTGATTGTTGGCCTGCCTACCGATCTGCACGGCAAAGATCTGGACACCATCACCCCACGCGCAAAGAAATTCGCTCAGCGTTTGCATGGCCGTTTTGGTTTGCCCGTAGAACTGCATGATGAGCGTCTTTCCACCACCGAAGCGCGCGCAGAGCTGTTCGCCATGGGCGGTTACAAAGCACTGAGCAAAGGCAATGTGGACTGCCAATCGGCGGTGATCATTCTGGAAAGTTGGTTTGAAAGTCAGTGGGGCTAACCCCACTGCTTTTCTTGGCCGAGTAGAATCGCTGTGATTACTCAGCCAAGCCTTCCAATTTGATCAAAGCAAACTGCTTCTTACCACGTTGCAACACATAGTAGCGATCAAACAGAGCAAAGCCGGATAACCCACCCTCTTGCTGTACTCGCTCACCATTGACGCGAATCGCCCCATTCTCCAGCCACTCGCGCGCTTGGCGCTTAGAACTGGCTAAACCTGAGCTAAGCAGCAAATCGAGTAAGGAATCGGTGCGTGATGCCGCCACACAAGGCAAACCATCCAGTTCTAACTGAGCCAACTCACTTAAGCTGAGATAGCTGACGTCCCCGCTAAACAGCGCTTGAGTAATCCGCTGCGCCGCAGCGAGTCCCTCTTCACCATGCACAAAACGGGTCACGTGTTCGGCCAAAATCTGCTGCGCTTGTGGTTTGCCTGCACGTAGCGCATCGGCTTGACGGATTTCCTCAATCTCAGCCGTGCTCAAAAAGGTGTAATACGCCAAGAAGCGGTACACATCGGCATCATCACTGTTTAACCAAAACTGGTAAAAGCGATACGGCGAGGTTTTGCTGCTCTCAAGCCACACTGCACCACTTTCGGTTTTGCCAAATTTAGTACCATCGGATTTGGTAATGAGCGGCAGAGTTAAACCACACACCTCAACCCCATTCAGGCGACGGGTCAAATCAATTCCGCTGACAATATTGCCCCACTGATCATTGCCACCAATTTGCAGTGCGCAGCCAAACTCACGATTGAGATGCGCAAAGTCATAAGATTGCAGCAAAGAGTAACTGAACTCGGTAAAAGAGATGCCTTGATCCGGACGCGCCAAACGCTGCTTTACCGATTCACGATTGATCATGGCATTGACGGAAAAGTGCTTGCCCACATCGCGGAAAAAATCGATCAGATTGATCTTACCGATCCAATCGGCATTATTGACAGCCATCAGCGATGCGCAGTTCTCGCCCTGCGAGGTCATCAATTGCGTGATTTGCTGGCTTAAATCACTCACCCACTGCTGTACAGTTTGCGCACTATTGAGCACCCGCTCGTTGGCTTTGAAGCTTGGATCGCCAATCATGCCTGTGGCCCCCCCGATAAGCGCAATCGCTTGATGTCCGGCGTTTTGAAAACGCTTAAGCATCAGCAACGGCACCAAATGGCCGATGTGCAAACTGCCTGCAGTGGGGTCAAAACCGCAATACAGCACTTGCGGTGTGGCAAAGCGCTCAACCAGCGCCTCCAGAGGTGTGCTTTGCGCGATCAAACCGCGCTGCTGTAAATCATCAAAAAGTTGCTGTGAATTCATTCTGCCTCCTAAAAGTCTTGGCAAGCAGAGTAACCAACTTTAAACATAGGGAGCGATGTCCCTAAAGGGACAATCTTGGTAATTGATGACCGAAGGAAGAGAGACAGCCTAATCCGCGGCTGCGCCAATCAGATGATTGAGAAACAGCTGAAACAGCTCGCTTAACGAGCTGACATGCAGCTGCGCATAGATGCGTTTACGATGATTTTTGACTGTGCCGTGGCTGATGGCCAGTGCCTCGGCAATCTCTTGTGAGTCTAAACCTTGGATGAGCAGTGCGGTGATCTCCTGCTCTCGCGGGCTTAAACGCTGCGCGCCAAAACTCTGGATCGCCTGTTCAACCCAAGTGCGTAACTCTTGGCTTGGCTGCGCACTTTCCGCTAAGCGCAGTGGCTGCTGCTGCCAATGCTGCTGACACAAGGCTTGCAACACAGTAAACCGCTGTTGCAACGCTGTAATCTGTTCGCGTGGAAAAGAGCGCGGCTTAAAGCAGCCGAGATACACCACAATCGCACGCTCGCCATCAAGATTGACCACCAAACTCACTTCATCTTGCCAACCGGTTTGCGCATAAAACTGGTGTTGATAGGCTTTTTGCTGTGGATTGAGCGGCATTAAATCGGAAAGATGAAACACCCCTGAGCGCGTGTTGTGCTGCAAAGCGCTATAGAAAGGATCATCAAGATAAGCATGAGTCAGATAACGCTGAAACAGCAACTCACGCTGGGTCGAGAGCGAGTCATACAGATAAATCGGATGTTTGTTGGGACGATAGCCCAAGATCACCGCGCAATCAAAATCGGCAATACAGCGTAGCACTGCCACAAGATGCGACGTAAATTGCGGCGTCTTTAACGCCGCAATCGCGTCACCTAATGCGAGATACTCTTGAGTCGTGATCGGCATGCGCACTCCACCTATTCAGCCGAGAAAGTGGCAGTATGCCCAATCCAGACTCGAAGCTCTATCCCAAATTCGCTTGAGTTGCAGGGCGTAAAAGCAAAGCGCACAAAGTAACCATCGCTACTCCATATCAATCTTCACATTCTGCAAAGAGCCGCTGCCGTAGTCATCACCACGCTTGGTTTTGAGCATCAAACGCAGATCGTTGGCTGAATCGGCACTGTGCAGGGCATCTTGCTCACTGATTTTGTCATCCACCACAAGCTGGTATAAGGCTTGATCGAAAGTTTGCATCCCCACTTCCTGCGAACGAGCCATGGTCGCTTTCAGCTCATGCAGTTCACCGCGGCGAATTAAATCCGCGATACGCGGGCTATTGAGCAACACTTCAAACACCCCGTGTCGACCTTTGCCATTTTTATCGCGCAATAATTGCTGGGCAATCACGCCTTTGAGGTTGAGTGACAAATCGAGCAAAAACTGCTCACGCTGCTCTTTCGGCACTAAATGCAAAATCCGCTCTAACGCTTGGTTAGCATTGTTAGCGTGCAGCGTGGCCATACACAAATGCCCCGTTTCCGCGAAAGTCATCGCGTATTCCATGGTTTCTCGGCTGCGGATTTCACCAATCAAAATCATATCGGGGGCTTGGCGCAGCGAGTTTTTCAGCGCCACTTCATAACTTTCGGTATCAAGCCCCACTTCTCGCTGCGTCACGATACAGCGCTTGTGTTCATGCACAAACTCAATGGGATCTTCGACCGTCAAAATATGCCCGGTGCGATGCTGATTACGATAGCCAGTCATGGCTGCCATAGTGGTCGATTTACCCGAACCGGTTGCGCCAACCACCAACACTAAACCGCGTTTGGCAATCGCCAAATTTTGCAGCACTTCAGGCAATTTGAGTTCTTCAAAGGTGGGAATGCGCGTTTCAATCCGGCGGATCACCGCCCCCGGCAATTCACGTTGGAAAAATGCACTGACCCGAAAACGGCCACTGTCACGCACCACAGCAAAGTTCGCTTCGCGCGTCTGCTTAAATTCTGCTTGCCTTGCGTCATCCATCATCGCATGCAATAAGGCCGTCACATCCGCCACGCTGAGCGCTTCACCTTGTGCACGCAATTCACCATCGACTCGATACAAAATCGGTGCACCCACCGTAATGTACAGATCCGATGCTTTATGAGTCAGCATGCCATCCAGATATTGATTCAACTCCATCTGTCTTTACCTACCTAAAATGCTTTTAAATCCAACTCGATTTTGCTCTGTACTTCTTGCGCATCCACCACACCACGCGCGATCAGCTGTTTGGCGTTTTGCTCCATGGTTTGCATGCCGTGTGCGGCACCGGTTTGGATGATCGAATACATCTGCGCCACTTTATCTTCACGGATCAAGTTCCGAATTGCCGGCGTCGCCAGCATGATTTCATGACACGCAACACGGCCACCCCCGACGCGTTTTAGGAGTTTTTGCGCAATAACCGCACGCAGCGATTCCGACAACATGGAACGCACCATGTCTTTGTCGCTGCCCGGAAAAACATCGATAATCCGGTCAATGGTTTTCGCCGCCGAGCTGGTGTGCAGAGTGCCAAATACCAAGTGACCGGTTTCTGCCGCAGTAAGCGCCAAGCTAATCGTTTCTTGGTCACGCAGCTCACCGACGAGGATCACATCTGGGTCTTCACGCAATGCCGAGCGCAATGCATTTTTAAAACTGTGGGTATCACGGTGCACTTCGCGTTGGTTGATCAAACACTTATTGTTGCTGTGCACAAATTCAATCGGATCTTCAATGGTCAAAATATGCTTATTGTGATGAGCATTGACATAGTTCACCATCGCCGCCAAGGTCGTCGACTTACCCGAGCCCGTTGGCCCAGTCACTAAAACTAACCCTTTTTCATAATTGGCAATTTTGCTGAAGATTTCAGGAGCATCCAGTTGCTCTAGCGTCGGGATGACAGTGGGAATGGTACGAAACACCGCCGAGCATCCGCGCGCTTGATGAAACGCGTTAACCCGGAAACGGCCAACATTAGGCAGTTCAAAAGAAAAATCGACTTCTAATTTCTCTTCATATTCACTGCGCTGGGCATCATTCATGATCTCAAAAATCAAGCGATGTACATCAGAATGGGTAAAAGCAGGCACGCCAAGCTTCCTAACTTCGCCATCAATCCGTACCATAGGCGGAACACCTGCGGAAAGATGTAGATCTGAGGCGTTATGTTTTACACTAAATTCCAGTAACTCAGCGATATCCATTTAAATTCCTTAATAAAGTCTGGCTATGCGTAGTATTCAACAAAACATTGAACATATCACTGCACAGATTGAGAGCGCACAACAAAAGTGTGGACGCGCTCGAAGCAGTGTGCAACTTCTCGCGGTAAGTAAAACTAAACCCGTCGAGGCAATTCTTGAGGCGACTCAAGCAGGTCAACGCTACTTTGGTGAGAATTATGTGCAGGAAGGTGTGGATAAAATCCGCTATTTTGCCGAACATCACCCGCAGTTAGCACTGGAGTGGCACTTTATCGGTCCACTACAGTCGAATAAAACGCGCTTAGTGGCAGAGCATTTTGACTGGGTTCACACCATTGATCGCGAGAAAATTGCCTTGCGCCTCAGTGAACAGCGCCCTGTGAATATGCCACCGCTGCAAGTGCTGATTCAGGTCAACACCAGCGGTGAAGCCTCAAAATCAGGCATCGAACCGCAGCAATTATTTACACTAGCTGAATTGATTTCTCGTCTGCCAAACCTCACCTTAAGAGGGCTGATGTCAATTCCTGAGAACGTGCCGGATTACCCTGCGCAACTGGCGGCATTTACCCAATTAGCCGAATTGCAGCAACAACTGGCTCAGAAATACCCGCAGATTGACACCTTATCCATGGGTATGAGTGGCGACATGCAAGCAGCGATTGAAGCAGGCAGCACCATAGTGCGTATTGGTACCGCGATTTTCGGCGAGCGCGATTACAGCCGCAACGCTTAACGTTTGGGATGCTCGTTGCAACGAGTGCCCCTTTTAGATTTGAGAGTATCGAATGGAACAGAGAAGCATCGCCTTTATTGGCGCAGGTAACATGGCACGCGCCATCATTGCGGGATTGATTGCCAGTGGTTACGCCGCCGATAAGATCATTGCAACCGCCCCTTCACTCACGCGCCGCGAGCCTCTTGAAGCGCAATACGGTATTCGCACCACCAGCGATAACCTTGCTGCGGCGCAACAAGCGGATGTGGTGGTGTTAGCGGTCAAACCGCAGCTGATGGCTGAGGTGTGTAAACCGCTGCAAGCGGTCGATTTCTCTGGAAAGTTGGTTATCTCGATTGCGGCGGGTGTGTCAGTCAAAAGACTCAATGAGATGCTGGCCACCCAGCTCAATTTAGTGCGTGTGATGCCCAATACGCCATCACTGGTAAACCTTGGCATGAGCGGTTTGTACGCCCCTGATTCGGTGAGCGAAGCGGATAAAGCCTTTACCACACAACTGATGCAAAGCGTGGGCGAAGTGTGCTGGGTAGACAACGAATCCGGCATCAACAGCGTGATTGCCGCCGCGGGGAGTGCTCCTGCTTATTTCTTCTTGTTTATGCAAGCCATGCAGCAAGAGGCGATGGCGCAAGGCTTTGATGAAGCCACCGCCCGTTTGTTAGTACAACAATCGGCTCTCGGTGCGGCCGCCATGGTCAAAGCCAACCCTGAACTCTCACTGGCCACTTTGCGTGAACAAGTGACGTCAAAAGGCGGCACCACGGCGCAAGCGATCCAGACGTTTAACGATCACCAACTCAGCGACATCGTTGCCAAAGCGATGCAAGCGGCGGTAACACGCGCGCAAGAGATGGAACAACTGTTTTAATGTTTAAGGCGTCCACTCAAACTGAGCGGTCGCCAAATCAATAAGGGCAACTTATGAATTCACTGAGCTTTCTCATCAACACCCTATTTGACCTCTACATCATGGTGGTCATTTTGCGCATTTGGCTGCAAGCCGCGCGCGCTGATTTCTACAATCCGTTTTCACAATTTATCGTAAAAGCGACCCAACCCGTGGTCGGGCCGCTGCGCCGTGTGATCCCATCGATTGGCAGCATTGATTTAGCCACCATCGTTTTTGCGTACGTCCTGTGCGTACTGAAATTCATGGCCTTAGTCTTGATTGCCTCCAGCGGCTCCGTGTCGTTCAGTGCAGATTTCCTCTTCCTCGGCTTGCTCTCTCTGATCAAGGCTGCAGGCGGCTTGTTGTTCTGGGTCTTGTTGATCCGCGCGATCCTAAGCTGGGTCAGCCAAGGCCGCAGCCCAATCGAATACGTGTTCCATCAATTGACTGAACCTATGCTCGCGCCGATCCGTCGCATCATTCCGGTGATGGGCGGCTTTGATCTCAGCGTACTGGTGCTGTTCATTGTGCTGCAATTTGCCAACTTCCTGATGGGCGATGTGATTGGTCCTATCTGGTATCAGTTGTAATGGCTGCAGCATGGCGCGAAGGAGATGACTTACTGCTGCGGCTCTATATTCAACCCAAAGCGAGCCGCGACAGCATTGTCGGCCTACATGGTGAAGAACTCAAAGTCGCCATCACCGCGCCGCCGATTGATGGTAAAGCCAACGCACACTTGAGCAAGTATCTCGCCAAGCTGTGCAAAGTGGCGAAAGGTTCGGTGGTGGTCGAAAAAGGCGAGCTAGGACGCCACAAACAAGTGCGTATCTTACAGCCAAGCCAGATCCCAGCTGAGATTGCAGCACTGATTGAATAATCACACTCCCTCTTTGAGGGAGTTTTTTCACAAGGAGAATCGATTATGCGTAAATGGATGATGTCACTACTGCTCACCCTATTGGCTTTGCCAGCGAGCGCTGAGCAGCAAAAAACCATTAAAGATATTGAAGTGCACTATTCGGCGTTCAACTCAACCTTTTTAACCCCAAAGGTGGCGAGCAGTTATCAGCTGACGCGCAACGGCTATACCGCAATTCTCAATATCAGCGTGTTAGATCGCGCGTCACTCGGTAAACCTGCAACCGAAGCCAAGCTGACCGGCCATGCCAAAAACCTGATTGGTAACTTGCGTGAACTGAGCTTTAAGCAAGTCAAAGAAGGCAACGCGATTTACTATTTGGCGGAAGTGCCGATCAGCAATGAAGAGATGCTGACCTTTGATATTGATGTCGATGCCGGTCTGAAAGGGGCGGGAAAATTGACCTTCAGCCAGAAGTTCTATACCGAACAGTAATTTTATACAAGATCAGGGGAATCCACGACGCAGCCGTCGCTTTTCCCAATACAAACCACAGAGAACAGCATGAAAAAGATCGTTTTAGCCACGGGCAATCAAGGCAAAGTGCGTGAAATGGCGGACCTATTGTCCGATTTTGGGTTTGATGTCGTCGCGCAAAGCGAATTCAACGTCCCTGAAGCGGCAGAAACAGGCACCACTTTTATTGAAAATGCGATCATCAAGGCACGTCATGCCGCGCAAATTACCGGCTTACCGACGATTGCCGATGATTCCGGTTTGGAAGTGGATTACCTAAACGGCGCGCCGGGCATCTATTCTGCGCGCTACGCGGGCGAGCATGCCAGCGACGGAGACAATCTCAATAAGCTGCTAATGGCGATGCAAGATGTGCCAGACGACCAGCGCAGCGCGCGTTTTCATTGTGTGCTGGTGTTAATGCGCCACGCCGATGATCCAACGCCTATCGTTTGCCACGGCAAATGGGAAGGCAAAATCCTCACCGCGCCACACGGCAGCAATGGCTTTGGTTACGACCCTATTTTCTGGGTTCCGGAAGAAAACTGCGCTTCTGCTGAGCTAGAACCGGTGCGCAAAAAGCAGCTATCCCATCGCGGCAAAGCCCTGCAAAAACTGTTCAAAGCGATTGAAGAGCAGCGTACATGCTAACGCCTCCATCGCTTAGCCTATACATTCATATTCCGTGGTGCGTGCAGAAATGCCCGTATTGCGATTTCAACTCGCACGCACAGAAAGGCGAGATTCCTGAGCAAGAGTATCTGGATGCGCTGCTGCAAGATCTGGATCGCGACATCGAACGTTACCAGCTCAAGGGAGATCCGCGCCTGCTGCACTCGATCTTTATTGGCGGTGGCACACCGAGCCTTATCTCAGCAGAAGGGATCGCGCGTTTGCTGCAAGGCGTTGCCGAGCGTATTGCGTTTAAGCCAGAGATTGAAATCACCATGGAAGCCAACCCCGGCACGATTGAAGCGCAGCGTTTTGCTGGCTATCGCACCGCTGGGGTAACACGTATTTCGATTGGTGTACAGAGTTTTGAGCCAGAAAAATTAGCGCGTTTAGGGCGCATTCACGGTCAACAAGAAGCGGTACGCGCCGCTCAGCTCGCCCATCAAATTGGCCTCAACAGCTTTAATTTGGATTTGATGCACGGCTTACCGGATCAAACGCCAGAGCAAGCACTGGCTGACTTGGATCAGGCGATCGCGCTCAATCCGCCGCATCTCTCTTGGTATCAACTGACCATTGAACCCAACACGCTGTTTTACTCGAAACCGCCTAAGCTGCCGGATGAAGATGCACTATGGGATATTTTCGAGTTAGGACATCAAAAGCTCAGTGATGCAGGGTATGTGCAGTATGAGATTTCTGGCTACAGCAAGCCGGGCTATCAGTGCCAGCACAACCTCAACTATTGGCGCTTTGGTGACTACCTCGGGATTGGCTGTGGCGCGCACGGCAAACTGAGTTTTGCTGATGGGCGCATTGTCCGCACCACCAAAACCAAGCACCCGCGCGGCTACTTGGCAGCGTTGAACAATCTGGCCAAAGCTTATTTGGATAGCGAGCAGTTGGTTGCCGATCAAGACAAGCCGTTTGAGTTTTTTATGAACCGCTTTCGCTTGATTGAGCCCTGCCCGAAAGCCGATTTTACCGCCACCACGGGACTTACGATTGACGTGATCCGCCCGACCTTAGATTGGGCGCTCAGTGAAGGCTATCTCAGTGAAGATGATCAGCACTGGCAAATCACGGAAAAGGGCAAACTGTTCCTCAATGATCTGCTCGAAGCCTTTATGGCCGATGAAGAAGAATAACCAAGAGGCGCGTGCGCCTCTTTATTTTTATCTTTTATACCCAGACTACTTGCAGTTGCAGGTAGGCGGCAAACGAGTGACAAATTTGCACAGCCATCGGCTGGCCTTTGGTGAGAGCCAAGGATGGCTCTCATAATCCCCATGAGCGTAGATCCACTATGTGATTGGGGAGAGCGAATACTGCCAACACCGCTGCAGCTTCAATTAGAAAGGGGATAGCTTAGAAAATTGAGCGACCAATCCGCTGCGCGAGTAACTCTAACGCGCGAGTCCCCGCGAGCGAGTTACCCGATTGATCCAGCGCGGGGGACCACACTGCAATCGTCATTTCTCCCGGCACCACAGCAATAATCCCACCGCCAACACCTGATTTTCCGGGCATACCAACTCGATAGGCAAACTCTCCTGCCCCATCATACAAGCCGCACGTGGCGAGTAAGGCATTGGTTTGTTTGCTTTGGGTTGGCGTGATCACCGTTTCGCCCGTCACCACAGAAACACCTTTGTTGGCCAGATAGCTGAAGGTTTTCGCCAGCTCAACACAGCTCATTTTCAATGCGCAGGCGTGAAAATAGTTGTGCAGTACCGGAATAACCTCATTGTGGAAATTGCCAAATGAACGCATCAAATACGCAATCGCCGCGTTGCGATCACTGTGCATCATCTCCGAAGCAGCCACGACTTTGTCATAAGCAATTTGCGGCTCGCCGCTGAGCTGGCGTACAAACTCCAACAGACGCTGACGAGGTGCAGAGAGGCGACTTTGCAGCATGTCGCACACCACAATCGCGCCGGCATTGATAAATGGATTACGTGGGATTCCCTGCTCCATTTCAAGCTGAATCAATGAGTTAAATGCTTGTCCTGAAGGCTCTTTACCCACGCGGCTCCACAGTTCATCTGGCTGATACAAGCCCATCGCGAGCGTCAAGCTCAGCACTTTGGATATCGACTGAATCGAAAACCCTTCCTGTGCATCGCCTGCCGTGATGACTTCCCCTTGGTTGGTAAACACAGCAATACCCAATTTATCACTCGGTACTTTCGCTAGTGCGGGGATGTAATCGGCGACGATGCCTTTACTGGTGAGCGGGCGAACTTCTTCAATAATGCTGGCTAAAATGTCTGCTGTTGGCTTCATGGTTGACTCTTTATTATTAGTTTGTCTCAAGCTACTTCAGCTTTTCAATAGCTTGAGGATTAGGGTCAAAAAAGCCAACATCAAATGTTGGCTTAAGCAAAATTCTCTCTTTACGCAGTGCGCTGGTACTTGATGTCCCACACTCCGTGGCCTAAACGGTGACCACGCTGCTCAAACTTGGTCAGTGGGCGCTCATCAGGGCGCGGAACGTAATCGCCATCGGTTGCCAAGTTAGCAAAACCGGGGGCTTGATTCATCACTTCAACCATGTGTTCTGCATAGTTTTCCCAGTCGGTTGCCATATGGAATACACCGCTGCCAATCATGAGCTTTTGGCGCACCATTTCAGCAAATTCAAGCTGCACGATACGGCGCTTGTGGTGGCGTTTCTTGTGCCAAGGATCTGGGAAGAATAATTGCAAAGTGTGCAGGCTGTTATCTGGAATCATGTGCGCAAACACTTCCACCGCGTCATGGCACATCACACGCAAGTTAGTCACACCCGCTTCACGCGCCGAAGCCAAACAAGCACCGACACCTGGGCTGTGCACTTCAATACCGAGGAAGTTTTTCTCAGGTGCGTTTTTCGCCATTTCGACCAAGGACGCGCCCATGCCAAAACCAATCTCCAGCACAACCGGATTATCGTTACCAAACACCTGTTGCCAATCCAACAGCTCTGGCTGGTAATCAATCCCCATGGTTGGCCAGCACTCTTTCATTGCGGCTTCCTGGCCTTTGGTCAAACGACCTTCACGACGAACAAAGCTACGAATACGACGCAGCACTTTGCCATCTTCGGTATATTCCTGGGTGATGACTTCGCTCATTTCTATTGCCTGCACATTACTAAATCAGAGCGGGAATTATCCAAAGAATCGTCAACGGTGCAAGTGTTATTACTGACCGTTTACCATCCTGCCCTCAAACTCTTTGCCTCTGCCGCCAACACCACCACAGCTTCGAACTGGAAGGAGGAGAATATCCCCAATGTTTGTCGGTTTTACTTCACCACCAATCTGTGGTGCAATTTTGCTCCACTAGTTTAGACAATAATAATGAGCAAGTCGTGACTCCTTTTGCACAGGCCATCCTTACTTGGTATGACGCCTACGGCCGCAAAAACCTGCCGTGGCAACAAAATAAAAATGCGTATCGCGTTTGGTTATCGGAAATCATGTTACAGCAGACCCAAGTCGCGACCGTGATCCCCTACTTTGAACGCTTTTTAGAGCGCTTCCCGACCGTACACGCCCTCGCGGCAGCGCCGCAAGATGAAGTGCTGCATTTCTGGACGGGGCTTGGCTACTACGCCAGAGCGCGCAATCTGCATAAAGCAGCGCAAATGGTTGTGAGTGAATATGGCGGCGAATTTCCCACCGATTTAGAGCAGATGAATGCGCTACCCGGTGTTGGCCGTTCTACCGCAGCAGCCGTGCTCTCTTCTGTGTATAAAAAACCGCATGCGATTTTGGATGGCAACGTGAAGCGCACGTTAGCGCGCTGCTTTGCCGTTGAAGGTTGGCCGGGGCAAAAAAGTGTCGAAAACCAGCTTTGGCATTATGCAGAAATGCACACGCCCAAAGTGGATGTTGATAAATACAACCAAGCCATGATGGATATGGGCGCGATGATCTGCACTCGCAGCAAGCCAAAATGCAGCCTGTGCCCAGTAGAATCGTTTTGCCTTGCCAAGCAGCAAGGCAACCCCCAAGAGTATCCGGGCAAGAAACCGAAAACCGATAAACCCGTCAAAGCCACTTGGTTTGTCATGCTCTATCACGACAATGCCGTCTGGCTTGAGCAGCGCCCGCAAAGTGGAATTTGGGGCGGTTTGTACTGCTTCCCGCAATCAGAGATCGCCAATATTCAAACCACCATAGATCAGCGCGCCATCGGCGATAGCACAATAACATCGCAGAAAACCCTGATCGCATTTCGCCACACCTTTAGCCACTACCATCTCGATATCACGCCGATTTTGCTGCAATTAAGCCGCAAACCGGACATCGTCATGGAAGGGAGCAAAGGTCTTTGGTATAACTTAAGCCACCCCGATGAGATTGGTCTCGCGGCACCAGTGAAACAACTGTTGCACACCTTACCTTTCGACATTGATAGCCACATTTAAAGAGGAAGAGTGAATGGCTCGCACCGTATTTTGTACCCGATTGCAGAAAGAAGCCGATGGCTTAGATTTCCAACTCTATCCCGGCGAACTGGGCAAACGCATTTTCGACAACATCTGCAAAGAAGCTTGGGCACAATGGCAGACCAAACAGACCATGCTGATCAATGAAAAAAAACTCAACATGATGGATCCTGAGCACCGCAAATTGCTGGAGCAAGAAATGGTGAACTTCCTGTTTGAAGGTAAAGAAGTCCATATCGAAGGTTATACACCGCCTGCAAAGTAGGAAATTTCGGATTTCATCTGCTTGCAAAAAATGACATCATGCCGCTGGGTTATGATGTCATTTTCGTATCAGGAGTAGCGAAAGCTCGCTTTAGGAGGCGCATGAGAAAGTTAGTGTTATGTATCACCGCTCTATTATTGAGTGGCTGTAGTCGTGAATTTATCGAGAAAATTTACGATGTTGATTACGAGCCCACTAACCGTTTCGCCAAGAACTTAGCCGAATTACCTGGACAGTTTCAGAAAGACACCGCCGCACTGGATGCATTAATCAACAGCTTCTCCGGCAATATCGAAAAACGTTGGGGACGCCGCGAGCTAAAAATCGCCGGAAAAAATAACTACGTCAAATACATAGACAACTACCTTAGCCGCTCTGAAGTCAACTTCACCGAAGGTCGAATCATAGTAGAAACTGTTTCACCTATCGATCCTAAAGCCCATTTACGCAATGCGATCATCACCACCTTACTGACTCCCGATGATCCCGCGCACGTCGATCTTTTCTCCTCAAAAGACATTGAACTCAAAGGCCAACCCTTTTTGTATCAGCAGGTACTCGATCAAGATGGTCAGCCGATCCAGTGGTCATGGCGCGCTAACCGTTACGCCGATTACCTCATCGCTAACCATTTGAAAGTGAAGCAAGTCGATTTCAAAAAAGCCTATTACGTCGAAATCCCCATGGTCAAAGATCAAATCGATATCCGTGGCTACAAATACGCCAGTATCGTGCGTAAAGCTTCTCGCAAATACGACATCCCGGAAGATCTGATCTACGCGATCATCAAAACCGAAAGCAGTTTCAACCCCTATGCGGTGAGTTGGGCCAACGCCTATGGTTTAATGCAAGTGGTGCCTAAAACCGCAGGACGGGATGTGTTCAAGCTGGTCAAAAACCGCTCTGGCGAGCCCAGCCCCGAGTATCTGTTTAACCCAGAAAACAACATTGATACGGGTACGGCCTATTTTTACATCCTGAAAAATCGCTATTTGAAAGAGGTTCGCCACCCCACATCTCTCGAATACAGCATGATTTCTGCCTATAACGGCGGCACTGGCGGAGTGTTGAGTACCTTTAGCAGTGATCGTCAACGCGCCATGCGTGACCTTAATGCCCTGCAACCTAACCAAGTGTATTGGGCGTTAACCAAAAAACATCCGAATGCGGAAGCGCGTCGTTATCTGGAAAAAGTGACCAAATTTAAGAAGGAATTTAACGCGGGATAACAAAAAGCCCGCAGTTTGCTGAAAATAACGGCAATCAAACTGATTTTTCGAAATATTTCAAAAAACAGGTTGACGGGGAAAGGGAAAATCCGTTTAATAGCGCTCCGTTGCCCGGATAGCTCAGTCGGTAGAGCAGAGGATTGAAAATCCTCGTGTCGGTGGTTCGATTCCGCCTCCGGGCACCACGAATTTTAGATTGTTGGTGTAAGACACAAACAGCAAAGGTTACGTGTGCCGGCTTAGCTCAGTAGGTAGAGCAACTGACTTGTAATCAGTAGGTCGCCAGTTCGATTCCGGCAGCCGGCACCACTTAAAATTTGCCTCGATAGCTCAGTCGGTAGAGCAGAGGATTGAAAATCCTCGTGTCGGTGGTTCGATTCCGCCTCGAGGCACCACTATTAAAAGTTGTGCCATAGACACAATAAAAATTGTTCCTCCTTAGCTCAGTCGGTAGAGCGACGGACTGTTAATCCGCAGGTCGCTGGTTCGAGCCCAGCAGGAGGAGCCACTTTTAGAAACCCAGTCCTTGACTGGGTTTTTCTTTATCTGCATTTGGGATTTCGCTTCTCACTTCGCAAACATCCCGCCTCACTTAACTGATCGTTTTCACCTCTTCTTTTTTATTTCGAGGCAAAAATTTAATCCAACTCATACTTTCACACTTACTTCGTATCAATAAATAAGCAAGCTCATTACTATCTCGCCGACATCAAACCGTCACAAAAATTTAATCTGCTTACACCTTCCCCATAGGGTTCAAACTATGAAATTAAAAACCCAAGCTTATTTATTATCTGCCATCATTCTCGCCGCTCTTCTCGCGCTAACCGCGACCGGACTGTGGACGTTACGTGTGGCCAGCAATCTCGATAACAAAGCGCGTGTAACCGAGCTGTTTAATAGTGCCTACAGTATTTTGACTGAGGTAGAGAAGCTGGCTCAAGAAGGCAAGATGTCGGAGCCAGAAGCCAAAGCGCTCGCCACCCGCCTAATGCGCAACAATCTCTACAAAGATAATGAATATGTGTATGTGGCAGATGAAAATATGACTTTCGTGGCGACGCCGCTCGACCCACAACTGCACGACACCAGTTTTCACGATTTTAAAGATGGTAAAGGCAATAGTGTTGGCCGCTTAATTCAAGATGTGCTGCGTCATCAATCCGGCAAGTTGGTGGAATATACGTGGACACAAAAGCAAGCTGACGGTTCGATTGAAGAAAAGCTCTCGATCGCGCGCAAAACGCCACACTGGGGCTGGGTTGTCGGCACGGGTATTGGTTTTAACGAAGTGAATGCGCGTTTTTGGTCTACCGCGCAATGGCAACTAAGCTTATGTGTGGTGATCGCCGTTGCGATTTTATCTCTGCTACTGGTCGCGATTCGTAAAATACTGCTGATTATCGGCGGTGAACCCAATGAGGTACGCAGCGCAGTACAAGCGGTGGCACAAGGCCGCATTCGTCGTGAATTTGTGATAAAAGCCCCTAAAGAGAGTATTTATGGTGCAGTGCAGCAGATGAGCAGCTCACTTGCAGACTTGGTGGCTAAGCTTGAGCAATCCATGGTGGCTTTACGCTCTGAATTAGCCGGCGCAGGTACTCGCGCCAAAAGCATTGCCGAATTAACGGATAGCCAGCAGCAATCTACCGCCATGATTGCCACTGCAATGACCGAAATGGCCTCTTCAGCGAACCAAGTCGCCGATTCTGCGCGTGATACCGCATTCAACACCGATCAAGCGGATCAGCAAAGCCAGCATACGCAAAAGCTCATCCACAACACGGTAAGCAATATTCAAGGCTTGGCGACCCAATTACAAACTGCGAGCACCGCGGTTGCCGATCTGGATCTGGATGTCAAAAACATCGCTAAAGTACTGGATGTGATTGGTGATATTGCAGAGCAAACCAATTTACTGGCGCTGAATGCCGCGATTGAAGCAGCACGCGCTGGCGAGCAAGGGCGCGGTTTTGCCGTCGTGGCTGATGAAGTGCGTAACTTAGCGGGCCGCACGCAAACCAGTACCAAAGAGATCCAGCAGATGATCCACAATTTGCAGGAAGGGTCGCGTAATGCGATTCAAACCATCCAGATTTGTGGGCAAACCAGTCAAAGCAGTGTGCAAGAGTCAGAAAATGCCGCTTCTGCGCTGGCATTGATTGTCAGCGCACTCGAAAGCGTCTCTTCGATGAGCCATCAAATAGCCACGGCGGCCGCTGAGCAAACCCAAGTCAGCGATGATATTGCGCGCCGAATCAATATGATTGAAGAAAGTGGCTCAAAACTGAGCCGAGTGGTGATGGAGAGCCACAATAGTACGCAAACTCTCACCAAACTCGCCCGCGAGTTAGAACAGTGGGCTGCGCATTTTGAGGTCACTCGTTAAGCATACTTTCAGTTCAGTGAGCGCAAAACGTTTCACTGAACTGATGGGTTACCCGTCGTTATGATACCCAAACTTCTTGACGTTGCCTGTCGTCAGCCAGTGCATTCATCCCATGAGCCTACCTACTCTATGATTGGGATGAATACACTTAACCAACACGGCTGCAGCTTCAAGTAGGAAGGGTATAACTGAAAATATTTATCAAGCAGGTATTTTTACGTACTTTGTGATTTTCTGGCTACGCTTAAAACTCTCTATTTCACTGAGCATGTGGGTCTTGTGGTTCATTTAGCGATATTTTGGTAAACGAAATGGACAAAAACAGGCCATTAAGTATAGAAAAACAACAAACGATATTTTTTTTAGATTTTCATGTTGACGACTACCACGAAAAACCTTTTAATACACCCCGTCGCCCGGATAGCTCAGTCGGTAGAGCAGAGGATTGAAAATCCTCGTGTCGGTGGTTCGATTCCGCCTCCGGGCACCACAATTTTGATTGTTGGTGCTTGCACGAACAATAACAAATGTGCCGACTTAGCTCAGTAGGTAGAGCAACTGACTTGTAATCAGTAGGTCACCAGTTCGATTCCGGTAGTCGGCACCATTAAAAAAGAATAATTCCTCCTTAGCTCAGTCGGTAGAGCGACGGACTGTTAATCCGCAGGTCGCTGGTTCAAGTCCAGCAGGAGGAGCCAATTTCTCACTTGCCTTGCAAGTAGATTTGCCGACTTAGCTCAGTAGGTAGAGCAACTGACTTGTAATCAGTAGGTCACCAGTTCGATTCCGGTAGTCGGCACCATTAAAAAAGAATAATTCCTCCTTAGCTCAGTCGGTAGAGCGACGGACTGTTAATCCGCAGGTCGCTGGTTCAAGTCCAGCAGGAGGAGCCACTTTTAGAAACCCAGTCTATGACTGGGTTTTGTTTTATCTGTCGAAAGTTTTATCTATCGAAAACCGCCCCATTCTAATTGCTCTTTTGACTGCAAAAGAAAGGCAAACGGTTAAGTTTGCCTTAGAAAAGCTAAGCGCATAATGACGATGAGCTTACTTAATGCCTTTCTCCTTTCGGATCAGCTCATAAGCGTGTTGGATTTGCTGAGATTTTTCTTTCGCGACGTTCATCATCTCTGGCGGTAAACCTTTCGCCATCAGCTTATCTGGGTGGTGCTCATTCATCAGCTTACGATAAGCTCGCTTCACCTCTTGTGCACTCGCACTTTCGCTCACCCCAAGCACTTCGTAGGCATCGGCCAATTGATGGCGTGATGAAGGCTGCTGCCATTGCTGCCCACTATGGGATTGCTGCTGCGAACCACCAAAGCCACCACCTTGTTGAAATCGAAACGCCGCTTCCTGCATGCGTAAACGGCGCTCTAACTGCTCGGAAGAAAAACCAAGCCCACGCGCAATACGATGCAGTACTTGACGCTCACTCGGGTGCACATCCCCATCAGCAAACGCGGAAGAGACTTGCAGCTCAAGGAAAAACTGTAGCAGGTCAAAACGCCCGCCCGTGGCGATTTTCACGCGCTCTAACACTTGCTCTAGAGGAAAATCGCTTTCTTTCCCGTCACGAAACGCATCTTGTGCAGCACGTTTTTGCTCTAGGGTCAGGTTCATGCGATCCATCATGATGGTCGCGAGTTGGATCTCTTCTTTGGTGACTTGACCCTTGGCTTTTGCTACATGCCCCATCACCGAAAATGCGGATTTAAAAAACTCCTCTTGGCGCTCAGCTTGGCTAGGGCCTGCACCAAAGGTACCACTTTGAAAGCCAGCCTGATTTAAACGACGAGCCTTATCAAACTGGTGGCCAAGGAAGATCCCAAAGATTGCGCCAAAGGGGCCACCAAATAGGAAGCCAAAAAAAGCGCCAAGAATTTTGCCAAAAATATGCATTATGTGCTCTCAATCTATGAATTTTTCTGGAGTGAAGCGGTCTGATAGTGGCGCAAGCGTCAATTTCCTTTATGATAAGGACCGTTTATATTTCAGGCTCCTAAGTTCGGAATCCATCAAGTTCAACAGGCCACAAGTTCAACAGGATGTACAACCCCATGTCATGCTTTTCCCGCACGTTTTTAGCCGCTTCGATTAGCGCTGCACTCTTTGCACCTCAGATACAAGCAGAAGCGAGTGTGGATGACAATCGCGCTCAATTACCTAATGGTGAGCAGTGTTTAGTCAACCAGCCTGAGCCTACTAATCCCGGCCAACAGCCTATCAATGTCGAAGCGGATAAGCTAGAGGCAATCAATGGGCAGAAGGCGACCTATTCGGGGAATGTCGTTGTCGTGCAAGGTAAGAAACGCATTGCTGCGGATAACGTGACTTTGCATCAACAAGAGAATGTGGTTGTCGCTGAAGGTAATGTTCAGTTCAGTGATGGTGAGATAAAAACACACTCCACCAAAGCGACCAACCATCTCAATACCGATGAAATGACGCTGGAAAATACTCGCTACCAGTTTTTGTGTGAACCGGGCCGTGGTGAAGCGGTGTATGTTTCGAAAACGGGCAAAGCCGTGTATGAAATTGAAGATGGCTCCATCACCTCATGTCCTGATGGTGATAATGCATGGCGGATGCGTGCTTCCAGCATTGATGTGGATCAGAATGAAGAGATTGCGACCTTCTACAATCCGCGTCTTGAAGTGCAAAACGTACCTGTGTTCTATCTCCCCTATTTGACTGTGCCAATCGGTGATACGCGTAAAACTGGTTTTCTATACCCGACGGCCTCTTACGGCTCACGAAATGGCTATTCGTTTGAAGTGCCAATTTATTGGAACTTGGCACCCCAATATGACTTAGAAACCACCTTTAACTATATGCAAAAGCGCGGAACACAACTGAATAGTGTGTTCCGTTATCTGACCGATTTTGGTGCGGGTCAAATCAAATCTGAATATCTTGCCGACGATCAGCTGCACACTGAATTAGGCGATCGCTGGGCATTCCAATATGAGCATAACGGCATTTTCCAACAAGCTTGGAAATTTGAAATCGACTACTCCAAAGTCAGCGATATCAACTATTTCTCTGACTTAGATTCGGGAGTCGGTAATCGTGAAGATGGACAACTCATCCAAGAAGGGCGTGCCACTTACCGTAGCGACAACTGGGATTCTGCGCTGTTGGTGCGGGATTTCCAACTACTGACCAAGGATACCACTAGCACGAACTTGCCTTATCGGTTAATGCCCCAGCTCAGCTACAACTACTATGCTCCAGAGACGATGAAGTATCTGGATCTTGACCTTGTCAGCCATGTCTCGCGCTTTGAAACCGATGCAAGAGGCAAACCCTCTGCAACTCGAGTACATATTGAACCTGGGCTCAAAATTCCGTTCAGCAACACTTGGGGCAACTGGACAACCGAAGCACGTGTCTTGGGCACCTACTATCAACAAGATCTTGATAAGACCACAGATGCCAAACTGGAAGAGAGTGTGACACGCGTTATCCCTGAGATTCGCAGTGTAGCGGGCATTGTGCTTGAACGAGATACGGTACTGCTTGATGACTACACTCAAACCCTTGAACCCAAAATTCAATATCTCTACGTGCCAGAAAAATATCAGGACAATATTGGTCTGTATGATTCCACTTTGCTGCAAACCGACTACTACGGGCTATTCCGCAGTCGCAAATACAGCGGCGTAGACCGAATTGAGTCCGCCAACCAAGTCAGCTACGGTGCATCGACTCGTTTCTTTGATAGCAACTATAAAGAGCGCCTCAATATCGCGTTTGGTCAGATTTTCTATCTGGACAGCAAGCTCAATCCGTCCAATAAAAATCCAGACAGCACATCGGATAAAACCAGCTATTCCGCTTGGGCCGTTGAGATGGACTTTAACTTTGCTGACTATCTGTTCTATCACGGCGGCATTCAATACGACATCGATAGCCAAGCCGTTCAACTTGGCAACAGTACATTAGAATATCGAGTCGCCAGCGGTTATATTCAAGCTAACTACCGCTATGTTGCTAAGGATTATATTCGCAATACCGTCGGTGACAGCATTACCAATATTGATGACATTACCCGAGACGGTATTTCACAAGCGGGCATTTTGGCGGGTTACCAGTTGAGTCGTAAATGGTCGGCTAGCGGTCAATATTACTATGACCTGACCACAGACGAGGCGTTAGAGTGGCTGGCTAACCTGACTTACACTTCAGATTGTTGGTATGTGGGCTTTACTTACAGTAACCAATTAAAAAGCTGGAATGGCAACTTTGTTACGGATCCTTACGCGACTCCGATTTATGAGAATAACTTCAGCTTTAACATCGGGATTATTGGTTTTGGCACCAGCATTGGCGCAGGCTCAAGCATGACAGGTGTCGATAGCGCAGGTAACTCACTCGGTTATGGTCGCCCATTCTTCCTGAATAACTAATTCACCTAGCCTGAGGAAACTCAGGCTTAAAACATTTTAGATAGGACTGTACATGAAATTGTGGAAACCCACACTAATTAGCGTTCTCAGTGCGCTGACTCTCTTCAACGCTCACGCAGAGCCCAAACAACTCGATAGCGTGGCAGTGATTGTCAATAGCGGCGTCATACTACAAAGTGATGTGGACAGCGCCCTGAAAACCATCAAAGCCAATGCCAAGCAGAACAAGCAGCCTTTGCCACAAGAAACGGTGCTGCGCGAACAAGTATTGGAAAAACTGATCATCGATACTTTGCAGCAGCAAGAAGCGGATCGGATTGGGGTAAAAATTGATGACAACCGCCTCAACGAAGCGATTAAAGAGATAGCGAAAAACAACCAACAGACTCAGGAGCAGTTGATTGCTTCGGTAGCGCAAGAAGGCTTAACTTACCCAGAGTTCCGTGAGCAAGTCCGTAAAGAGATGGCGGCGAGTGATGCACGCAATGCCTTAGTTCGTCGTCGTATCAACATTCTGCCCGCCGAAGTTGATACGTTAGCTGAGCTGCTGGCGCAGGAAACCGATGCCACCGTGCAATACAAAATCAGTCATATTCAACTGCGAGTCGATGACGGACAAGATAAAAGTACCGCGGAAACCTTGGCCAACAAGCTGGTCAACGACCTAAGAAATGGGGCAGACTTTGCGCAAATGGCGTACGCCTACTCCAAAGGTCCCAAAGCCCTGCAAGGGGGAGATTGGGGATGGATGCGCAAAGAAGAGATGCCAACCATCTTTGCTGATCAGATCAAAATGCAGAACAAAGGCAGCATTATTGGCCCGTTTCGCAGTGGTGTCGGTTTTCACATTTTGAAAATAGATGATGTCAAAGGCCTAGAAACGGTCGCGGTCACAGAAGTTAATGCTCGTCACATTTTGATCAAACCGACCATCATCCTCAGCGATGAAGGCGCGCAAAAGCAGCTCAATGAATTTGTACAGCGCATCAAAAATGGCGAAGTGACCTTTGCAGAATTAGCACAGCAATATAGCCAAGACCCCGGCTCTGCCGCGCAAAAAGGTGAACTGGGCTATCAAACTCCTGATCTGTATGTCCCAGAGTTTAAACACCAGATTGAAACCTTACCCGTAGGCCAAATCAGTGAACCGTTTAAAACCGTACATGGTTGGCACATTGTAGAAGTGCTCGATCGTCGCGAAGTGGACAGAACTGATTCCGCACTGAAAAACAAGGCCTACCGTATCTTGTTCAATCGTAAATTCAATGAAGAAGCCAGTGCTTGGCTGCAAGAGCTGCGTGCCAGCGCCTTTGTTGAAGTATTGAAGGACGAGAAGGATGAGCAGTAAACGCATCATTGTCACAGCCGGTGAGCCCGCGGGGATCGGTCCCGATCTGGTGCTCGCCCTCTCCGCGCAAGATTGGCCACATCAACTGGTGGTGTGTGCCGATAAGGCGTTATTGGCGCAGCGGGCCACGCAACTTGGCATACAGGTTAAGCTACTGGATTATCAACGCGATAATCCAGTGCAAGCGCAACAAGCAGGAACCTTGTTGGTTGAGCATATTCCTCTCGCGGAACCCGTCGTCGCCGGTCAACTCAATCCAGCGAATGGACACTATGTGTTAAAAACGCTGGAAAGAGCGGCAAAAGGCTGTATGAATGGCGAATTTGATGCTATTGTCACCGGCCCTGTGCACAAGGGGGTGATCAACCGTGCGGGGGTGGCTTTCAGCGGTCATACCGAATTTTTTGCTGAACAGTCAAAAACTCCCCTCGTCGTGATGATGCTGGCCACAGAAGGCTTACGTACTGCGTTAGTCACTACACATCTGCCACTCGCAGAAGTGCCGCAAGCGATAACTTGTGAACGTCTAGAACAGATTGTTCATATTCTCCACAAGGATTTAGTCGAGAAATTTGCCATTGCAGAGCCTAAAATCTACGTATGTGGGTTAAATCCACACGCAGGTGAAGACGGTGTATTGGGCATGGATGAGATCGAAACCATCACTCCTACCCTACAGCGTTTGCGTGAGCAATATGGCATGCAATTGGTTGGTCCTTTACCAGCCGATACTATTTTTAGTGAAAAATACTTGCAACAAGCGGATGCCGTTCTCGGCATGTACCATGATCAAGTGCTTCCAGTGCTGAAATACAAAGGCTTTGGCCGCTCAGTCAATATTACGCTCGGGCTGCCTTTTATCCGCACTTCGGTCGATCACGGTACGGCACTCGATCTGGCTGGAACGGGTCAAGCCGATGCGGGAAGCTTTTGGACTGCATTAGCTTACGCAATTGAATTAGTTGATAAAAAAGCGCAATAACTTAGAGAAAACTATGAGAAATGATGTCCACTTAGGGCACAAAGCGCGTAAACGCTTTGGTCAGAACTTCCTCAATGATCCTTACATCATTGATGGTATTGTGTCGGCAATTAATCCCAAACCGGGGCAAAACTTGGTTGAAATCGGCCCAGGGTTAGGCGCCATCACAGAACCGGTAGGACGTGAAGTGGATAAGTTCACTGTCATTGAGCTTGACCGCGATCTGGCAGAACGCCTGCGTAATCATCCAGAATTAGCCAGCAAGTTGACCATTCATGAAGGCGATGCGATGCGTTTCGACTTCAAGCAGTTGGTGAAACCCAATAACAAACTTCGCGTGTTTGGTAACTTACCTTACAACATTTCAACGCCGCTGATGTTCCACTTGTTTGAATTCCACCGTGATATTCAAGACATGCACTTCATGCTGCAAAAAGAGGTGGTGAACCGATTAGCCGCAGGTCCGGGAACCAAGGCCTACGGTCGACTAACCGTGATGGCGCAATACTACTGTAAAGTGGTTCCGGTACTAGAAGTGCCACCTAGCGCATTTGTGCCACCACCAAAAGTGGATTCGGCCGTGGTACGTTTGGTGCCTTATGAAGATCTCCCTCATCCAGCAACCAGCTTAGAGTGGTTAGATCGCGTGGTACGTGAAGGCTTTAACCAACGCCGTAAAACGGTGCGTAACTGTTATAAAGGTTTGGCTGAACCGGAAACACTGGAAACTCTGGGCATCAACCCAGGTATGCGCCCAGAAAATCTGACCTTGGCTCAATTTGTGGCATTAGCGAACTGGCTTGATGCCACACACAAAACTCACGCATAATCGATAAGGACGACATTCAGTCGTCCTTTGTTTATCTGCCAATATCTGACTACTAAGCTGAGGAGTCGCTCATGGATGTTTCGCTGCCCTGTATCAAAATTCAGGTTCAAACTCGCTACATTGAGGAACAATCAAATCCTGAGTATCAGCGCTTTGTGTTCGCCTATCTCATCACCATCAAAAATCTCAGCTCCCAGACCGTCCAACTGATGAGTCGGCGCTGGTTGATCACGGATGCCGATGGCAAACAGACCGTGGTTGAAGGCGATGGCGTTGTGGGAGAGCAACCTCGCATCAAAGCTAACGATGAATATACCTACAGCAGTGGCACGGCCTTAGATACTCCCGTCGGTGTGATGCAGGGGCAATATTTGATGATCGATGAACAAGGTGAGTCTTTCACGGTTGAGATTGAACCATTTCGTTTAGCCGTTCCGCATGTATTGAATTAAGGGAGTTTGTGTGGCGAATTATATCGTTGGAGATATTCAAGGCTGCTTTGACGAGCTACAGCAACTGCTCAAGCAGGCCGAATTTAATTCTCAGCTTGATACGCTGTGGTTTGCGGGAGATTTGGTCGCTCGTGGTCCAAAATCACTAGAAACCTTGCGTTTTGTCTATCAGTTAGGGGATGCAGCACGAGTCGTGCTCGGCAATCATGATTTGCATTTGCTCTCAGTAGCACTCGGTCACCACTCCGCTAAACGGCGCGATCAAACCCAAGCGGTTTTAGATGCGCCTGACGCCGCGCCATTACTCGATTGGCTACGTCAGCAGCCTTTGCTCGCTGAACATCAAGAGTTTGTACTGTGCCATGCTGGCATCTCACCACAATGGGATCTCGCCACTGCACGCCAAGCTGCGCAAGAGGTCGAGTCTGTACTTCGCAGCCCCGAGTGGAGCACCCTGATTGAGCAGATGTACAGTGACCAACCCGACGCATGGCATCCAACGCTACAAGGGATAGATCGCTTGCGTTATATCGTTAACGCATTTACTCGTATGCGCTTTTGTTTCCCAGATGGTCGTTTAGATATGCAATGCAAACTGCCACCGAAAGAAGTGACTGACGGTAGCTTACTACCTTGGTTCCAATTACCGCAGCGTATTGCTCTTGAAAAGACGGTGATTTTTGGCCATTGGGCGGCATTAGAAGGGTATGTGAGTGAAACGGTGATCGGCCTAGATACGGGTTGTGTGTGGGGCGGAACCCTGACTATGCTGCGTTGGGAAGATAAACACTACTTTAGCCAAGCAGCGCTGCCAGCATAAAACAACACCCGTTAATACGGGTGTTGAGTGTATTTTCTCTGACGATACCTGCAATGACGATCCCCAAACGACTTGGAGTTGCAGGTAGGCGGCAAAATAAGTGACAAATGTGTCTAGAACCAATTTGCGCAGCCAACACTGCTGCACATCAAGTAGGAAGGGGATATTGGCGTTCAAAAATCACAAAATCCATCCCGTAGGCATTTTTTTCATCGGCAGGATAATGCTCACGAGAGCGCTCTAGCCAATCACTCCCCCATTCAGGAAACTGAGTATCACCATCCAATTTTGCATGGATCTCGGTAATATACAGTTTATGGGCCATCGGCAAACAGGCCGCATACAAGCTACCACCTCCGATGATCATCACCTCGTCGACCTCACCCGCTTTCGCCAGCGCCGCCTCAATGGAGGTCACCACATCCACCCCCTCAATCTGCAAACTCGCATCACGGGAGATCACAATATTGTGCCGCCCCGGTAAAGGACGTCCGATCGATTGGTAGGTTTTACGCCCCATCACTACAGGCTTACCTAATGTACAGCGTTTGAACCACGCGAAATCAGCCGGTAGATGCCAAGGCATCTGGTTATCTTTACCAATAATGCGCTGGTCTGCCATCGCGGCAATCATACTGATCATCATTTTTCTCTTACCTTAAATAATCGGTTTGCGGCGGTAGAATAACAGTCCAGGTACAGCAAGGCCAACCGCCAAACCCGCAATGATAAACATGGCTTTAAGGAAGTTTTCTAATAAGGCTTCCATCAGCTCGGGCGAAAAACCCACATGGTTAATTTCGACTAACGCGATCATGGCTTTAAATGCAAAAACACCAGGAACCATCGGGATAAGCGCAGCAACCGTAAACACTTTAGGATGAGCCAGAAAACGACGAGACCAATAAACACCAACCATACCCACTAGAGTAGCGGCAAAAAAACTCGCCCACTCAATCGGTACGCCAAAGTGCATCATCAAATAACGCGAGCCATGACCAAGTGCACCACCTAACGCACAATATTTCAATGCGGGCACAGGCACATTGAAGACTAAAGCAAACCCAACCGCCGGAATCGCGGCAAAAAACATGTCGTTGAGTAGTCCGAAAAACAGATCCCAGCTTAACATTACCACCCCCAAATTCCGGTGATGCTCATTGCCGCGACAATACCGAGCGCCGTGGCTAGAGTCAGCAAACTCGCCATCACAAAGCGTGCGATGCCCATATTGATATAACCTTTGAGCATATCTGCGACCGCATTAATTAATGGAAAGCCGGGCACCAGCATTAACACGGAAGAGGCCATGACGATCGTCGGTTTGTTGCCGAGTTGATAAATCACAGCTTGGGCAGAAATCACTGAGGTCACGAAAGCCGTTGCCGCAAAATTGATGAGTGGATTGAACTGACGATGGCCGATTTCTTGGCGAACGATCATCCCAACTGACGAGGCGATCAAGGTAATCAAGAACACCATCCAATCGCCCCCAGCCAAACGGCTGAATGCCGCGCAAGAGAGGCCAATCATGACCACAACTAGCCAACGATTGTAACGCTCTGGACTGATGTGATTGAGTTTTCGCTGCGCTAAGCTGTGATCGAGAATGCCTTTTTCCATCATGATGCAGATCCTTTGAATCTGCGTCACCACACGCATATTGATGCCGCGATCTGGGCTGCGTCGCGCAGTCGTAATGCAGTGCTCTTTATAGACGGTCGTCACCACAAGCGAGCTCGCCGAGAGAGAGACTTCGACTTCACTCATCCCACTCGCCAACCCCATACGGCGCATTATATCGCCGACTAAAGTACTTTCTGCGCCATGCGCTAATAACATCTGCCCTGCCTGAGCAATCAAACGAGAAACGGCTCTCTGTTTGGATTCCATGATTCCTTTCCTAAAACCTAAATATGCCGAAGAGAGAGTAAGTGTGCCCGAAACAAACTTTAGGAAAGTTGATTTAGACACAAAAAAGCCGCAACTAAGTTGCGGCATACCAGTAAGTTAATCAGTCACGAACATAGATAACGTGGCCGTCATCTTCTTCATCGTCCCAATCATCCCAATCGTCATCATCTTCAGTGATCACTTCACGACCAGCCAATCCGTCTTTATGGTTATAATCCCATGTGAAATCGACTTTTTCGGCTTCTGTTTTCTCTTCCGCTTCTCTTGGTAAGGTATCCATGAACTCGGCAAGCTTCATGCACAGCTCTTTGGTGCCTTGACGATTCGCCGCAGAGATTTTGAAGTAATCGCCTTCCCATGCCAGAGCATCGATGATGTTTTGAATGATCTCATCCGCTTCTTCTTCTGACATCAGATCAACTTTGTTGAACACTAACCAACGTGGCTTTTTCGCCAGCTTTTCACTGTACTGTTCAAGCTCATCAATAATGGTCAACGCATTGTGTGCAGGATCGCTTTGATCAGCAGGCATGATATCAATCATGTGTAGCAGCACGCGACAACGTTCAAGGTGCTTAAGGAAACGAATCCCTAAACCAGCCCCTTCCGCAGCGCCTTCAATCAAGCCTGGGATGTCAGCCACCACAAAGCTTTTCTCCGGCAGCACGCTCACCACACCAAGGCTTGGTACTAGCGTGGTAAACGGGTAATCCGCCACTTTAGGTTTAGCCGCAGAAACAGCACGAATGAAGGTCGATTTACCCGCATTTGGCATGCCGAGCATACCAACGTCAGCCAACAGCAGCAGCTCTAAACGAATATCACGCAGCTCACCCTTGGTACCCAAGGTTTTTTGACGTGGAGAGCGGTTCACCGAGGATTTAAAACGGGCGTTGCCCAAACCGTGCCAACCACCTTTGGCGATCATGACTTTTTTGCCATGTTCGGCCACTTCACCAATGATTTCATTGGTGTGAATATCGACGGCACGAGTACCTACCGGTACGCGCAGCTCTTTGTCTTTACCGCTTTTACCTGTACAGTTACCGCCACCGCCGTTTTTACCACGCTCCGCTTCATAAAAGCGCTGGAAACGATAGTCAATCAAAGTGTTGAGGTTTTCATCAGCGACCATATACACATCGCCGCCATCACCACCATCACCACCATCAGGGCCGCCATTGGTAACGAATTTTTCACGCCAGAAGCTCACAACACCGTTGCCGCCATCACCAGCTTGAACTTTAATTACCGCTTCATCTACGAATTTCATTTTTCCTCCACTCAATCTCGTGGGAAATCTTAATCAGTCTAGTAAACCTGAGAACGTAGATCCCAGAAAACAATCGCCTGCTTGGATCAGGCTACATTCAGGTCTAGGGTCTAGGGTCTAGGGTCTAGGGTCTAGGGTCTAGGGTCTAGGGTCTAGGGTCGACCACACTTTCGATAAATAAAAAACCCCACCAAACGGCAGGGCTTTTAAATTCATCAAGAAACTTGGCTTATTCAGCAGTTTCGATGCTAACGAATTTACGGTTGTTAGGACCTTTAACCTCGAACTTCACTTTACCATCAGATAGAGCGAATAGAGTGTGATCTTTACCGATACCTACGTTAGTGCCAGCGTGGAACTTAGTACCACGTTGACGAACGATGATGTTACCTGCAAGTACAGATTCACCACCGAAACGCTTAACACCTAGACGTTTGCTTTCTGAATCGCGGCCGTTACGAGTAGAACCACCAGCTTTTTTGTGTGCCATTGTTGAACTCTCCTAATAACTTAAGCGTTGATACCAGTGATTTTCACTTCTGTGAACCACTGACGGTGACCTTGTTGCTTACGAGAGTGCTTACGACGACGGAACTTAACGATTTTTACTTTATCGCCACGACCGTGTTGTACCACTTCAGCAACTACTTTACCGCCCTCAACCAGAGGAGCTCCTACTTTAATGTCTTCACCGTTAGCAACCAGCAGAACTTTATCAAATTCTACAGTTGCACCAGTTTCAACGTCTAATTTCTCTAAACGAAGAGTTTGACCTTCGCTTACACGGTGTTGTTTACCACCAGATTGGAAAACAGCGTACATATTTTACTCCGCTCTTTCCGCACAGCCTATGCTTATATTTTATGCGATAAGGGTGTGCGCTAAACTAATCATCAATAGGGCGCAGATTCTACGTGAATGATGTGCCTATGACAAGCCATATTTTGAAAAAAATGGCGAAAAGCTAATCGCCAAACAAAAGTGCCGCAATCATGCCTTTAAGCCATGTATTAATCAATGATTTTTAGTGTATTATGCAGCGATTCCAGAAGACTAAATGCCTTACACGCTCTTATTTCAGCCGGATTTACGATGGATTTTAAAGCTATCCAAGCGCTTACTGCCAATGACATGGCAAAAGTGAACGAAACGATTCACGCTCAACTCAATTCTGACGTTTCCCTAATCAACCAACTTGGTTTCTATATCATCAGTGGTGGTGGGAAGCGTTTACGCCCATTGCTGGCGGTTTTATCCGCCAAAGCGCTCGGTTATCAAGGGTCACATCACACGACTGCTGCTGCGTTTATTGAATTCATTCATACGGCAACCCTGTTGCACGATGATGTGGTCGATGAATCAGACTTGCGCCGCGGTAAAGCAACCGCCAATGCCGCGTTTGGTAATGCCGCCAGCGTATTAGTCGGTGATTTTATCTACACTCGCTCGTTTCAGATGATGACAGAATTAGGATCAATGAAGATCCTGAAACTGATGAGTGATGCAGTAAACGTGATCGCTGAAGGTGAAGTACAGCAATTAATGAACTGTAACGATCCTGATACCACCGAAGCCAGCTACATGCAGGTTATTTACTCCAAAACTGCACGTCTGTTTGAAGCGGCAACCCAGATTGGCGCTATCCTGTGTGATGCTTCTCCTGAAGTCGAACTGGCGATGCAAAACTACGGTAAATACCTAGGCACAGCCTTCCAACTGATTGATGATGTGATGGATTACACTTCAGATGGTGATGAGATGGGTAAAAACGTCGGTGACGATCTGGCAGAAGGCAAACCTACCCTACCACTGCTTTATGCGATGCAGCACGGGAATCCTGAGCAAGCCGCGATGATCCGTGAAGCCATCGAGAAAGCCAATGGCATGTCGCGTCTTAATGAGATTCTCGCAGCGATGGAGCAAACCGGTTCTTTACAATACACCATTGAAAAGGCGCTGCATGAAGCGGATAAAGCCATCGCTGAACTTGCGATTTTGCCAGAAAGCGAATACAAACAAGCCTTGATCACGCTCGCCCATATGGCGGTCAATCGCAGTAAATAGTCTGCAAATTCGGTGAGATGACCACAGCAACTCACTCGAGAATGGATTACGTTTTCTTACTAAAAAACCCCTCAGCTCTACGAGCTTGAGGGGTTTCTTTTATCCGTCCCGAGCTTTAGACAATGTCGACTATGGCATCAACGCTATTTTACCAAGCGCCTTGCCAAAGCATGCCTGCCGCCCCAACGGCAAACAGCAGTAGGGTGCTGGCTCCGACCATTTCTCGGCCGCAGAATGCTTTTACACCTTGCTCACGCTTTGCTTTGAGATAGAAAGCGAAGCCCGGTACATACAACAGGGTTGAGAGCATCAAATAGTGCAAACCTGATGCATACAGCAACCATAGACCATAAGCCGTTGCGCCAAAGCCAATCAATAGCAACTTCCCTCGATCTCTTTGCTCCAGAGCAAGCTTAAGGGTAAAAGCGCCCACCAGAAAATACGGCACTAAAATCATCTCTGAGGCAAAGATCAATAAGCTATCGTAAGTGCTGGAAGTATAGCGCACCAAGATCAAGGAGACTTGGATACAGAGTGTGGTTAAGAACAAGGCATTAACTGGACTTCCCGCTTGATTCTGCTTGGCAAAATGGCGGGGAAACATCTTATCTTTGGCGGCAAGGAAAGGCGCTTCGGAAGCCAATACCGTCCAACTCAAAAACGCACCGCAAACCGAGATCAAAAGCCCAACCGCAATAATGTACTTACCCCAAGGACCAATAATCGTAGTCAACACTTGCGCCATAGAAGGATTCGGGTATTGCGCCAACTGATTGACTTGAATCACGCCCATCGACAACAGCGTGACTAAGACATAAATCGACAGAGCCGTGAGTAACCCAAGAATGGTCGCGCGACCGATGTCTTTACGCTGACGTGCTCGGCTTGATACCACCACAGCACCTTCAATCCCCACAAAAACCCAAACCGTGATCAACATGGTCGCTTTGACCTGACCGAGCAGATCAGCGCCTGAAATGTGATGGAGCCCTGCGAAATCCAAGCTAAATGTGGACCAGTTGAACGCCGCAATCGCAGACACAATGAAAAGTAGCAAAGGCACCATTTTAGTCATAGTGGTGATGAGATTGATCAGCGCGGCGGTTTGCACCCCTCTTAATACTAAGCTGTGAACAGCCCACAATAGTAGAGAAGCGCCACCAATTGACCACCAAGTATTACCTGAGCCAAAGATAATCTGATCAGGCGTATCAAACAACAGTCCTAAAGTACTGAACACAATCACCAGATAAGAGACGTTCGCGACCATGGCACTAAACCAGTAGCCTCACGCCGAGCAAAATCCGGCAAAATCACCAAAACCTTCACGAGCAAAACCAAACACACCACTGTTCACATGGGGTTTATTGACGGCTAAATATTGAAAAGAGAGCGCAAGAAAGATCATGCCGATCCCAGTGATCGACCAGCCGATCATCACTGCCAGTGGACTGGCAACCGCTGCCATATTTTGTGGCAAGCTAAACACGCCCGCACCAATCATTGAACCAATCACTAGCGCCGTGAGAGAGCCTAAACCCAGTTTTTTATCCATTATTTTTTAATCACCAATAACAGAGGTAAAAAGCCATCTTCCCCTTCCAAGCATCAGTCACAAACAAGAGAAAATCCGCCTGCAACAGCCGAAGGGCCACCATTCCACTCACAAGACATGAGTCGAAGCATACAAAAAACAGCGCATATTACACGAAAAGCAGTGGGATGAAATGATAATTAGATAAGTAACATAAGAATTCACTAGTGGAAAACCAATAGCTGGAATTTAAAACTGAAAAATCAAATAATTAATTTTAAGACCTCCCAAATCTCAAACTACTTGAAGTTGCAGGTAGGCGGCAAGTAAGTGAATCCCCATAAGCATAGGCATAGACATAGGCAAACTATGTGATTGGGGTGAACGAGTGTAGTCAACACCGCTGCAGCTTCAAGTAGGAAGGGGATATCATTGAGATAAAAAAATACCGCTCTTCAAGAGCGGTATTTTCCAATGCTTGAATCGATTGTCGATTATTTTACAAACTCAACACCGATTTGAATGTCGCCTTTGAGTGTATCTAACATGCCATCCAGCGCGGCTTGCTCATAAGCGCTCAGTTTGCCGATATCCAGCAACGCTTCAACGCCATTTTTACCTAGCTTGATAGGTTGGGCAAAGAATGGAGCGTACTCCCCCTCACCTTCTACATACGCGTACTCAACAACATCAGATTCGCCTTGCAGTGCTTTAACCAGTGCAAGACCAAAACGACATGCCGCTTGGCCCATAGAAAGAGTCGCTGAACCGCCACCCGCCTTAGCTTCAACCACCTCGGTACCCGCGTTTTGGATACGTTTAGTCAAAGCGGCAACTTCTTCATCGGTAAAGCTTACGCCTTCTACTTGCGACAACAGAGGCAGAATAGTAACCCCTGAGTGACCACCAATCACAGGCACACGAACTTGGCCCGGATCTTTATCTTTCAGCGCGGCAACGAAGGTTTCAGAGCGGATCACATCCAGTGTGGTGACACCAAATAGCTTACGCTTGTCATACACACCGGCTTTTTTCAGCACTTCGGCTGCGATAGGGACCGTTGTGTTCACTGGGTTAGTAATAATGCCAACACAGGCCTTCGGACACACCACAGCAATTTTTTCTGCCAATGCTTTCACAATGCCAGCGTTCACATTGAACAGATCCGCACGATCCATACCCGGCTTACGTGCAACACCCGCAGAAACCAGAACCACATCCGCACCTTCCAGCGCAGGCGTTGGGTCTTCACCCGCATAGCCTTTGATGGTAACTGGTGTTGGGATATGACTCAGATCCGCAGCGACACCCGGTGTGACAGGCGCAATATCATACAGCGCGAGATCAGAACCAGCAGGAAGACGGTTTTTGAGTAACAGAGCAAGGGCTTGACCAATGCCGCCAGCGGCACCAATAACAGCGACTTTCATCGTAAATCTCCTTGAGAGTAATCTCTTATATGTTTGTAGGGTGATTAGGTGTATCCGACCGTCAAACGCTATAGTAATCACAATCTGATTACAATCAATTAACGTCAGCTTTGCGACTTTGCGCAATACTGCTGAGAAGGCGTTACAGCATCAAAGACGATTATCGGTTAATGTTCAATTGAGACAAAGAGTTATACAGCGATCTAACCTGATAACAAAAACATTTACAGTGACAGTGAAGACAATTTTAGCGAGTCGTTTGGTGTGTCATGCATAGGTATGCGAGAATATGCACAAATCGATCATTTAACCAAAGTAAGAAGAACCATGCGTAACGTAGATAAACAAGACAACCTAGTCCGAGCCTTCAAAGCCTTACTAAAAGAAGAACGCTTTGGCTCACAAGGCGATATTGTTGAAGCGCTAAAAAATGAAGGCTTTGACAACATCAACCAATCCAAAGTATCGCGCATGCTGACCAAGTTTGGCGCGGTACGTACCCGTAACGCTAAGATGGAGATGGTTTACTGCTTGCCTGCAGAATTAGGCGTACCGACAGCGAGTAGCTCACTGCGTGAATTAGTGCTGGATGTGGATTACAACAACGCGTTGGTGGTGATCCGCACAGGTCCGGGAGCGGCACAATTGATCGCTCGCTTGCTCGACTCTCTCGGTAAATCCGAAGGCATTCTCGGGGTAGTCGCTGGCGATGACACGATTTTTATCACCCCGACCTTGGATGTTCCAGTGAAAGAGCTGTTTCACTCTGTGTGCGAATTGTTTGAATACGCCGGTTAACCACTTTCTCATTTAATGATGTTTAGTCACGCCATAGTGCGTGACTAAACTCACATCTTAGAAACATCATTACTCACCACTTAAACAGACTAAGCATTTGAAATTAAAAGAGTATACTTACGGAATACTCAACGCTTTGCTGTTTAATAAATGAGTCAATCACACTATAAATTTTAACAGTTGTGTAATTATCTGTTGTTTTTTTGGTATGATTCCGCTGCTTTATCGTTCTTTGCCGCGAATAAAGCAACGTTTCTCAGGCAGGAAAGCTCGAAGCCGCGCTGACGCTTTGGGTTACATTACCAATGAAGGAAGGGAAATTCATGTCATTACCTAAAATAATCAAAATGGGTGCTATCGCAGCCGCAGTTATCGGCTCTGGTGTCGCCAGCGCACAGGATTTCATTACTATCGGTACCGGTTCGGTTACTGGTGTTTATTACCCTACGGGCGGCGCTATCTGTAAATTAGTGAACAAGGATCGTAAAGATCACAACATTCGTTGTTCCGTTGAATCGACTGGCGGCTCTATTTACAACGTCAACACTATCCGTTCTGGCGAATTGGATTTCGGTATTGTGCAATCAGATTGGCAGTACCATGGCTACAACGGTACGAGCGAATTTGCAGAACAAGGCCCATACAAAAAACTGCGCGCAGTATTCTCAATGCACACCGAGCCTTTCAATATCATCGCGCGTGCTGATTCAGGCATTGAAAACGTGAAAGACCTCGCGGGCAAGCGCGTCAACATTGGTAACCCAGGCTCAGGCGATCGCGCCACTATGCAAGTGGTGATGGATGCCTTCGGTTGGAATAACGACAGCTTTAAACTGGCGGCGGAGCTCAAAGGTTCAGAGCGCTCACAAGCGCTGTGTGACAACAAGATTGATGCCTTCATCTACATGGTTGGCCATCCAAATGGTGCCATCAAAGAAGCGACCACCTCTTGTGCTGCCAAACTGGTTCCCGCTACGGGCCCTGAGATCGAAAAGATCGTCGCCAACAACCCTTACTATGCATACAGCGTTGTACCGGCTGGCATGTACAGCGGCACAGATCAAGAAGTGAAAAGCTTTGGTGTGGCAGCAACGTTAGTCACCACGGAAGAGGTGTCTGAAGCGGTCGTCTACAACCTGACCAAAGCGGTATTTGAAAACTTCGATACCTTTACTCGCCTCCACCCAGCGTTTGCTAACTTGAAAAAAGAAGACATGGTAACCGCAGGGAACTCTATCCCACTCCACCCAGGTGCAGTGAAATACTACAAAGAAGCGGGTTTGATTAAGTAACGCGTTTCAACTGAGAAGGGAGAGGAAATCCTCTCCCGTAAAAATAACAAAAGAGGAGGCAAATGCCTCCTCCTTAGTATCACGTTCACGTTTGGTGATACTACTTTCAGGTACAACACTCTCAGTACCGATGACAAGTCTATGGAACATCAATAATAAGGATAAGGTACATGACGCAGACAACAACACCGTCGCAAGATGTGCAAGAGATGGTGGCGCAAGCAGACACTGGCGCTCGAGCCCCCAAAGGGCTTCCGGGGCGTGTGCTTTGGTTTGTTCCGCTCTGTTGGTCACTTTTCCAACTTTGGTACGCTTCACCACTCCCCTTTATCTTCGACTTCGGCGTACTCAATGATACGCAAGCTCGCTCCATTCACTTAACGTTTGCCGTTTTTCTCGCCTTCACGGCCTATCCGGCAATGAAAGGTTCGCCGCGCGATCGTATTCCTTTAACCGACTGGCTTTTAGCACTCGCGGGCAGCTTTTCCGCTGCTTATATCTATCTATTTTACGCCGAGCTCGCAGGACGCTCAGGCGCACCCACTCAGTTTGATGTGATCGCCTCTGTGGTCGGCATGGTATTACTCCTCGAAGCGACACGCCGGGCATTAGGCCCACCACTGATGATGGTGGCCGCGCTCTTTTTACTTTACACCTTCGCTGGCCCTTACATGCCCGATGTGATTGCCCACAAAGGGGCGAGCCTAAATAAGGCGATGTCACACTTGTGGCTCACCACCGAAGGGGTATTTGGTGTCGCACTTGGGGTATCTACCTCATTCGTGTTCCTGTTCGTGCTTTTTGGTGCCATGCTGGAGCGGGCTGGCGCGGGCGCTTACTTCATCAAAGTGGCTTTCTCGATGCTTGGGCACATGCGTGGTGGTCCAGCCAAAGCGGCCGTGGTAGCGTCAGGCCTTTCCGGATTGGTTTCTGGCTCTTCAATCGCCAACGTGGTCACCACGGGAACTTTCACCATTCCTTTAATGAAACGTGTCGGCTTTCCCGGCACCAAAGCGGGTGCAGTGGAAGTAGCCGCCTCCACCAACGGCCAACTAACCCCACCGATTATGGGCGCAGCAGCTTTTTTAATGGTGGAATATGTCGGGATTTCCTATGTTGAAGTGATCAAAGCGGCGATCCTACCCGCACTGATTTCTTATATCGCACTGATTTATATCGTTCACCTTGAAGCGTGTAAGGCGGGCATGAGTGGTTTACCTCGTCGTCATCAATCGACGGTGGCTCAAAAGCTGCTCTCATTTACCGCCACGATTCTTGGTTTATGCGTGATAAGTGCCGTGGTTTATTACGGTATCGGCTGGACTAAAGAAGCCTTTGGCGACGCAGCAACGCCCATCCTCACTGTGGTGTTATTGGCCGCTTATGTTGGCTTAGTGAAAATATCCGCCCCCTACGCCAAAGAGGGTTTAGGGATTGATGAGAATTTGCAGTACGTCCCCGATGTCGCCCCGACGTTAAAATCCGGCCTGCACTACTTGCTGCCGATTGTGGTATTGGTGTGGTGTTTGACGGTTGAGCGATTCTCGCCCGGCTTATCGGCCTTCTGGGCCAGCGTGTTTATGATTTTCATCCTACTCACGCAACGTCCACTGATGGCTCTCTTTAATCGCACGGGTTCACTGGGTGATGCGGCGAAAGAGGGCGTGACTGACCTTTTGGAAAGCTTAGTCTCAGGTGCCCGCAATATGATCGGTATTGGGGTCGCGACCGCTGCCGCTGGCACAGTCGTGGGGGTAGTTACCCTGACTGGGATTGGTTTAGTGATGACCGACTTTGTCGAGTTTATCTCTGGCGGTAACTTGATGCTGATGCTGATTTTCACTGCCGTGATCAGCTTAATTCTGGGTATGGGCTTACCAACGACCGCCAACTACATCGTGGTTTCCACCTTGATGGCTCCAGTCATTGTCACTCTAGGCGCTGAGCATGGCTTAATCATCCCACTGATTGCGGTGCATCTGTTCGTATTCTATTTCGGTATTTTGGCCGATGATACGCCTCCGGTCGGACTTGCCGCATTTGCCGCGGCGGCGATCGCCAAATCCGACCCGATCCGCACCGGTATCCAAGGCTTTGCCTACGATATCCGCACCGCGATTTTGCCTTTCATGTTTGTGTTTAATACCCAGTTGCTGCTGATGGGTATTGATAGCTGGTGGCACTTAATGCTGACCATACTCTCTTCCATCACCGCCATGTTGCTGTTCTCGGCGGCAACCCAAGGGTGGTGGTTAACCAAAACCAAATGGTGGGAAGTCGTCGCGCTACTGGTGCTGACCTTCACCTTCTTCCGCCCCGGTTTTTGGTGGGACATGGTTTATCCCGCGCAAGTCATGTATGCCGGCACTAAGTTAGAGCAGATTGTCGAGCAAGCTCCCGTTGGACAACCGATCCAGATGATCGTCGCGGGAGAGAATCTTAAAGGCGAATACACCTCTAAAACCGTGCAACTGCCGTTTGAAGATCGCGCTGTCAGCGCTCAAGAGCGGATCGCCTCAATGGGCTTAACTCTGCTTAATGATAAAAACCGCATGCTAGTAGAAATGGTTGAGTTTGGCAGCCCAGCCGAAGCAGCGGGCATCGATTTCGATTGGGAAATTCGCTCAGTGGTGGTCGATAGCGATCGACCAATGAAAGAGTGGGTATTCTTGCCTGCGATTTTGCTGACCTTACTGCTGGCTTGGAACCAAAAAAGACGGATAAAAAAGGCGTAACAAGGTGCTACGTCAATATGCCTGAGTCAAATCAGGCATATACTTATCCCGTCAATCAATCATCGCCAACGCATCCCTAAGACGCATGTTGCGGGATGACGAATAAACCCTAGAGAGCGTCATGTATAAACATATTCTTGTTCCGGTTGATTTGAATGAACAAGGCTTTGCCGACAAAGCGGTGCAACTTGCTGTCTGGCATGCTAAGCATTCCAATGCCGAAATTCACTTGCTGAACGTGTTGCCTGGTATTCACATGTCCATGGTGGCGACTTATTTTCCTAAAGACGCGGCCGCGCAGATGAAAAATGATGTGCGAGCACAACTCAAAGCCTTTGCGGAGAAGCACATCGCTGAAGAGGTGGTGTACAAACTCCACATCGCCGAAGGCAAACCTTACGCCACTATCCTTGATTATGCCGAGCGCTTAGGGGCTGACTTAATTGTTATGCCAAGCCACAAACGCTCACGCATCGATAAAGTGATGCTCGGCTCCGTGGCCAGTAAAGTGGTAGAAAATTCGCCTATTAATGTCATGGTCGTCAAACCACAAGGTTAATCGGCACTCATCTTCAATCGTTTATTCAAGGCGCATATTGCGCCTTTTTTGTTCACCGATTCCTATCACACTAATTGGTTTTGCCTGTTTGAATAACTGAGAACGATTATCGATAATCAACTCATCGAACAAGATCAGGTGGACTGAATCATGAAAAAGACATTAAGTTTTGCAGCAATACACTTTACCATCGCGTTTACGGTAGCGTATGTACTGACAGGCGATGTCATCATCGGCAGCCTGATTGCAATGCTCGAACCTATGGTGAACACCGTTGCGTTTTACTTCCATGAAAAAGCATGGGTGAAATCCGCTGCTTTACAACGCTTTGCGGGCGACCCAAGAATCAAAACGGCCAGCTTCGCGACGATTCACTTTACCGTAGCGTTCAGCGTGGCTTACCTGTTGACGGGCAGTTGGTTGGTCGGTGGAGTGATGGCGATGATTGAACCCAGCATCAACACTTGTGCCTACTACTTTCATGAGAAAGTTTGGCAAAGCAAACACGCAGGCCATCTTGGCTGTGCTCACTAAGTGTGATGCCAAAGCATCTTCAAACGCCTTCTTGATGAAGGCGTTTTGTATTGTTGATGCAAAAAACGTTACAGCGGGAAATGGCTAACACAATGCGCTTCACTCAAGCCCAGTCGGAAACGCTTAACTTGTCCATCCAACTGCACGGTGATCAGATACAGATCTTCTGCTCGCGGGTGGCGCACATCGTAGATCTTAGGGGCATCAACCTGAAAGAGTACGCTCGCATGATCGCTACGCACATCAATCGGCACTTGATAGGTTCGCCCATCAAATTTTACCGCAGCGGAAACCAAGCCCGGCGAATAGGTGGTGAAAAACAGGTTTACCAGCAACTCGCAGCCGCTGTGGTGCCAAATTTGCTCAGTTGAAACATGGGTCAGACGCAAATGACGGATGCATTGTAGATAAGGCGCTTTCCAGATCCCCATTCGCTGATCATAACTGGGCACATCCTGCTCGCCCAAGAAACACAACTCGCTCTCCTCTTCATCCAGCAACCCATCCTCATCCACTTCTAAAAATAGAATTTCAAATCGGTTGCGACCCGGCTTCAATAATGAACGAATCTCTTTGCGGTAAATCGCTTGTGAGCCATCACAGTCAAACAGCGCCACACCGTTAAGGCGCACTTCAGCGTGGTAATCAATGCCTTCAATCACCAAATCAATAGCGGCAAAGCTCAACAAATCGTCATCCACCTCTATATCGTGCATTAAATGCCACTCTTGCTGCGCAATATCGTCTTCGCTCAATGTTTTGGGCAAAACGGCACTTAATGGCGCTGGAAAGGTGATGTCATCTTGAGGGATGGAGAGATCCGTCAGTGGAGAGAGTTGCCAAAGGCCGGCGAGTGAGAGCTGCATAAGGTTCCAATTCCTGTTGGTTTGCGCGCATTATACCCGAAGTGAAATCTATTGCAGCGTCCATGTAACACAGTGATTGTGGCTTACAATCGATTGGTACAGGCAAAAAAATACCAGCCCTGTGGCTGGTATCTTAGACTCGAGGATTAATGCTCGTCGTCTTCATCCTCATCTTCGTCAGAGTACAAAGCGTCTTCGCCTTCGTAATACGTACCCCAACCGTCATAAATGATGTCAAACTTTTCAGCCAGATTGACCAGTTTTTCCACTTGTTCATCAATCAGTTTGGCATCTAATGCAGACTGCATGGTGGCATCAAAGCAGAGCAGCTTATTACCATCTTCATCTTCCGTTTCTTCCGCTTCCAGCACTTCAAAACCCATTTTGAACGCTTCAACGGCCGCTTTTTCCAGCTTATCGAAATCTTCTGCAAACAGATGGTGTTCAATCTCATACAAGGCATCTGGATCACTGCCATCTTCGAGCAGGGCCTGAATAATGTCGCGAGTCTCTTCCTTTTGGATCTCGATTAATTCTTCTACAGATAGATAATCATCTTGGTGAGACATGATGTGCTCCAGATAGTCAATGGGATCGGAAATTTGTGCGGCGCACTATCGCATGGATTGAAGGGAATTTCTAGCCACAAAACGATCTGGGAAGATCTTTCACTGAACTCACGATCCTTTCTTTATAAGGTTTTTAACATTTTTTTATCAAATGCCAAATTCAGCATAATCTGTGCTCTCTCTATCCGTTGAAATCGAGCGGCTGATTGCCTGTTTATGGAAAGATAATGCATAGCTAAAAAACGACTAAAAAAGGAAAAAATGCCACCCTTCCCTTCAAGCACTCACCCATTGTGAATAAATAGTTAATTTAAGAACCAAAAATGCATAAACACATCGGCTTATGCTGCGCATAGCTAAGCAAATTGAGCAACAACACACTTCTTAGGTGCAAAAAGAATACAGCGCTAAAAATCACAGTCAAAAAAGACAAATAATCTAAAAAATAAAAATAAAGCGAAGTTTAATAACACAAAGCCAACTTGCAACTTCATAAAAATCTCTTCATAACTATATCGAACCGAAGAATTGGCAAGCAGGATGCTTGTTATACCCAAACTACTTGGAGTGGCAGGTAGGCAGCAAGAGAGTACATCCCCATGAGCATAGATAAACACTGCGACTGGGGTGAACGAACGTAGCCAACACCGCTGCAAATAGGAAAGGGATAAGCCATCGCTACCTACACATCGCAATGGGTGGCACAAAAGAGAGGAAGGAAACCCGATGAATCGTTTGTATGTGGGCTCTGAAGTGGGGCAACTGCGCCGTGTATTGCTAAATCGTCCGGAGCGGGCACTCACCCATTTAACCCCCTCTAACTGCCATGAACTCTTGTTTGATGATGTACTGGCCGTTGAAGCGGCGGGCGTTGAGCACGATGCCTTTGCCAATACGTTGCGCACGCAAGATGTGGAAGTGTTACTGCTGCACGATTTACTCGAAGAGACACTCGCCATTCCTGAAGCCAGACAGTGGCTACTGAACACTCAGATCAGCGATTTTCGCTTTGGTCCAACCTTTGCTCGCGAGCTGCGCCACGCTCTTAACCATCTTGATGATCATCATCTCACCACGCTTTTACTGGGCGGGCTCGCTTTTTCTGAATTGCACCTCGAATCGGATTCCATGCTACCGAAAATGCGCCAGCCACTCGATTTTGTGATTGAGCCGCTGCCCAATCACCTGTTTACTCGTGATACCTCCTGCTGGGTGTATGGAGGGGTGTCACTCAATCCAATGATGAAACCGGCTCGCCAGCGTGAAACCAACCATTTGCGCGCGATTTATCGCTGGCACCCGATTTTTGCCCAGCATCCTTTTATCCACTATTTCGGTATTGATGATCTGCACTACGACAACGCCAATATAGAGGGTGGTGATGTGCTGGTGATCGGCAAAGGCGCGGTGTTGATTGGAATGTCTGAACGCACTTCACCACAAGGAGTGGAAAATTTAGCGGCCGCACTCTTTAAACATGGTCAAGCCAGCAAAGTGATTGCGATCAACCTGCCCAAACATCGCTCGTGCATGCATTTAGATACGGTGATGACTCATATGGATGTGGATACTTTTTCCGTTTATCCAGAGGTCATGCGTAAAGATCTGCCGACTTGGCGACTCACCCCCAAGGGCAATAACGGCGATATGCGCGTTGAGCAAGTCCCCAGCTATTTACACGCCATTGAGCAAGCACTTGGGGTCGATTATTTGAAAATCATCACCACAGGTGGCAACAGTTACGAAGCCGAACGCGAGCAGTGGAATGACGCCAATAATGTCCTCACTGTCAAACCTGGGGTAGTGATTGGCTACGAACGCAACGTTTATACCAATGAGAAATACGATAAAGCAGGCATTAAGGTACTGACCATTCCCGGCAATGAGCTAGGACGAGGCCGCGGCGGCGCACGCTGTATGAGCTGCCCAATTGAGCGTGACGGGATTTAAACTCTCAACGCAAAACCACCGCGAATGGCGGTGGTTTTGTGTCGTAGTGTCTATTGTCAGACTAACGGTTAGGCCAACGAACCAGCAAAATTCGGTTACTCTGTCCCACCCACGGTCAGGGCATCCAACTTCAGAGTTGGCTGGCCAACGCCCACAGGCACGCTTTGTCCGGCTTTACCACACACGCCAACACCACGATCCAGCGCCAGATCGTTACCGACCATAGATACCTGCTGCATGGCTTCAATACCAGAACCAATCAGAGTTGCGCCTTTGATTGGACGGGTGATTTTGCCATTTTCAATCAAGTAAGCTTCAGAGGCCGAGAACACAAACTTACCGGAGGTGATATCGACCTGACCGCCACCAAAGTTCGGCGCGTAAATGCCTTTTTTCACCGAAGCGATGATCTCTTCTGGTGTGTGCTCGCCCGGTAGCATGTAAGTATTGGTCATACGCGGCATCGGCAGATGAGCGTAAGATTCACGGCGTCCGTTACCCGTTGGTGCCACGCCCATTAAACGAGCATTGAGCTTGTCTTGGATGTAGCCTTTCAAAATACCTTTTTCGATCAGCACGTTGTATTGACCACTTACCCCTTCATCATCAACGTTGAGAGAGCCGCGCAGATCTTTGAGTGTACCGTCATCGACAATCGTACACAGATCGGAAGTGACTTTTTTGCCGACTTTGCCTGCAAATACCGACGAGCCTTTACGGTTAAAATCGCCTTCCAGGCCATGACCCACCGCCTCATGCAGCAACACACCCGGCCAACCAGAACCGAGTACCACAGGCATGGTTCCGGCAGGAGCGGCTACCGCTTCAAGGTTAACGAGCGCTTGACGAATCGCTTCATCGGCGAAAGAAAACGCGATTTTTTGTCCCGCTTCTTCTTGTAAGAAATAGTCGTAACCAAAACGGCCACCACCACCGGCGCTACCGCGCTCACGGCGATCGCCTTTTTGCGCCAACACACTGATCGAAAGACGAACCAGAGGACGAATATCCCCTGCGTACGTGCCATCGGTAGCCGCCACGAGGATCTGCTCATGCACACCACTTAGACTGACTGACACTTCGGTAATGAGAGGCTCTTTAGTACGAATGTACGCATCCAGTTGTTTCAGCAGTTCGGTTTTTTGCTGTTTTTCCCAACTTTCCAGTGGGTTATGCGCGCCATAAAACGCAGGATGTTGCGCGCGCTTAAACGCTTGTACGGTGAGGTTTTGGCCTTGTTGAGCAATCCCACGCGCCGCGATGGCACTCTGCTTTAAACCTTCTAACTGAATTTGGTCGGAATAAGCAAAACCGGTTTTTTCACCACTGACGGCGCGCACACCGACCCCACAATCAATATTGAATGAGCCGTCTTTAATGATGCTGTCTTCCAGCACTAGAGATTCATGCCAGCTGGATTGGAAATAAATATCGGCATAATCAATCTGGCGAGTCGCAATACTGGACAGCGTATCGGCAATATCCTGTTCAGTGAGCCCAGCGGGTGCCAGCAGTGCCGTTTCAATTTGGTTCATCGTCATCAGTGTGTGTTCTCTATTAATTGATGGGTAAAACGCGTGTGCTGTGTAATGGGCATTGCGCGTCTCACAGAATCGAGCGTTGCAAGATCGAACTCGACCACTTTACTTTGTACTTCGGCGCCTAAATTGGCGATCACTTCACCCCACGGGCTAATCACCATGGAATGTCCCCACGTCTCTCGTCCGCATGGGTGATGTCCAGTTTGACCCACGGCAATCACCCAGCATTGCGTTTCAATGGCTCGGGCGCGTAATAAGACTTCCCAGTGGGCTTGGCCCGTCACCGCAGTAAAGGCCGCAGGAACCAGCAAAATCTGTGCACCTTGGCGCCGTAAATCTGCGTACAAGTGCGGAAAACGCACATCGTAGCAAATCGATAGGCCCAACGCTCCAAACGGCGTTGAGGTGACGACCACCTGTTGCCCCGGCGTAAAGGTTTCCGATTCGCGATAACGCTGATGGCCATCAGCGACATCGACATCGAACATATGCAGTTTATCGTAAACCGCCACTCGCTCACCTTGTGCATTCCACAATAGGCTACTGGTAGTAACCCCCTCAGCGTGGCGGATCGGCATACTGCCTATCAATAACCATACACCATATTCTTTGGCGAGGCTCGCTAAGGCGTGCTGAACTGGGCCGTGATCCAGTGATTCGGCTTGTTGATGGTATTGTTCACGATTCCCCAACAGCAGGGCATTTTCTGGTGTCACAATCCATTGTGCTCCTTGCTGAGCAAGCTTGGCCACCTCTTGTTTGAGATAAGTCAGATTACGACTTATCTCAGGGCCTGAGGTCATTTGCACCAGTCCAACTCGTTGCATTTTCTTCCCTATTCAGTCAGTTTACGCAGCTTTTCCGGCAACTTGAATTCGCCTTTACTGCGCGAAAGCTCTTTCACTGTCGGTGAATCGAGCGGTCCTTTTACTTCATAGTTGACTTGAGTAAACACTTCCACTACCGGAGAGATCACCGTAGTGATCGCCAGCACATACAAGGCGGTTTGAGGTGTCACCGCAAACGCCGTCAATACCGGAATGCCTGATGTAATGTCTGGGACGAAATTCACTTCTGCATCGACCGTGCGCGTATTGAGATCGGCGAGACCTTTAATCGTCATCTCTCCGGCCACCGCATCCATTTTGATGTTATTGGTGACAAAAATTCCTTGGGAAAGCTCACCACTGCCGGAGATCGAATCAAACGCCATCCCTTTATCAAATACATCGCTAAAGTCGAGCTGCATTTTGCGTATGATTGAATCAAGGCTAAATAGACCAAGTAACCTTGCCGCCCCACTCACATCGGAAATCACCCCTTTTCCAAGTTTGGTATCCACCTTGCCTTGCAAAGTGTTGACCTGCATTGACCACGGAGCGCCATCCCATTGCGTGCTTGCGGTAATCTCAAACGGCGCACGCTGGATACCTGAGTTGATCCCAAAACGTGCCATCAAGTCACTGTTGTTATCGCCCTTCATATCCAAATTCATTTGAGTTCGGCTCTGAGTATCGGTCAGCGTCCAAGTGCCATTAACATGCAGTTGGTTGGTACCACTAGTGAAATCAATGCTCTTCCACAGCAGCGTATCCCCTTGGCGCTGAAAATCGACATTGGCTTGGCCGATTTTGTAGCCTTGCAACCAAAAGTCTTTGATGGTCAACGTAAGGTTAGGCATCCATTGATGGAATTTACGATCAAAATCGGTGATAAGCGGTAATTTCTGGCGATCAAGATCGACCAGCAACGCCTCTTCCCCCGCCTCGAGCTGAGGCAAAAACAGATGCAGGCGCTCAAGCGCAATACTCAAATCATAAGGCTCAATATAATTGGCTTGGCCTTTGATCTCTTGGCTATCCAGATTGAGAAGCCAGCCGAGGTCTTTGCGCCGCGCATTAAGATCCACGTCATGCCAATCCAACCCTGCAAAGGTCAGCTCTTTAACCGCCGCATCCACTCGCTCCGGCATTGGAAATGCAGGCGTATTTAAACTGGCTAGCTTAGATTTTCGCGATTTAGGCGCAGGCTTTTCATTCAAAATGGAGAGCCAATCATCCAGATTGAACGCTTGGCTACGCAACTGGACATGATGCCCCACCACTGGGCTAATTTTAAAACTGCCCTGCCCAAGCACCAGATTCGTGGCTTTCAGAACCGGTACTTTAGGCGTTAAATCAATCTCGGCCTGATATTTTGCTTGCGGCAGTTGCAAGCGCGCGGAAACCATCTCTTGATTGCCCGAGGCTTGCAACAGAGCCTGCCCTTTCACTTTGAGTGCTTTTTTAAGTGGGAAGGGGTAGCGGCTCTCTAACCCGCGCAAATCCGCCTTACCATCCAATTGGTAAGTAAAGCCCACATCATTGAGTTGAATGTCAACGCTCGCCTGCCAAGGTGCATGGCCTTTCACTCGGCTTAACCAGCGTTCGCCCACAAACGGGATCAGCGGTTTGACTTCCCAATCCCCAACCATATCAATGCCAACCGCATAACCTCGCTTGGCATCTTCGCCTTTAAAATCGATCGAGACGGGCTGTTTGAGCAAACGGGCATCAAGCCCCGCTGCACTCACGCGGTCATTATCGAACTCGATTTTGCCAGACACAGAGGTAAGGCTCATCGGCGGTGTATCAATATCCACCGCGTTATTGCTCAGCTCGGCAAAGCCCCAAGCCCGCGGCTCTGCGCCACTGTGGAATGGAATATTGAGTTGAAACTCTGAGCGCACCGGTCCTTTAACTTGAATCGTGGTCAGCGCCGCGCCTACGGAATCGACTAACGGGGTCGCCATCATGTAATTGCGAATCGCGTTACCTTGCTGGGCACTGGCTACCGCTTCAATCTCAATGTGACCCAGCTCGGCCAATTCAGGAATACGACCGGTGATCCGTTCAGCACTGACTTCCATCAAGGTAGCAGAGCGCGAGTCGAGATACATGGCGTCATTTTCAAACAGCAGATCGAGCTGCAAATCGGTGATCGGTGGCCAAGCCGTATCAAAGGCAAATTTGGCCTCTTTTAAACCAACCCAAGCTTGGAACACGCCATTGTGCATACGATAAGGAAACTGATCTAACGCGCCATACCAGATCAGTTTCGCGGTATTGACTTGTCCCGCTTGAATCGCGGTCGAGAGATAATCGGTCAGCTCACGCCCTAACGCCAACGTCGGCAAGTAGCGCCATGTCTCCCCAGCATTAAAGAGATCGGCTTCGGCATAAAATGAGAGGAATGGGCTAGCATCATCCGGGAAATCGAGGCGAAATGCGCCCAGCGCTTGCAGATCCGGCGTCGCTACCGTGACTTTATCGGACCAGAGCGACCATCCATATTGCTCTTGCTGCCAGACCAGATTCACTGCGCCTTGGCGGATATTCAGAGGAGCTTGGAACACCTCACCATAGGGCAAGACGTCATCCACCATGCTGGCTTTAATGAGTGCTTTGCTCGGTGAACCTTGAATTTGCGCTTGCAAAGCATTGACTTGGGGTAGCAACTCCCATTGCGCTATTCCGCCATCAATTAATGATGCCGAATAACGTAATGATTCCAACGTTGCGCCTTTGGCAATCCGCACATCTTCCAAAGTCCCTTTCGGCTTTAAGGTTGTCAGCCAATGATTGAGCGTTTGTGACTCGGGGATCAACTTAGCCAGAGGTAACAGGTTCTCAATATTGAGCTGAGAGAGATTGAGCCGCCACTCATCGGGCTGCCAATCCATCGCCACATCCAAAAGCGGCCATAGCTCATCATCACTTCGTAAACGCAGTGAGTGGGCATTCACTTGCCAACCTTTCTCGGTTGGTTTGAGTTCGACAATCCCTGACTCAAGCAGCAGTTCATGGGTCTGCTCACCGTTTTGCCACACCAACTCCGAAGGCTTAAATTCGACATAGCCATCTTTCGGCTGATTGTGTTCAAGGGTCGCCCAAGCATTTAAGCTTACTTGGCCTTTTTGAATGCCAGTTTGATCTTTTAAATATCGTGTTAACCAAGGTAATACGCGCACTTTATCCGCGCTGACATAGAAATCGCCCGACACATCGCGCAGCGAACCATGATCAATAAAGTTAGCGCTTACCAACAAAGAGTTGATGTTGATGCCTGCAATACTGACCACCCCTTCAGCAAAGTGGCGTAGACCTTGGTTTTGCCAACGCAGTTTTTCAATATCGAGTTGGCGCAGATCGCCGGCAAAAGTGCGATACAAAATCGCTGAGTTTTTGAGGGTGAAATCATCCAGTTGACGCAGTAAGAGATCATCGAGCTGTTTGACTACGCGACCTTGACGCGACTGTTTCGGATTAGGATTTTGCTCTAAGGCCAGCCAGTCGATCGCCCGTAAATCAAGGACTAAACCATTGACAGTAAGATCGGCAACCACAGGTTGCCGCTGCCACAGTGATTGCAGCAGGTCGAACTCAATCTCGACACTGGCCGCATTCAGCTGAATATCGTTACTGTCCGGCCAATGGGCTTGTAAGGTTTGCAGTGAGAGGGAGGGGTGCGTATTGCGCCAGTAACCTTGTACATCAGCAATCGCCACTTGTACCGACGAGTTTTGATTCAGCCAATGCTGAATCTCCGCCTGAAAACGGTTCATCTGTGGCAGCAAAATGCGCAGGGCTGTGACGGCTAAAGCCAGCACAATCAGCAGGCTGACCAGCAGCCACATAAGGATCCGCCCGAGGCGGGTTACTGTCGAAATCACCCGATGCCCTATTTACATCATCACAACATCAAATTGCTCTTGGTTGTAGAGTGGTTCTGCTTGAATTCGCACTTCTTTACCAATGAACACTTCCAACTCCGCCAAGGCATGTGACTCTTCACCTTGCAAAGTATCGGCCACTGCCGGTGAAGCATAAACCACGAATTTGTCCGCATCGTAGGCTCGATTCACGCGCGTAATTTCGCGCAAAATCTCAAAGCACACCGTTTCCACCGTTTTCACGCTGCCTCGCCCTTCACACGTTGGACAAGTCGAACAGAGCACATGTTCAATGCTTTCTCGGGTTCTTTTACGCGTCATCTCCACCAACCCAAGCTGAGTAAAGCCGTTGATGTTGGTTTTGACCCGATCTTTCATCAACGCCGTCTCTAAAGAGGTGAGCACTCGCTTACGGTGCTCATCCGACGCCATATCGATAAAGTCAATAATGATAATCCCACCCAGATTGCGCAGACGCAGCTGACGAGCAATGGCTTGAGTCGCTTCAATATTGGTGTTGAAAATGGTCTCTTCGAGATTACGGCGGCCAACAAACGCGCCCGTATTGATGTCAATCGTGGTCATGGCTTCGGTCTGATCGATGATCAGATACCCCCCCGATTTGAGCTCCACTTTGCGTTCGAGAGAGCGCTGAATCTCATTTTCCGTATCGTACATGTCAAAAATGGGCTTATCGCCGTGGTACAGCTCTAATTTAGCCGTTAGCTCAGGGACATATTCGGAGGTAAACTCTTTGAGGTTTTCGAACTCTTGTCGTGAATCGATGAGAATTTTGGTCAGTTCGGTGCCGACAAAGTCACGCAAAATGCGCTGCGCCAGACCAAGCTCGCCATACAGCATAGAGCGGTTCTTGTATTTGCTGCGCCGCTCAATCACTTTTGACCACAAACGCTTAAGAAACGCCGCATCTTGAGTCAACTCTTTTTCGTTTGCCCCTTCTGCTGCGGTTCGGATAATGAACCCGCCATGCTCATCGCAATAATGAGAAACGATTTTCTTTAGGCGCTCGCGCTCCGCTTCGCTTTCGATGCGTTGTGATACGCCAACATGGCTTGCCCCCGGCATAAACACCAGATAACGAGAAGGGAGCGTAATATCGGTAGTTAAGCGAGCACCCTTAGTACCAAGCGGGTCTTTGACCACTTGCACCACAATATCTTGCCCTTGGCGCACCAGCTCGGAAATATCGCGCACTTGGAACTGCTGCTTCTCACTTTCGGCAACACACTCGGTGTGGGGCACAATATCCGAGGCATGTAAAAAAGCGGCCTTGTCGAGTCCAATATCCACAAAAGCAGCTTGCATGCCCGGTAATACCCGGCTGACTTTGCCTTTGTAAATATTGCCAACAATGCCGCGTTTGGCTTCACGTTCAATATGGATTTCCTGAAGGATTCCCCCTTCAATCATCGCCACCCGAGTTTCACTCGGGGTGACGTTTAACAGCAACTCTGCACTCATGAGCGCACCTCAATGATTAAAATGATTAGAATTTGTGCAGAAGCTGGTCAGTCTCGTAGAGTGGCAATCCGACTACCGCGTGGTAGCTGCCTTCAATCCTCGTAACAAATCGTCCACCCAATCCCTGAATGCCGTAACTGCCAGCTTTATCGCAGGGCTCACCACTTTGCCAATAGGCTTCTATTTCTTGTTCTGACAAAGTTTTAAACCACACCTCCGTGGTCACCACCACGGAGTGAGTGATGCCGCGGCAAGTCACACTCACCCCGGTCATCACTTGGTGTTGGCTACCGGAAAGTTTGAGTAACATGCGTTTTGCATCAGCAAAATCACGCGGCTTTTCCAACACCTGTTGATCTTTCACAACTATCGTATCTGAACCAATCACGACCGCCTCGGCCGCGACCAAGGCCGCTCCCGCTAAGGCTTTATCGCGAGAAAGCCGTTCAACATATTGCGCTGGCGACTCAGCCGCTGCGCGTTTCTCTTCGACATTCGGAACCACGACTTCAAACTGGTAGCCCATTTGAGCGAGCAGTTCACGACGTCTAGGGGATCCCGAAGCCAACACTAATTTCGATATTGTCATTTCACATGCCAATGGCGTCGAACTCGGCGCAGTAATAAAAACATCCACGGCCAAAGTATACAGGCAATCACTCCACTCCAGAGTGACAACGGATTGAATGTCACATTCTGGATCAGGTACTCACCACAGAAAATCAGCACTTCCAATCCCATCGACAGCAAACCAATCACAATCGCTTGCTGCCATAGAGCCATGTTGCGCAGTACCAAGAAATTCATCGCGACCAGATAGATGATGATCGACATCATCATGCCGCGAATACCTAAGGTGGAACCGAGTAACAGATCCCACAATAAGCCCATGACCAAAGCGCTGCCGACATTCACTCGGTGCGGCAGTGCCAATACCCAGTAACAACAGACCAGCAGCAGCCAAGGTGGCCGGAACAGATCTAAGGTTCCCGGCCATGGGATGGTTTGCAAAATCAGCGCCAGTAAAAATGAGGCAAGAATGACCATGCGGCCTTTAATATCACTGCTGAGCATTGGCTTCTTCCTCTAATAGCACCTGCGGATCAGCCTGCATCACTTTTTGTAAGCGATCTTCGTTTGGCCAAATCAGCAATAAGTAGCGCAAGCGATCAAATTCTACTACAGGATCGGCTTTGATCGAGGCAAACTCACGGCGCGTGTCTTTATCCACCTGTGACACAATCGCCACTGGGTAGCCTTCAGGGTAAACCCCACCCAAGCCAGAGGTGACGAGCATATCGCCGACTTCAATATCGGTACTGGTAGGTATATGTTCCAGTTGGATTTGATCGGTTTGTCCATTGCCTGAGGCGATGACTCGAATATCATTGCGAATGTTCTGTACCGGAATCGCGGTATTAGGGTCAATCAGGAGCAAGACTCGGCTATTGTGCGCCGCCACAAAGGTGACTTGTCCAACAATGCCTTTTTCATTGATGATCGGCTGACCTTCGTACACTCCATCTACCCGGCCTTTATCGATCACAACTTGGTGACGATAGGGCGACGTATCGACCGCCATCACTTCGGTCACCACCTTTTTCTCATCACGCAAAAAGGAGGATCCGAGTAACTTACGCAGCCGTTGGTTCTCTTCTTTGTACTGCTCAAGCAGTAACAGATTACTTTTCAGGGTCAGGACTTCACGTTTTAGCAGTTGGTTATTTTCCCGTAACTGCTGATGAGAGCTGATGCTGTCATAAAAATCGTCAAACAGTACGCGCGGCAGATCCGCTGCGTACTGAATAGGCGCAACCAGACTATTGAGCAGAAAGCGTACATGTGAGAATGCACCTAAACGACTATCAGCCAGCATAAGGCTGGCTGATAGCATAACCGCAAAAAATAGCCGTAGCTGCAGAGAAGGTCCTCGACCAAAGATAGGTTTCATCCAATAACCATCCTAACTCTGAGCAAAGTGCCATGCATAAGGCACAACACTACGGTTTATTCTTCGCTAAACAGATCGCCGCCGTGCATATCGATCATTTCTAAGGCTTTACCACCCCCACGCGCCACACAGGTCAGCGGGTCATCGGCGATCACCACAGGAATGCCAGTCTCTTCCATTAGCAGACGATCCAGATCTTTCAGCAGTGCACCGCCGCCTGTGAGAACCATACCGTTTTCAGAGATATCTGAAGCCAGCTCTGGTGGACACTGCTCGAGTGCAACCATCACCGCAGACACAATCCCCGTCAGCGGCTCTTGCAGCGCCTCAAGGATCTCGTTCGAATTCAGTGTGAAACTGCGTGGTACACCTTCTGCTAGGTTACGACCGCGCACTTCGATCTCTTGCACGTCATCGCCCGGATAAGCTGAGCCAATTTCGTGTTTGATCTTTTCTGCAGTGGCTTCACCAATCAAGCTACCGTAGTTACGGCGCACATAATTAATGATCGCTTCATCAAAACGGTCACCACCGATACGCACAGAAGAAGAGTAAACCACGCCATTGAGCGAGATCACCGCCACTTCCGTCGTACCACCACCGATATCAATCACCATTGAACCGGTTGGCTCAGAAACGCGCAAACCAGCACCGATGGCGGCCGCCATTGGTTCATCAATCAAGTAAACCTCACGAGCGCCCGCACCCAGTGCCGATTCACGGATCGCACGACGCTCAACTTGGGTTGAACCACAAGGCACACACACCAGTACGCGTGGGCTTGGCTTTAACACGCTGTTGTCGTGCACTTGGCGAATAAAATGCTGCAGCATTTTTTCAGTGACGTAAAAATCAGCAATAACACCGTCTTTCATTGGGCGAATGGCTGAAATATTACCAGGGGTTCTACCGAGCATCTGTTTTGCGGCATGGCCAACCGCTGCAACGGTTTTACCGCCACGACCTTTGTCTTGACGAATTGCAACAACAGAAGGTTCATCAAGAACAATTCCCTGTCCTTTGACATAAATAAGTGTGTTGGCGGTACCTAAATCGATCGATAGGTCGTTAGAAAACATGCCACGAAGTTTTTTGAACATATTCTTCGTTCGTCCTGCAAGAAATGAGAAAAGGAAAATTGCACTAAATGTACCAATGCCTTGCCATCACAGCAAGGCGTTGATCCATAAACATGGACTGAAACACGCAATTTCTAACAGTTCTCTAACGGAATGAGAGAAATCTGGATCCATTGAGTGCTTAATCATTAATTCGATTCGCGCCACCAGATCACCCGATCACTGCCGCGATACAAGCCAAATTGCGCTCGACCTTGGGTGGTTTGATCAAAATTGTTGTCGCCATCTTTGTCTTCGGCAAGCCACAGCAAGTTGTGCGCATTGAGATCCAACACCGAATCAATCACACCAAGAGCCCCTGCTCCCGGCGCACTAAAGCGAATGGCGCGCTGACCTGAGTTTAAATTAGCCGCCGAATGCTCAGCCAAGACTTGGGGAGGAACCGCAACGCCAGTGGTCAATACGGTATAACCGTTGTTATTAGGATCCGATTGCAAGGTAAAGCCTGTGATCGCAGGCAGTGCGGTGCAACTGTCCTCAATCGTACGAACAAAACCATTGTTGGTGAAATGCTCGACATAGATGGGTTGCTCTGAGGCTTGAGTCTCTGGCCCATACACATCTTGAATGACTAATTTGCCCCAATACAGCGGCATAGCTCCATCAATGTGTGAAAACGTATATCCCAAACAAGGGGATGACGCATTTTGTCGGTAACAAACTCCATCCTGATCCGTTAAGTTAGAGGCATTCAAAGTCAAATCAAACGCTGAATTAAACACCGGTTTAGGTTGTAACGGTTTTTGATACCACACCCTTTCCCCATTTAAGACAATGCCACTGTTGTTTAATGCCTGTCTGCTGATGGGCGAAGTCTGCAGATTATCGAAACCAAGATTCACACCGTTTGCGCTATCACTGTAAGTGCGACCATTCCATTGATTGTTATAACGCCACCAAGGGTCGATGAGGTAATTTTGCGTATCCGCATTATTGGCGGATTTAGGCTGTAAATAGAGTCCCGGGCTATTGGAATACTCGAACGGCTGACCGAGATAACTAAAGGCATTACCGGTTTTACATGCCGCATCTAAGGTGACATTACTCATCGGAGATACCGAAAAGTAAGCGGGAATAAAGCGCCCAATCGATCCTGTTGACGTCACCGCAATCGGTAGATTGGCGCTGGCTAAGTCAAGGCCAAGATAATGGGTGGGTGCGAACAAAGAGAAATCAAACACCCCGACTTCACTCACTTTTTGCGCAATAGTCGTTGTACCCCCAAGTAGATGAGTGTATTCATTTACGCCTAACACACCCGACTGCCCTGCCGATGGCTGCACCAGAGTGTGTTGTAGCGCGATATTTTGTTGCTGGTAGTTATAAGCCGTTAAATTGTTTGTGAAATCATTATCTTCAATGGGCGCAGCAACAACGGCTCGAATAATCAGATCAAAGTTTTCATCGGCTCTCGCAAAAACATTACAACTGATATTCTCAGCAGAGCATTGGCCATTTGGATGTGTCGGGTTATATGGATTATTCGCACTGAGTACCAATGCCCTAGGAACACGGATAAAACTATCTTGCCCTTCAAGCAACAGATCTTGCTCATCACCGCTGCCCGTGAAACGAGCATGCAGAGCTAGACTACCCACTTCACGATAAGAGATCGGGAAACTCGCCTCACCATTTTGATTAAAGTTCAAACTTATCGAGGTCGCGTTATTTGCAGACTGACCAATTGGCGTTCCATTTACCCCCACACTGACAGATTGGAATCCACTATTATTGGCCGTCGGATTGAGGTATTCACTCCAAAACGCCACTGATTTTTGGACATTGCCAAAACTTGGTAAGCATTGTTGTGAAGCATTATCTTTGCGCACCGCTTTTATGGTGCCCGTCACCGTCTGGTTAGCATAAGCATTGGGTACATCGACAATAAAACCGCTGTCTGCAAAATTGACCGTACAATTGGCCGTCGAATAACTGTTGGGATTGTTCGTGTAGCTACAGAGGTTGACCTGAAAAGGCTTACTGGCAGGAGTCGAGCCAAGTACGTTGACTGACACATTCCCTACACTATTACGTCTCAGTTGCGCCGTGGCAATTCCATTATTGAAATTCACTTGTGAGCCACCCAACCAACCACCAGTCGCACTCGGTGCTGAATTTGGGGAGAGCGTAGCCGTCACAGGATCCGTGTACAGCTGACTACAATTGTCATTCGCACAAGCTTTGATCTGAACCTCAGAAGCGCTACAAGTCAGCCCTTGCTGTGGCAGAGTGAAACGGAAGTGGTCAATTAATTGTCCAACTGGGCGAGATTTCAATGCGCACACTTTGAAGTTCTCAATTTCATGGTTATTGACTGATGCGCCTGTCGAGCCCGCGAGAGAAAGTAGAAAGTCCGCGGGGGTTGCCCCTTGATTGGGATTACTCAACACGTTATGCCAATCAATGACCGTTTGCATAGTGCCATTCACAGAGCGATCGACACGAACCCAAACGCCCCCCCCACTGCGCGAATCGATGGTGATGAAATAACGATGGCCGGGGCCTGCACCAGAAAAAGAACATCCCCACCATTGACATGTCCGACGCACATCTAATTTAGGATTGAGGTTGGCAGCAGTGCCCACTAAATATTGATAATTCGCTGACTCAGAGCCACGAATCGCCACAGCTTGCTGACGAAAACCGGGGCCACCTTGTCGCCCTTCCGTCGCGTTCGAATAGTTACCCCATTCATCTAAGCCGACACCCAACCATCCCCCCGCAAAACCTGGTGTATCAGGATTAGTATCGGTTCTTTGCGCATAACCTAGAGAGCCACCAAAACCGCCCGTTCTCGGAGTGACCGTCGCATCCGAAAAAATTACCGAGACCCCATCGGCTCCATTACCGGTTAAATTCGCCCATGCATAATAATCAAACTCTACGGTAACCAAATTGCCTGCTGCAGGAAAAATACGCTGATAAGTCACTGCTGTCGCTTGATTGGTAATCGCTTCTGTTAAGCGCATTCGGTTACTAATAATACTCGGTGTGAAATTACCGCTACTGGTGTAGGGAATCCAATTTTGTCCAAGAGATGAGCGATTAAAATCATCGGTAAAACAAGCATAGCCTTGCTGTTCATTTTGGTTAATCTCAGTATTAGCCTCCATAAATAATCGACGACTTGTGACCCGTCCATTAATGACAGATGTGTTATGCAGAGTTAATGTGCCACCGACATAGAGATAAGCCTTTACCTGATTCGATTGATTTAATGTGATGTTGTTATAACCAACAATGGTTAAATTGCCTGATCCTGAGACATTAATCTGTGCACTATTCCAATCAGAATTATTGCGAATAAAAAGGCGTACATCCCCATCCACAACGACTTCACCTCCTTGGTTAAGTTGCAGAGATTCAATCCAGTAATCACCGCTGGAAAGAACAAGAGTCGCACCACTTCCCATATCCAAAGATTTAATTTTATATTCAGTCTGTCCGGTAAAACTTAATGTACATGAGGCATAAAGTTGTACAGTCCCAATATTCGTTTTTGATAGAAGAATACTTTGCCCACTATTACACCAACCTATTTCCGTTCCACTAACGCTTGATGTTTTAAATGCATTAATCCCAGCAAGGCTAAGCGAAGGCACAGTATTACCAGAAACTTGGCAAAGATTATTATCACAACGAGTATTAGGCCGTTCATTGGTAGCATTAATAGAACAAAAATCTACAACTGAATTATTCGTTCCGTTAATTCTTGCGCTGTTGTACTGAATTAACTGCGGATTTGGTGCGCCACTACAACTGCCATGGCCTTGAACAACACTGGGAAAATAAATTGAGTGATCAATATCCTGAAATGCCAAAGCATAAGCAGAGAGCAATGCAAAACATCCCAATCCCACTAGCGTTTTGGCTAACCACTTATTCACTTTTCACTCCTACTTCAATAATGCGTTGTAAGCTCCAATCTCCTACCTGACAACGCCCTGTTGCACTGAGCTGATACACCGCTTGCCCATTATCCAATGCCCCAAGAGACAGACATGATACGGTTGCCTCACATTGTGCTAATCCTTCCCCTGCAAAATCCATAGATTGAGGAGATGTCGTGTAGCAACTGCCCGCGCTCTTATTGCTTTGATAAAAACGACTGAGCTCGATATTAAGTGCCGAGCGGGCGGCCATTTCCGCGCGAGTACCAAGCACCATAGACACCAGTTGTTGGCTACTACGCGCTTGATTGCGATTGGCCACCAGCGCAACAAATCCAACCACTACGATAATAAAAACCACGAGAATCAAGGCATTGCCCTGCTGCTTACGGTGTGTTGTAGACCAGAGCATCATGATCAAACCTTACTTGCTCACCTTTATCGGCAAAAGTCAGCTCAATTTTGACTAATCCATTGCGCTGCAACTGTGGGGCTAACACACTGAAATTGGCTCCACTCAGGCTCTGCGCCATTAACACCCCATTCCCTAAATAGGCAGGTGACAAGGCCGTTCTATTCAAACTATAGCCTGCATAGCGGTAGATGCTGTTACCTTGGTAACAATATGCCACGGGGGTAGTATAAAAATAGGCGCGATTCGCGGGCGACTGTAGGGTAAACAAAGTGCCCTGCACTAAGGGGACATTCACCATAGTGCGATCCTGTGGTGGGGTGAAATCAACAGTACTGGCGACTTCGGCAATTTGCCCCGCTGCTGGTAAGAGAGCGGCGCGTAACGCAGCAGGATCATTGGGAGAAATCACTAAACGCTCTCCCGCTTGGATCGACTTAGTGATGGGCAAGAGGCGCAGAGTATTCACGGTATTCGTCGGTAATGACTGATAAATCGCGCTGTTTACAATCGGCAGAAACTCAATACAACCATTGGCCACGATTACGCTATTGGGTACAGCTTCACGCAGTTCACGGCTCATACGTTCCGTTAAAAAACGCCCTTGCTGGATTAAGGCTTCACGCGCAGTGGTATCGACGTAAATCCCCATCGCTTGCCCAGCAATATTGCCCAGAAATAAGCCAACAATGCCAAGCAAGATAATAGTGATCACCATTTCGATTAGGGTGAAACCACGGCTCATCAGTAGTTCCCCTTAATCGCAGCAAACGGATACGCATTACCTTGCGGATCGTAAATCACTAATGCAATACGTTTGTAGTGGGTTCGCTCTGTAGCAGGCGTTGCCGAAAATTGACCGCCATTATCTGATACATAAAACACTTGTATCGATACGCTAAAGCGTTGGTATTCAGAGGAAATATCCGTACCCAGCACATCAGTGACGGGTATTGGGCTTGATGTGATGTAATCATCCACATCGTTGAATTCTGTGTTATTGGATTCACCTGTATCTTTACCTAACGCGGATGGTGCACTGCAAAGCGTACGTCCAGCCGTTTCCGTAATCACACATTCAGGTAAGCCACCATTCGGGCCTGAGTGTTGATCAAAAGCACGCCCCAAAACTTCATCCAGTACTGCCCGCCCCAATTCTGCGGCTTTCACCGATAACACTTGCTCAGCACTCTGTTTGGAGCGTGGATATAACGAGGTGGTTACGCCGACCAGTGCAACGCCCAACACCACAATCACGATGATCATCTCAACCAAGGTAAAACCACGCTTAGCAATCATCGGCTTAACAGGCATAGATATACCCTTCGGTATTGATGCAGACTTGGCGAACCTCATTGTGCGTCGAACTGCTGATGCTCACCGTGCACCCAGCACTGATACATTGCGTAGCACGGCCTAAACTATCGAAATCAAGAAAAGAAGCCCCACCCGAACCCGCCAAGGAAAGCGCCACACCACTGACGGCGGCATCCACCCACGAAGGATCGGTAGGGTTACTGGGAAAAACGCTAAGACAACTGCCTTGCATAGCCTGCGGAGAAACTTGAATGGCGGCGTTGCTGGTCAAAAGCCAACGATTACAATACCCCGTACGCTGCATCGCGCGGCTTTGGGTTAACCGCAGTGAGGCTAATATTTCACTCTGCGTGGTTACCACCGCAAAGGAGGAAGGCCCCAAAAATCGGCTTGCCGCATAAGCAGAGAGTATCCCTAGTAGGATAATCACCACTACCAGTTCAATAAGGGTAAAACCTTTACCTATAATTTTCATAAAATAGGCTCGTTACATGCACGAGCCATATTTAAATTATTGCGCTGGTTTACCACAAGCAGTTCCAGCAACCCCAGTCTGCATAGCAACCGTTGCAGGATTATTAGAGGTTGCAGCTGTATAACGGACACATAGATCGTTATAACCATTGAAGCCTATGTCAATCCATAAATTAGCTTGATTACTATTTGTTCCTGTAGACGATTGCAACGCAATAAACTCACTCGAAGTATCTAGCGTTTGCATAATACCACCTAGATTTGCTGTTGAATCATTTACTGCCGTTGGATAACCAAACTTATGGGCAATGCCATCAATAACTGTTCCAGGTGTATTTGCATCTGTATATGCTGTGTAGTCTAACGTTTCAATGCCTTTAATTGCAGCTCGTCCATATGAGATACCCATTGCACCAGCAACTGCACCTCGAAGACCTTCTAAAGACGCTTCTCGCGCATCGCCTTGCAGGTTTAAGAAACGTGGCGCTGCTGTGACGGCCAAGATACCGAGAATTACAATCACCACGACCAATTCGATTAGGGTGAAACCACCTTGTCTTTTCATTATTACCATCTCTCTTTCATGTGAATACGCAGCATTACTGCAAGGTTACGGTCACGCGACCAGTGTTAACTTCATAAACAAATTCATGTTGGCTGCCTTTTTCATTTTGCGCATAAGTGCATGTGGCAGCACCACTATTCGCTTTCGCTGAATATTTGTAATTAGAATTGCTCGCCGCTTGAGTTTCCGTGCCCACTTGAGGTGGGTTTTGCAGCAAATTGTTCATTAAATCTATACAAGCCTGATCCGTGAGACCTGAAGGATAAGTCGCATCATCGGTATTCAAGCCCAAAGGATAACCATCACGATAGCCGCTGGTTGCGGAGGTGGTTAACCAAAAATTAACTCCATCATAATTAATGGAAGGGTAATTATTGGCGGTCAACGTGGGGCGAGCTTGCGCCTCCCATTGCGCTCGTGCAGAGAGAACACCAGTGGCAAAGCCCCCTGCAACCCCCTCAATACTGGCTTTCTTCGCCTCATCGGTCACATCAAGAAAACGGGGCAAAGCGGCGACAGCCAGTAACCCAACCACCACAATCACGATGACCAGTTCCACCAATGAAAAGCCTTGCTGCATTTTCTTCATATTTTTCAACTCACTTACGTAACGTACGGCGTGCATTATACGCCTATTTTTAGCTTTGATGTGGTTAAAGTGTCAAAAATTCAGCGCATCAAAAAACTGGCATTTATCGCAAAGTAGCGATCCTTCAATTCCACGTCGAGTTGCACCCTATCACCGTATTGATAACGGCACTGGTAGCCATTCGCGCGCTGGAGGGCAGTCACTCTTGGTAACCAATCCAGCACCTTACGATCAGGATAGAGCAAAAATAGCACTTTTTCACAATCAACTCCTTGATCGAGCTTGGGAAAAACCCACCCATGTTGCATTGGAATCTCGGCTTGTTCTATCTGTAAGAGTGCAGGACGCCCTTGCAATACCCACTCTTGCTTATAAGTGTTTGCCCGATCAATCAGTTGCAACCTTGTCATCTCTAAGGCGGTGTGTAGCATATCACTGAACATCGACCGCCATACCGAAAACATCGCCGTCAATAAAACCACCACCAAGACAAACCAGAGAACAAATCGGACGCGCTCAAATCCTATTTTCATTATCAGCCCTTGAGTGCATCCATCATGCCCCACATAGGAAGGAAGATGCCCAGCGCCAATACCAGTACCATGGCCGCGACAAACACCAATAAAATAGGTTCAATACGTGCCGTGAGTGTTTTTAAATCATAGTCGACTTCACGATCATAAAAATCGGACACTTCCAACAGAAGTTCATCGATACGCCCGGTTTCTTCACCTACCGACATCATCTGAATCACTAGAGGGGTAAAAATGTTGGCATTGATCGCCGTAGCAGAAACCGCCACCCCAGATTCAATCTGGCTTTTCATCTCTAAAATACGCTGCTCTAGAAACTTGTTGTCTATCGCTTCTGCCGACAGCGCTAGCGATTGGTTGAGCGGCACGCCGGCCGAAAGCATCAAGGAAAAAGTACGCGCAAAACGTGAGAGCTGCGCACGATTCACTATGTCTCCCACAATCGGCATACGCAGACGCAAATGATCCCACCGAATGCGGCCATTCGTGGTATTAACCCAAGCCCGAAACGCAAACAATAAACCGACTATGATGCCAAGCAGTAAGCCCCAGTAGTTCACAAAGAAATCGGACGTGGTAATCAAAATGCGCGTTGGTAAGGGTAAGTCGACCCCAAAGCGGCTAAACATGCTGGTAAATTGTGGGATCACTTTGACGTTCAAAATAAACATCGCCAACAACACAAACGTAATCACGAAGGTCGGGTAGCGCATCGCCGTTTTGATTCTTTTGCGCGTTTCCACTTCTTGTTCGTAATAGCCAGCCAATTGCAACAAAGCCTGATCTAATCGCCCTGTGTTTTCTCCCACTTGAATCATGGAAACAAACAAAGGACTAAAAATCGCGGGATGCAACTGCATGGAAGCCGACAAGTTGCGGCCATTGGTCAGCTCATTACAGACTGAATCAAGCGCTGCTTTGAGCTGCTTATTGTGGCAGTTCTGGGCTAAGCCGCGCATAGAGCGCAGTAAAGGCACCCCTGCTTTGGTTAAGCTGAACATTTGTCGGCAAAAAATCACCAACACTTCCAGCGGCACGGAGGGAGTCAGTAGCGCTTTCCAGTTAAAATCGAAGGCACTTTTTTCCGCCGCCCCCTGCGCAATCGAAGTGGGCACAATACCTTTGTTGAGCAGCATTTCTGCGGCTAATTCCTCAGTGGCAGCCTCGACTAACCCAGAGGCTTTGCTGCCATCGGCATTACGCCCCTGATAATAAAACGTCGCCATGCCTACTCCTACAGATAAATCGGTTCAACCAAACCAGAGGAATCACCTTCACCCAGCGACATCACTTCATCAAGACTGACGATGCCTTGTAGCGCTAACTCCATCGCCGAAGCCAGTAGCGGTTTATAATCTGTGTTACTGCGTGCGGCTTTAGAGAAGGCCACAGCATCATTTGCCCGCAAGCAATCCATCATCGGCTGATCCAGCTCAAGCATTTCAAATACACCGATCCGGCCGCGATAACCGGTTAAGTTACAGTTCTGGCAGCCGCGTCCACGAGTGAATTTGGCGGCAGCTTGATTAGGGAAACGCGTCACAAGCCATTGGCGACGCGCTTCATCCACCTCATCATGTCCACTACAATCTGGACAGACTTTTCGCACTAAACGCTGCGCAACCACGGCACGTACCGCACTGGCAACCAGATAATCGGGCGCCCCCATATCAATCAAACGCAGCGCGCTATCGACGGCATCATTGGTGTGCAGAGTACTTAAGACTAAGTGACCGGTTAATGCAGCGCGCAGGCCAATTTCGACCGTCTCTTGGTCACGCATCTCACCGACCAAAATAATATCTGGGTCTTGGCGCAAGAAAGTGCGCAGTAACGTCGAGAAATCGAGATTGATTTTCGGGTTCACTTGCACCTGATTGATCCGTGAAATCCGGTATTCCACCGGATCTTCCGCAGTAATGATTTTTTTGCCGGACGTATTGAGCTCGTTGAGTGCGCCATACAAGGTGGTGGTTTTCCCCGAGCCGGTAGGCCCAGTCACCAGAATCATGCCATGAGGGCGTTTCAACTGATGGCGCAAACGCAGCAATAAATGAGGCGGAATACCTGACTCTTCGAGCTTTCTAACCCCTGCAGATTGGTTGAGCAAACGCATCACCACCGATTCACCGTGCTGGATAGGCATGGTTGACATCCGGATATCGACGGATTGTCCTTTTACACGGATGTTAAAGCGGCCATCTTGCGGAAGGCGTTTTTCTGAAATATCCAGATTCGCCATTAATTTTAAGCGCAGCACTAAGGCTGAGGCGATATTCACTTCATGGAGCAAGGTTTCATGCAATACCCCATCGATCCGTTGGCGCAAACGCAGTACGTTGGCATCCGGCTCAATATGTATATCCGAGGCTCCCACTTGAATCGCATCTTCAAACAGCGAGTTGATCAGTTTAACAACCGTCACTTCATCGCTATCTGAATCGGTGATCTCAAAATCAAAACTATCATTGGTTTTGTGTTCGGCATGCAATTGCTCGGCAAACGAGACAATTTCTTTGGTGCGGCGATAGTAACGATCAAAGCCATCGACCAACTGCTTCTCAGGGGCGATGACAAACTCAAAACCATAATCAGGCAACTGGTTGAGCAAGGCTTCTTGAGCAAACAAATCCGCAGGATCACTCATGGCTATGCGCAGCGTATCACCACTGCGGCCTATCACCAGCGCACGCAAACGGCGGGCATGAACTTCAGGCAGTAAAGGAACAGCATCAATATCGACATGGGCACGGCTCAGATCGATCACTGGCAAACTCAATTGCTGCGCCAAAAAGTTCAGCAACTGGGTTTCGCTTAAAAAGCCAAGCGAAATTAAGGTATCCCCTAAGCGGCGTCCGGTATTTTTCTGGGCATTGAGCGCTTGTTCAAGCTGCGCTTCGCTCACAATCCCCTCTTCAACCAGCAAGTCACCAAGCCGTTTACGCAGTTTATTAATTGGCACTTTGTGTCTCCTCTAAACTGGCCAGTAATTGCAAGCGTTGATGAATAAAAGCTTGTGATTGACTGGATAATCCGACTTTATTGAGAGCCTGTTGATAGGCGTGCTGCGCCGCCGGCCATTGCAGAGCGCGCTCTTGTTGAATCGCCAACCCCAGCCACCAACGGCCATTATTGGGATCTTTTTCCGTCAGTTGCTGATAGCTTTCTCGCGCGATCTCATCTTGTTTGGTTTTCTGCGCGAGAGCAGCACGCAGTGACAGATACTCAATCGAGGGCTGCGAAGGAAGATAAGCCAAAGGTACCAAAGCCGAGGCCTCTTGCTTTTCTTTGACCAGTAACTTAGCGAGCGCCAAACGCAGTACTTCACCGTCAGGATTACGTTCAATCCCGGCTTGCATCAGATCAAACGCTTTGCGCCCATCGCCTTTGCCATAATAGAGTGCCGCCAGTTTTTGCCTGGCCATTTCATCATGCGGGGTATAACGCAGCGCTTCCGTGTAGGCGGAGACCGCCGTCTGTAACTCATTACTTTCCATCGCTTTTTGCGCGCGTTGCAGGGCTTTTTGCGCTAACTGTTCCGGCGTTAATGAGACTTGCTCTACGATCATCACCGGCGATGAGCTCGGTAAGCTTGAGACCTCTTCTTCGAAAAAGCTCGGCTCTGAATTATCGACAAGATTCAGAACTGGTTCTGCGTTTAGCTCAGACCCTAGCGCGGTTTGCTCTCGCTGACGATTCGCAGTCTGCTTGAGTGAGGTGGGTGAGCCTTCTACCTTAGCAAGTACTGCGTTTTTGACACTAGTTTCGTTCTTGGGCAACGTTTCTTTTTGGACCAAAGTTTCATTCTTAACCAAAGCTTCGCTGTTAACCGGTGCTTGATATAAGGCGATACTTTGCTGTGTGGTCTTTTGGGTCGGTGACGGCACTTCTGGCCGCACAACCTCCGCTGACGACGGAATAGTATCCACCGATTGCAATGAGATAGACCAACCACCAACGGCAAGACTCACGCCAAAACCTAGCATCACCCATAACCACGCTGGACGAGCTTTCGGCTTTGCAACATCAATCCGCTCAATATTCGAAAGGCGTGAGTGACTTCGCTGCGCACTCTTTGCTAATGCTTCATTCACCACACTCATGGTTTGCTCCATCCCCACAAAATTGGGGTTTTAAATCTTGGTTTGCAGCTGTCATAGGTGTCATGAATCGCTGCAAAAAGATGATGTTGATTGACCAACGGGCTCTGCTCATGCCAAGCGAGTAACAGCGCCTTATGACAAATTTGATTGATCAAACGCGGGATCCCTTGTGATGCACGCCAGACGGCTTTTTTCAGGGTCGCATTGAACAGCGGATACGGCGCTTGGGCTTTCTGTAAACGGCTCTCAATGTACACCTCGGTTTCAGCTTGAGTTAACGGGCGCAAATTGGCGTTAAAAGTGATCCGCTGCCGAAACTGACGCAAGTGATGCTGCGCGAGTCGAACATCGAGTTCAGGTTGCCCAATTAAGACAATCTGCAGCAGCTTAGTTTGTTCCGTTTCTAAGTTGCCAAATAAGCGCAAAGTTTCTAGCGCCTCATCAGACAACGCCTGCGCTTCATCGACCAAAGCAACCACACGTTTACCTTGTTGGTGAAGCTCAATCAGTCGTGTTTGGATCTGCTCGACCACTCGCACGGGCGATGCTACATCCAACTGTAATTCCGCGGCGACCGCCTGCCTTAATTCTTCGCCGCTCAGCATAGGATTCGGCAGATAAATCAGCGCCACCTCATCGCCTAAGTGCGTCAACAGCATGCGGCAGACCATGGTTTTTCCAGTACCGACTTCTCCAGTGAGCTTGCTGACACCTTCCCCCATCTCAATCGCCGCACTTAAGGTTTGAATCGCCTCAAAGTGCGGTGCGAGCCCCAGAAACAATTCGGTATCCGGAGTCAGATGAAAAGGTAACTGTTCAAGGCCAAAGTGCGATAAATACATACGCTTATTGACTATCCGGGAACCATTCCTGTAGCAAACTGCGCGAGCGCTCCAGCTCTTTTTGCCAAGTATTTACCCCAACGACCGTCGGCTTGAGCAAAATAACCAGTTCTGTTTTCTGTGTCAGTTTTGTGGTGTTACGGAACAGATGCCCTAACGCGGGAACATCGCCTAAAAATGGCACTTTTGACACTTGGTCAACGGTATTTGACTTCATCAAACCACCGATCACCACTACATCGCCGTCTTTCGCCCGAATAACCGAATCCGACTCTCTAATTGAACTTCTCGCCAATGGCAGCTCAATCTCTTCACTTCGGTATAAAATTTTCTTGGTTTGCTGCTCGACTTCAATCACCGCAGGATGCACATGCAGTAATACGTTGCCTTGATCGTCAATTTGCGGCGTGACATCCAATGAAATCCCAGAGAAGAAAGGCGTAAGCGTAATATCTGGCGACGCTTGCGCGTTATCCCCAGTTCCAACCACACTGGATAAGTCGGTCACATAGTATTCATCCGTCCCGACTTTGATCACCGCTTTCTGGTTGTTGGACGCAGTTACTCGCGGGCTAGACAGAACATTTAAATCACCTTGCGTCGCCATAAAACTGATCACGGCATCAAAGCTGCCACTGGAGATCACCACATTGGATTGACCACCTAACAAATTACCTATCGCATCTAAGCCAGGTAATACAGAAGTGATAGGATTGCCATTACTGTCTTGAGTAATGGATCCGGAACCTATCTTGTAATTGGCACCATTGGAGGAGAAGGCTTTACTCCAATTAATCCCCTGCTGGTAACCATCACTGAGGGTCACTTCAAGAATCTTAGCTTCGAGGATCACTTGTCGATGCATTCGCTGTTGCGAGATCCCCAGAAACTCGTTTACTTGACGAATTTCATCGGGATAAGCGCGCAGGGTTAATACTCCCGCCTGTGGATTGACAATGACCGTTTGGCCACCGCTACCGCCAAGCAACTGAGCCACCGCCTTTTCTAACAAAGGCCAGAAATCACTCTCGTTCGTGGTTTCAATTTCCGTTCCGCCACGAGCATCGCTTCTGTTGGAATTAGAATTGCTCGAAGAACCATCCGAAGAGCTATTACTACTGATGCTGGACGAGGAGCTACTACTTGAATTTGAGTTATTGGTGTCCGTATTGGTGATGGTGCCCGTCGTAATCGACGTTAACGAACGCCCTGTGCGTTTAAATTGCAGATAATCAACCGGAATCGTGACCGTACGCAATCCAGCCGGATAGACTTGGATCACTTTACCCTCTTTTACCACCTCAAAACCGTACAAATCACGCACGACACCTAAGGCTTCATCTAGGGTAACGTCGGTCAAGTTGAGAGTAATTCGCCCAGTCACCGCAGGGTGGATTGCCGCACTGTACTCGGTTCCCTGCACTAAACTGGCAAAAAAGGCCTTGGCTTCGACATCCTCAGCTTGGATTCGAAAACGCTGCAAAGTTTTCGGCTCACTGGCAGTAAGAGTATCCATATCAGGCATCAAATCAGCCTCTACCGAAGGCGGTAATTGGTCAATTTGACGACTGTTCGTCTCGTTAATAGCTTGGTTCAGGGCTTGTTTAGCTTCAACAGGATCACGATGTCCCATTGAGCATCCCACCAAAGAAGTCACCACTGAAGCGAGTACGATTTTACGCATAAGACTCTGTTACCTTATTGTTTTATATCGAGCGTAAACAGGGCTAATCGCCACTCTTTACCTGCCCGGGTGAGTTTCACCTGATCGGGATGGATCGTTGCCACACGATACCCATTCACCACATCCCCCTGTGCTACGACTCTTTGTTCAATGATCGCATAGCAGCTTCGTCCTTCTGCACAAACAATGCTTTGCAGAGTCGGCACCGGATAACTCGGCTTTTGCAATTCGGGTTTAGCGGGGCTTACCCAACCTAAAGGCGCTGTCGGATCTTCACCTGCATAACTGTAGGTGACGGCAATTAACGCCAAGAGCACACCATATCTAACCACCGATAAACTCCTCTCGACTGCCTAAAGTATAGACTTCTAGGATCACCCGAGCCTGTGGGTAGCTTTCCACTCGATAATGAAAGCGACGCCAATAATATTTCACAGGCAAAGCTTCCAAGGCTTGCAGATAATCTCGGATAGCAAAATAGGAGCCAGTTAACTCCATACGCACAGGGTGAATATAGTATTCAGACTCCGATCTCGATTCCGTTGCGCGCACAATCGGCTCTGCGGGTAAGGACTCCAAGGAGACCAACTTCAACTGTTGCCCTTGTTTTAATACGCTTTCGAGCAAATTAGGCATCTCTGATGGAGCAACCATCGAGGTCATTTTGGCCGCCAGCAGCTCGGAAATTTCCTGACTTTGCAACGTCAGTTGGCTCAGCTCCACATCCAACTCTTGGTCTGGATTTTTCGCCAACTGCGCTTGCAGCGCCATGATTTCGCCTTGAAGTTGCAGGTTGCTTGACGTCAGGGTTTGCATTTGCAATTGACGTGCTTGGCCCTGTTTTAAGGCGGGCTCAATCAATCCCAGCAATAGCATCATCACAATAAGCACGCTACCGCACAGCGTAATTAACACCTTCTCTCGTTGCGACAGTGCGGAGAAGCGACTTTCAAAGTTTTGCCAACCCGATTTCATCTTTGTTCTCCTCGCTGAGTGTTGAGTTCAAAGGTGATCATGTCTTGATCATTACGGCCAATTTTCAGTTGCTCAAAGCTTCTGCCCATCAGATGCAGTTCTTGTTTAAATTGACTGATCCAGTTTGGAATCGCGGCAGGATCACGAGCGAGTCCCTGCACATTTAATTGCGAGGAATCCAAAGTAATACTGCTTAAAGAGATATCGCTACGCGCCAATTGAGCCAAAGAGTTCAATACGCCGGAATAGCCCGTTTGCTGAGCCACATCAAACTGCCCAATCGCGTCTAATGCTTGCTGTTTGCTAGAGATCTCTTGCTTTATGCGCCCTATCGCCGCCTGTTTAGCGGGCGAAGGAAGATGAACCGCCACCTGCTGACGTAAGTGAGCCGCTTGTTCTGTTAACGATTGATTATGTTGTTGCTGCTCTTGCCACTGCTGTTGGATCACCCAGTTTTGATAACCCACCCCTGCGTACCCAAGCAATAACACAACGCTCAAGGCCAACCACGCTAACAAGAGATTGGTTAAGGTGAACTTTTCACGCTTCGGCTTGAGGTGATCTTGATAGAAATTGATGGTTTCTTGCGGGATATTGCGCGCATAACGTGCCAGTTGTTCACCACAGATGGTCGCTTCACCATCCAGTCCTGACGCTCGCACACTTAAGCGCTCATTGAGTCCGGTGATCAAAGCCTGTTGATCTTCACCATCACAACACACTTTTAGCTGTTGTAAAGAGCCGCCCTTTAACTGGGCGGATAAGTAATCAATCGAGCGCTGTAGCTCTAACGCCAAGCTATCTAACTGAAGGGCACTGGCTGCGTTATCAGTCACAGGCGCAGTGATCCCACGTAAAGTGCGTTGAAAACTGCACTGACGATCAACGAAAGCATCCAGCTTAAAGCTGCCACCCATGCTGCGATGCAGCAACAGGAAGTGGCTCAATTCTCCGCCCACCAATCCCCAAATCGCTTGCTCGGGGATCACTCGTCCTAGCGTTAATCCCGCCGACACCGCCATGCTTTGCAACTCAAGAATAGTACGCTTGCTGATCACATAGGCTTGTACTTTACCACTGCCGGGAAGAGGGTGAGCATCCGCCACTACATCCGTCACTTTCTCACTCAACATATCTTTGAGCAAGAAAGGCAAGGCTGCCGACCACTCTTCACGCGGAATACTCGGCTGTTCAATCTGATAAGTTTGATAAAGCTGTGAATGCAGTACAAGGTGGATTTGTACATCATGGACAGCGTGCTTTTGCAGCGTTTGCACCAATACCGCTTGCCAACTTTGTTGCTGTAACGGCTGGGGAGGAATAGGCGATAAATCATCGGATGTGAAGTACAGGTGCTCTGGCTGCACCACAACATATAACTGTTGCGAGGCAACCTTAGGGGCAATCAGTTTCTCTATCCAACTCGGTTTCTTCATTCTCTACCACTGCTATTTGGTTCGCCATCGATTACGTTTGCCGATGGGCTTTACAGAGAGACGCGGGGGGCGTTTCAATGGCTCTGGTGGCAAAGGAGGCAACATCTGTTGCTCCTCATCAAACAAGCGACCTTGCACACCACTGACACCCAGCATCTGTAAGGTTTGCCACTCTTGAGTAGTTTCAACCCCAACCGCAACCACTTCTGCTTGGGTACCGCCACATACACCTACCAAACTGCGAACGAACAGCTGATTTTCATGGCGTTGGTCAATTTTCTTTATCAAACTCCGATGAAGTTTAAGATAGTTGACTTTTAAGTCTTTGATATAGTGCGTGCTGACAATTGTTCGTCCCGCTTGTCCCACCACTATCTTGCAACCCAGCCCCGCCAACATGCGAATGATGGGGCGCATATAGTCTAAATGGTTGACCAAATGCGCTTCTGAAAACTCAAAAGAGAGCGCCGTTCTAAGAGAAAAAGGCATCTGCATCAATTCGTTGCGAATCCAGCGAGCATACCGTTTATCGTTAAATGGAACAACGTGCAAGTTTACCGAGAGTGGTTCAACCAGTTCAGAGCGCTTCAAAAAACTCACGACAGAGCTGAATACGGCACGATCCAACATGGCTTCATAGCCGACCGTTTCTAAAGCTGAGCTAAAACGCGACGCTTTGAGAATGCCTTGTTGCGGATCCTGAATACGCGCAAATAACTCATAATGTAGGAACTCCCGCTCTCCATTAGCAGAAATACGATAACAGGCTTGGCGATAGAGCAAAATCTCTTCCGGACGAAGCACCTGTTCAAACAATGTACGCCACCGAACGCTACCGCGATCCTCTTGTAACTGTTTAGGTTTTTGAAAACGGCTCCACGCATTCACCCCTTGCAGTTGAGCACTTTTGAGCGCGGTTTCCATCTCATCAATAATCCGTCCACGCCGCTCACCTTCTTGATACATGGTTACACCAATGTGGAACCAATTGTCTTCTGGCAGTGGCTCAGGGGGATTGATGCGCTCAATCAACTTAATCGCCTGTGTCGCTACTTGAGCAATATCTTTACTACCCTGATGAGGAATAAACAGCGCAAACACATCCTCATAGTAGCGAGAAAGTATGGCATCCGGATAACGCTGTACTATGTTGGATAAACACTCCCCCACCTCAATGATAAACTCATCGAGCGTACGTTTAGGGCTCTCTTCTCGCGCTGACTCTAAGTCATCGACCCGCAGCATCATAACGCCGCCGTGAGCGCCACTCTCCAGTAAAGCCGATTCCAGCTTACTGTCATACAACACCCGATTCGCCGTCCCGGTCAGTTGATCGAGGAAGGTTTGGCTACGAATAAAGGTATCAAAACGGCTACGTTCTTGACGGGCATCTTGCAACTCTTCAATCAAGCGATCTAAGGCTTCACTTGCGGTGAAAGGCCACTCTCGCGGATCCCCCTTGGCATGTTGCTCCACTCGTCCAGCAAGAATCATCCGTCCTCGCTCTTCCAGTAACTCCGATCCTAGTAGTTGCTCTTTCAACCATTTCAGACCGCGGATCAAGAAAAATACGATCAGTAGCACCGCTAAGGTGGTCGACCACATGGCTTGCAGTGAATAGTTGTAATTGAGGTAGGGAGGCACCGCTTTAAAATGCATCACATAACCGGGATTACGTTTGAGCGGTAAAGCGACTTGATGCAAACGTGAAGCTTCAATGGTGTTGGTGGTGTCTTTAAAACGGTAGATGGGGCCCGCTTCGGAAGTAAGCTGCATTTCAATGATGCCACTCGCTTGAAGCATTTTGGGCATCCAACGCTGCATAGAGTAAGCGGCGTCTGGATCTTCCATCTCCTTATCGACAACCTCAACTATCCCTTGTAGATAGTGGTTGAGGTATTCCTGCCCCAAACGCTGAAAAGATAAGGTGCCACCAAGGAACAGGATAAACATGGCACTGATCACCGTCATAGTGACGAACGCCACTAACCGAGTGCTCAGTTTTAATGTCGGTGTATACCTCATTTGTGCCACGTTCCTTATGTGCGCCGCTACCTATCATTCAGAGGCGAGAAGTGTACATTAAACAATTGAGATAACTATATAAAAAAGCCGCGGAATCCGCGGCTTTTTTCGTCAATTACAATACTAAAACGGGATGTCGTCATCAAAATCCATCGGCGGCTCATTATACTGCGGTTGCGAGTACTGTTGAGGCGCAGATTGTTGCATAGGCTGATGCTGCTTCGCCGGTTGTTGTGGTTGTCCCCAACTTCCTTGCTGCGCAGGAACATTCATGCCGCCTTGGGCTGGCATTCCACCTTGCTGTGCACGTCCACCCAGCATCTGCATGATACCGTTATAGCCTTGTACAACCACTTCGGTTGAGTAGCGATCTTGACCACTTTGATCTTGCCACTTACGCGTTTGCAGTTGGCCTTCAATGTAAACTTGAGAACCTTTACGCAAATATTCACCAGCCACTTCTGCCAATTTTCCATACAGAGTAACTCGGTGCCATTCGGTTTTTTCCTTCTGTTCACCTGTGGCTTTATCACGCCAGGTTTCGGAGGTCGCGATGGTGATATTCGCTACTGCGCCGCCGCTTGGCATATAACGCACTTCAGGATCTTGGCCTAAGTTACCAATCAAAATTACTTTGTTCACGCCACGGCTTGCCATGTTTTGCTCCGTAATCAAGTCATGTCTATCAATTTGAAGTAGTCGGCAAGGATAACACCGTTTTGCTCACTGAACCAATCGAATTCCCTTATTCTGATGGTCGCCGAACTCATTTCACTGACCTTGTTTGCCCATTTTCAAGGCGGCTTCACCGAAATAACTCACTGATAAACTTATCGGTTACTTAGCCTATTGAGGTGCTCCGCAAACTGCTTTTATCGCATAGCGCCAAAATCTATTTTTCGCCATATTAAGTGCATTATTTCATATTAACTGAGTCTGTAATTCATCATGCAACGAGCCAACTATGCACGCACGATTTATTTATTAACGACACAGCCAAAAGCGTTACATCCCAGTATTCAAGCCGCCATTGAGCAGTTGAATCTGCCCGTCCCGGTGATTGAACCAGAACGCTTATTGCGCGAGTATCAATCCGATAAACACAAAATATTGTTGCTCGACCATGCGGAAAATGGCCTGATTCGCCAGCAATTGGGTCCCCTAAAGCTTACCAGCCCGTACTTCGAAACCATCTTGTTTAATGTCGAGAAACGGTTAAGAACAGAAGATCTGCTCACTTTTGGCAACCTCAAAGGTCTGTTTTATGCCAATGAAGACACAGGCTTTATTGCCCACGGTCTTGGGGAGATCATTAATGGCCAAAACTGGCTACCTCGCCATGTCAGCAGTCAGTTGCTGCATTACTATCGTTACGCTTTCCAAAGCCATCAAGTTCAAGCCACGGTCGATTTGACTGCACGTGAAATTCAGATCCTGCGCTGTTTACAAACTGGCGCATCGAATATGCAAATCGCTGAGAATTTATTTATTAGTGAGTTCACGGTGAAATCGCATCTTTATCAGATATTTAAAAAGCTAAACGTGAAAAATCGAGTCAAAGCGATCGCTTGGGTTAATCAAAATTTACTGTAAAGGCGCTCAACCTAGCGGAGTGAATTCACCATGAGTGAGTGGAGAAAAATGTAGTAACAATGCGACTTCACACACATTTTTTCGGCCAAGAGCCTCAACGTAATGCAGTCGCGAATCAGAAGTGGTAGAGTCAGCAAAAAATTTCTCCCTAGCACACCATAGAGCAAAAATGATGATTAAGAAGTGTCTATTTCCGGCAGCTGGCTACGGTACCCGATTCCTACCAGCGACTAAGTCGATGCCCAAAGAGATGATGCCTGTTGTTAACAAACCGCTGATTGAGTACGGTGTTGATGAAGCGATTCAAGCGGGTATCACAGGCATGTGTATTGTGACAGGTCGTGGTAAGCATTCGATCATGGATCACTTTGACATGAACTACGAGTTAGAGCACCAAATCCGCGGTACGAATAAAGAAGAGCTATTGGGTGATATCCGTAAAATCATCGAAAGCGCTAACTTTACTTTTATTCGCCAACGCGAAATGAAAGGCTTGGGTCACGCTATCTTAACGGGCAAAGAGCTGGTCGGTGATGAGCCGTTTGCCGTTGTGCTAGCGGACGACCTGTGTGTGAACGAAGAGCAAGGCGTACTGGCACAGATGGTTGCACTGTACAAACAGTTCCGCTGCTCTATCGTCGCTGTGCAAGAGGTTCCAGAAAACGAAACTCACAAATACGGCGTGATCGCAGGTGAGATGATCAAAGACGATCTGTTCCGCGTCGATAACATGGTCGAAAAACCAGAGCCGGGCACAGCGCCAAGCAACCTCGCCATCATTGGCCGTTATATCCTCACGCCAGATATTTTTGATCTGATTGAGCAGACCGAGCCGGGCAAAGGCGGTGAAATTCAAATCACTGACGCGCTGCTCAAACAAGCCAAAGCGGGTTGTGTACTGGCTTATAAATTCAAAGGTAAGCGCTTCGACTGTGGTAGCGTTGAAGGCTATATCGAAGCCACCAACTTCTGCTACGAAAACATGTACAAGAAAAACGACCAAAAAGTGGAGTTGGCTAAAAAGTCGACGCACAAAGGTCAGTAATTCGCTATCTAAACAATGCATTTAAAAGCCAACCTGTAACCTCTCAGGTTGGCTTTTTTGCTTTTGATACAACTGTTTTTTTATCCAGTAATTGCTTGCACTTTGTTCACGCTATGTAATACTTGCTGCACTTCGTTTAGCAAAGAGCAACCCAGATGGACAAAATCGAAGTACGCGGCGCTCGTACCCATAACCTCAAAAATATCAATCTGACCATTCCTCGTGACAAATTGATTGTCATCACCGGCCTCTCTGGTTCAGGTAAATCCTCACTGGCTTTTGATACGCTGTACGCAGAAGGTCAACGGCGTTATGTCGAATCACTCTCGGCTTATGCGCGCCAATTCCTTTCTCTGATGGAAAAGCCGGATGTAGACCATATTGAGGGGCTTTCACCCGCGATTTCGATTGAGCAGAAGTCCACTTCCCATAACCCACGCTCTACTGTGGGTACGATTACGGAAGTGTATGACTATTTACGTCTACTCTACGCTCGGGTTGGTGAGCCACGCTGCCCCGAACACCAAGTGCCACTGAAAGCGCAAACCATCAGTCAGATGGTAGACAAAGTATTGGAATTGCCAGAAGGCAGCAAAATGATGCTGCTGGCAACCATAGTCAAAGAGCGCAAAGGCGAACACGTTAAAACATTGGAAAACCTTGCTGCGCAGGGCTTTATTCGTGCGCGTATCGATGGTGAAACCTGCGATCTGACCGATCCACCGAAACTCGAACTGCACAAAAAGCATACCATTGAAGTAATTGTCGACCGTTTCAAAGTGCGCAGTGATCTGCAGCAACGCTTAGCCGAATCCTTTGAAACCGCCTTGGAACTTTCCGGCGGTATCGTCGTTGTCGCCCCGATGGAAGGCGATGGCGAAGAGCAGATTTTCTCGGCTAACTTTGCTTGTCCACATTGCGGTTACAGCATGCGCGAACTTGAACCACGCCTGTTCTCCTTCAACAACCCAGCCGGTGCTTGTCCAACCTGTGATGGTTTAGGAGTACAGCAGTATTTCGATCCAGATCGAGTGATTCAAGATGCCAATTTAAGTTTGGCACAAGGTGCGATCCGCGGTTGGGATCAAAAGAACTTTTATTATTTCCAGATGCTGACTGCACTGGCCGAGCACTACGATTTTGATGTACACACGCCCTTCAATAAGCTGAGCAAAAAGATTCAGGAAATCATTCTGCACGGCTCTGGTCGCACCGAAATTGAATTTAAGTACATCAATGATCGGGGTGATATTCGCCTTAAAAAACATCCTTTTGAAGGAATTTTGCATAATTTGGAGCGCCGCTATCGCGATACCGAATCCAACTCGGTACGTGAGGAGCTGGCAAAATACATCTCCAACAAGCCTTGCAGCAGCTGTGATGGTACGCGCTTAAAAATCGAAGCACGCAATGTGTTTATTAATGATACTGCGCTGCCAACGATTGTAGAACTGAGCATTGCTGATGCGCTAACGTTCTTCCAAGAGCTCAAACTGGAAGGCCAACGTGCACAAATCGCTGAAAAAGTGATGAAAGAGATTAATGACCGGCTGCAATTTTTGGTCAATGTCGGGCTCAATTACTTAAATCTCTCGCGCAGCGCCGAGACGCTTTCCGGTGGCGAAGCTCAGCGTATTCGTCTAGCCAGTCAGATTGGTGCGGGTTTAGTCGGTGTGATGTATGTCCTTGATGAACCCTCGATTGGCCTCCACCAACGCGACAACGAACGCTTGCTGCAAACCCTCACCCACTTACGCAATCTAGGGAATACCGTGTTAGTGGTTGAGCATGATGAAGATGCGATTCGCATGGCAGATCATGTGATTGATATTGGCCCAGGTGCTGGCGTACACGGCGGCATGGTGGTTGCCGAAGGCAATGTGGAGGAAATCATCGCCAATCCAAACTCACTCACAGGTCAATATCTCAGTGGCGTGAAAAAAATCGCGGTACCAGAGCAGCGCACACCAAAAGATGCGAAGAAAACGGTAGAGCTTAAAGGCGCAGTCGGTAATAACTTAAAAAATGTTGACCTGTCTATTCCTGTTGGCCTGTTTACTTGTGTGACGGGCGTTTCAGGTTCGGGAAAATCCACTCTGATCAACGATACCTTCTTTAAGATTGCCCATACAGCACTCAATGGCGCGACGACGGCGACACCTGCGCCTTATCGCTCCATTCAAGGTCTAGAACACTTTGATAAAGTGATCGATATCGATCAGAGCCCAATTGGTCGCACTCCTCGCTCCAACCCTGCCACTTACACCGGAATCTTCACTCCAATCCGTGAATTATTTGCAGGAACACAAGAGTCTCGCTCGCGTGGTTATCAGCCGGGACGCTTTAGTTTTAACGTCCGCGGAGGGCGCTGTGAAGCGTGCCAAGGCGATGGCGTGATCAAAGTTGAAATGCACTTCTTACCCGATGTGTATGTGCCTTGTGATGTGTGTAAAGGTAAACGCTATAACCGAGAAACACTGGAAGTGCGCTACAAAGGCAAGACGATTGATGAAGTTTTGGACATGACCGTTGAAGACGCACGCGAGTTTTTTGACCCCGTACCTGTGATAGCACGTAAGCTGCAAACCTTGATGGATGTTGGATTGTCCTACATTCGTCTTGGGCAATCAGCCACCACCTTATCAGGAGGTGAAGCGCAGCGGGTAAAATTAGCGCGTGAACTCTCCAAACGAGATACGGGCAAAACCCTGTATATTTTGGATGAACCAACCACGGGCCTACACTTCCACGATATTCAGCAACTATTGAGCGTTCTGCACCGCTTGCGTGACCATGGCAATACCGTGGTGGTGATTGAGCATAACTTGGATGTGATCAAAACGGCTGACTGGATCATCGATTTAGGCCCCGAAGGCGGCCAAGGCGGCGGACTGATTATTGCAGAAGGAACACCAGAAGATGTGGCGCAGATCGAAGCTTCACATACCGCACGTTTCCTCAAGCCTTTGTTGAATTAGAAAAAAAGGCTAAAGTAATGAAACCAGCGAACTGTGCGCTGGTTTCTTTTTTAAGGTGAACTGCATGGCAACTTTGCTGTTAAGTGGCACTCGGTTGGAACCTCACGCTCCGAACCTACCACTCAATAAACCGTTTCTTTTTGCCTTGGCCGTGGTTTATCTGCTCGCCATGCATTTCTTTATGCCTAACCCCGGCGGTGCTGGACTGGCACTCTCCTTCAATACTACGGTCTGGATCGCGACCAGCATAACACTGGCGATTGGTCTGTATCAGTTGGCGAATAATCAAGCGCTGCGTTATTCCAAGCTGACCATTGGACTTTGGTTAAGCTGTGCTCTGCTAACCCTACCCATCACTTACTCGAATGCCGATTGGTTTCATACTCTTGGCCGCTTAGTGGGTCTCTGGGCTGGATTTACTCTGTTTCTCGTCTTACAACAATTTCGCTTTAGCAACAAACATAAACAGCGTTTGCTGTGGTTTATTCTACTGGGTAGCGTCATTGAAGCCGTGATCGGTTTAATTCAATACTTTTGGTTAGAGCCGGGTAACCCCTTTGGTTATGACACCGAAGCAAATCGACCGTATGGTATTTTCCAGCAACCAAATGTGATGGCCAGTTTCCTCGCAACAGGGCTGGTGTTGTCAGGTTATTTGCTGGCCAGACAACCGGAAAAATATGACTCGCGCTGGAGCAAAATCGGCATCCTTTACGCGACACCGCTACTCACGGCTCCCTTACTGGTCGTACTCGCCTCTCGCACTGGGTGGCTGGCCAGTTTATTGAGTATCGCTCTGGTTGCCCCTTACTTATATCGATTCGCTTCACGTCGGCGCTTTACGCTCTGGCTTCTTGCCATAACTCTTGGGATTTGTGCAGGTTTTACCGCTATGTATGGCCAAGGAACCTCTGGTTTTGTCGCGAATAAGGCTGACTTAGAAAGCCCACGTCGTTTCACATTTCCACAAACCATAGATATGATCATCGAAAAGCCTTTTACAGGCTATGGTTATGGCAAATTTGAGGCGCAGTATCTGCTTTATACTGCTCGCCAACATCAGTTAAATAGCAGCTATCCAGCAGGCTTAGCATCGATGGATCACCCACACAATGAGCTGTTGTATTGGGGGGTAGAAGGCGGATTACTACCTGTAATGGGTATATTACTCGCCGCCTGTTTTTGTGCTCTACGCATTTATGCCGCCAAACGTGGCACTCGCATGGCCATGCTGGCTCTGTTTGTGCCGATCACCTTACACGCTCAATTGGAGTATCCGTTTTACCACTCCGCAATTCACTGGATCACCTTTATCATCCTAATCTACTGGGTAGATCAACGGGTCGCACGCTATCGACTGGCCAGTTTCACCACGCTCACCAAATCTTTATTGCGTATTACCAGCTTAGTGCTGCCGATTGTCACCAGCTTGTATATGGTCACAGCGTTACACACCAACTATGTGTTAACGCAATTTGAAAAATCTCAGCCACTCAATCCTGAATTGCTGAAAAACGTGACTAACCCATTGGTATGGCAAGACCGATTTGATTGGGATATCTACAGCACCTATCTGAACATCGGGCTCCATGAACAAAAAGCGGAGCTTATCCAACCCTATATCGATTGGTCGTTACAGATCATTCAACATAAACCGCGCCCGGCCTTCTATTCAAACCTGATTTTGGCTTATCAAGGTTTAGGCGATACGAGCCGTGCGCAGCAAATCCGCCGCGAGGCCGAATTTCTGTTCCCCAATCAAGATTTCAGTACAGTCCAGTACCACCCCTCGATAAAGGTCAACAGTGCCACATCTGATGCTGAGGTTCCCTCAGCCGCGACACCCTAAGCTCTGCGAGAAACAATAAGGGTGGCTTTTAAGCCACCCTTATTTCTCTTTCATACAGCTTTTCTCTTGCGTATGGTATTAACGCAGCGACTCTTCGAGCGCTCGCAAACAGAGCGCGATATTTTCTGAACGCGCGCCATAGCCCATAACCCCAATGCGCCACGCTTTGCCGGCTAATGCCCCGAGCCCAGCACCAATTTCCAAATTGTATTCATTGAGTAGATGGCTGCGTACTTTGGCTTCCTCAATACCTTCCGGCACATAAATCGCGTTCAACTGCGGTAAACGATACGGCTCTGCGACCACAAATTGAAAACCGAGTTGCTCTAACCCTTGTTTAAGCTTCTCATGCATCAGACGATGGCGCTGCCACGCGTGCTCTAAACCTTCTTGTTGCAAAAGCAGTAACGCTTCGTGCAGCGCGTACAAACTATTAACCGGAGCGGTATGGTGATAACTACGTTTGCCCGCGCCACTCCAATAACCTAATACCAAGCTTTGATCGAGGAACCAGCTTTGAATCGGTGTTTTTCGCGATTGAATCTTCTCAATGGCACGAGGTGAAAACGTCAACGGAGCCAATCCCGGCACACAAGAGAGGCATTTTTGGCTGCCAGAATACACCGCATCCAGTTGCCACTCATCCACCAGCAGGGGAACGCCACCGAGCGAGGTCACCGCATCAACAATCGTCAACAAACCATGCTGCTTCGCTAGAGCACCTAACGCTTGCGCATCACTTAAGGCTCCGGTTGACGTTTCTGCTTGTACAAAAGCCAGTATTTTCGCATCCGGATGCTCATCTATCGTGGCTTGCACTTTTTCAACGCTGACTGGGCAACCCCATTCATCATCAACCACCACAACTTCGGCCCCACAACGCACAGCGTTATCGCGCATCCGCTCACCAAACACCCCATTGCGGCAAACAATCACTTTATCGCCCGGCTCGACGAGGTTAACAAAACAGGCTTCCATACCCGCACTACCCGGCGCAGAAACGGCAATCGTAAATTCGTTTTCCGTTTGGAAAGCATATTTCAAGAGCTGTTTCAGCTCATCCATCATACCGATAAATAGTGGATCAAGATGACCAACCGTTGGGCGGCTGAGCGCTTGCAGGACTTGAGGGGAAATAGCCGAAGGTCCAGGGCCCATCAAAATCCGATGCGGGGGAATAAAACTGCGAATTGTCATAACGACTCCTTGTTGTGGCGACCAGAACCACTAGCCTAATGCAATTCAGTAGCAGCAACAATTCGACCTATGTCCAGAGTGTTAATCCTTGTCACACTAATGTCATTTTTATTTGCACTTTTAGAACATTTTGTCGTTGACAAGATTTCGCCAACACCGTTCAATGTGTGAGCTATCTAGCAGAAGAGGAGCACTGCCCAGGCAGATGTTTTGTGGAGCCTCAACTCCAATACAGAACATTCAGGGGGAGTAGTGCCGAGGTGAATCAAAGTTGTGGCTTTGGTTTATCGGTTGAACGGGCTGAATCCCTTCAACTGTCATCAGCTCGAATCTGATGAAGAGCTTCTGAGGGAAATCTTTCTATAGTCACTCCTCTATTTTGCTCTATAAAAAACACTCTCTTCACAACATTGGACGTTGGGTTACCAACAACTCGTTTTTCAGGAAGTCTGGGAGAATTGCCGTGAGCACATTTAACGTCGCCAAATTTGGTGGTACTAGTGTCGCCAACTTTGAAGCCATGAGCCGTTGTTCGGCCATTATCGAAAACAATCCACAAACACGCTTAGTGGTCAGCAGCGCCTGCTCTGGGGTGACCAATTTATTGGTCGAACTCGCCAATGGCGTGGCCTCAACTGAACGCCGCCAAGCCATTTTGCAACAGTTGGCCGATATCCATTATGTGATTATCGACCAGCTCGCCGATCCGACACGCGTCGAAAAAGAAGTCAAAGCCGTGCTAGATTCTGTGGCCAGTGCTGCAGAAGCGGCGTCATTTCAATCCAGTAAAAAACTGACCGACCATCTCGTCGCCTGTGGTGAGCTCATCTCCACCTACATCCTCACTCAACTGATGCGTGAGCGTGGTGTCGACGCGGTACGTTTTGATATCCGCGAAGTGCTACGCACTGACGATCATTACGGTCGCGCCGAACCTCAATTGAAAGAAATCGCTCAATTAGCCAAAGAAAAACTGGTGCCACTGTGTGAGCAATATGTCGTCGTGACTCAAGGTTTTATCGGCTCTGATGCGCAAGGTAATACCACCACTTTAGGCCGCGGCGGCAGTGATTATTCAGCCGCTTTGATTGCCGAAGCCGTGCAAGCAAGTGGTTTAGAGATTTGGACTGACGTACCGGGAATCTACAGTACCGATCCACGTATCGCGCCAAAAGCGGCGCCGATTCCTGAGATAAGCTTTAGCGAAGCCTCAGAAATGGCCAATTTTGGTGCCAAGATTTTGCATCCATCCACCTTGCTTCCAGCGGTACGCCATGGCATTCCCGTGTTTGTTGGCTCATCAAAAGAACCGGAAAAAGGTGGCACTTGGATCCGTAAACAAGTCGAAAGCGCGCCACTGTATCGCGCACTTGCACTACGCTGTAATCAAACCATGGTGACACTGCGTAGCGCGCAGATGTTCCATGCTTACGGTTTCCTCGCCAAAGTGTTCGAAATTCTCGCCAAGCATAAAATTTCGGTCGATCTCATCACCACATCAGAAATCAGCGTGTCACTGACACTGGATAAAACCGATACCTCAGGCGGTGCGCCAGAATTGCCTGAAGCGGTGCGCGCCGAGTTAGAGGAGCTATGTACGGTCGAAGTCGAATACAACCTGTGTCTGATTGCTCTGATCGGCAACAAGATGAAAGAGAGCCGCGGCTACGCGAAGCAAGTGTTCAGTGTATTGGAAGATTACAACCTCCGTATGATTTGCTATGGCGCCAGCGCGCATAACCTCTGTTTCTTGCTGCATGAATCTGTCTCTAAACAAGCGGTGCAGAAGCTGCATAAAGAGCTGTTTGAGCAAGAGTAAAATCAAACTCACGAGATAAAACCAGAGGCCACATGATGTGGCCTCTTTTATTGTGGATGGAGGTCTTACTGATTAAGCATCAAGGTTAGGCGCTAGCCACTTTTCAGCTTCTTCCAAACGCCAACCTTTACGCTCAGCGTAGCTGTGCAGTTGATCTGGTTGGATCTGCGCTACCGCAAAATAGCGAGAATCGGGATGCGAGAAATACCAACCGGATACCGAAGCGCCCGGCCACATCGCATAGCTTGTGGTCAGTGACATACCTATGGTCTCTTCGACATTTAGCATCTGCCACAAAGTCGCTTTCTCGGTATGCTCAGGACACGCGGGATACCCCGGCGCGGGTCGAATGCCCTGATAACGCTCACGGATCAGGTCATCATTGGAGAGATTTTCATCGCTCGCATAACCCCAAATCTCTTTACGCACTTTTTCATGCAGATATTCCGCAAAGGCTTCCGCCAAACGATCGGCTACCGCTTGGATCATGATCGCATTGTAATCATCACCCTGAGCTTTATAAGCATCGGCCAAGGCTCGCTCACCAATGCCACCAGTTACTGCAAACGCGCCAATCCAATCACGTTTACCGCTCTCTTTCGGAGCAACATAGTCCGACAAACAGTAGTTGGCCCCTTTCGGTTTCTCAGTCTGCTGACGCAAGTTGTACAGCACATGCGCGACTTGCGTACGCGATTCATCACTGTACACCTCAATGTCATCGCCCACGCTGGCTGCTGGAAACAGTGCACACATACCACTGGCTTTCAGTAGTCCTTCTCGCTCTACTTTATCAAGTAAGGCATTGGCATCATGAAACAGACGTTTGGCCTCTTCACCGACCTCTTCATGCTCCAAAATGGCAGGGTATTTGCCCATAAGCGACCAAGTCATAAAAAAAGGCGTCCAATCGATATAAGGACGTAGTGTGGCTAACGCAATGTTTTCAAACACATGCACACCCGGTTTCGCAGGAGCGGGCGGCGTGTAATTTGCCCAATCCAGCGCCGCTTTATTAGCACGTGCCTGCTCTAACGTGACTGGGCGCGATTTGGGCGTTTTACGAGCATGCTGATCACGCGTGCGCTCATAATCGAGATCCAAACGTTCGATAAATCCGGGGCGCTGTTCATCAGACAATAATGATGTGCACACCCCTACCGCGCGCGACGCGTTATTCACGTACACTACAGGCGCATGATAATTCTGTTCAATCTTCACCGCAGTATGCGCTTTAGACGTTGTTGCCCCACCAATCAAAAGTGGCAGTTCAAACCCTTGTCGCTCCATCTCTTTCGCCACGTGTACCATCTCATCCAAAGACGGCGTGATAAGCCCAGAGAGACCGATGATATCGACATTTTGCTCGCGTGCGACTTTGAGGATCTGCTCGCAAGGCACCATCACACCAAGATCGATGATCTCGAAGTTATTACACTGCAGCACGACGCCAACAATGTTCTTACCAATGTCATGCACATCGCCTTTTACGGTCGCCAGCAAAATCTTACCATTTGAAGTGCTACCACTTTTTTGCGCATTAATGAAAGGCTCAAGATACGCAACGGCTTGTTTCATGACACGCGCTGATTTTACGACTTGCGGTAGGAACATTTTCCCTTCCCCGAACAAGTCACCGACCACGTTCATACCATCCATCAGCGGCCCTTCAATCACTTCCAGTGGTTTACTGGCTTGCTGACGTGCTTCTTCAGTGTCTTGGACGATAAATTCGGTGATGCCTTTGACTAAAGCGTGCTCTAGGCGCTTAGCCACAGGCCATGCGCGCCACTCTAATGCAGAAGCATCCTCTTCTTTACCAACACTGTTTTCGCGATACGCTTCGGCGATCTCAAGCAGTCTTTCCGTGCCATCGCTACGTCGATTGAGGATCACATCTTCCACTGCCTCACGCAGTTTCAGCGGAACGTTATCGTAGATTTCAAGCTGCCCTGCGTTGACAATCCCCATGTCCATGCCGTGTTTGAAGCAGTGATAAAGGAAAACAGCATGGATCGCTTCACGCACATAGTTGTTGCCGCGGAAAGAGAAGGAAACGTTAGAAACACCGCCAGAAATCATCGCATGCGGCAGCTCACGCTTAATGTCCGCCACTGCATTAATGAAATCCAGTGCGTAGTTATTGTGCTCATCAATTCCGGTCGCAACAGCAAAGATGTTCGGGTCAAAAATAATATCTTCCGGTGGGAAGCCCACCTCATCGACCAAAATATGGTAAGCCCGACGACAGATCTCTAATTTGCGCTCACGGGTATCGGCTTGGCCCACTTCGTCAAATGCCATCACAATCACCGCGGCACCGTAGCGGCGCACCAATTTGGCTTGGGCAATAAACTTCTCTTTCCCTTCTTTTAGAGAGATAGAGTTGACGATGCCTTTACCCTGAATGCATTTCAGACCCGCTTCAATGACTTCCCATTTAGAGGAGTCGACCATCACCGGAACTTTGGATATTTCTGGTTCAGAGGCGCATAGATTCAAAAAGCGCACCATACACGCCTCGGCGTCCAACATGCCTTCATCCATGTTGATATCAATGATCTGCGCGCCGTTTTCGACTTGCTCACGCGCCACATCGAGCGCTTCGTCGTATTGCTCTTCTTTAATTAAACGCTTAAAACGCGCAGAACCGGTGACGTTAGTACGTTCGCCCACGTTAACAAACAAGGTTTCAGGACCAATATTGAGCGGCTCTAAACCCGAGAGACGACATTCTACTTTCAGATCTGGCAGAGCCCTTGGTTTTACACCCTCGACGGCTTTGGCAATGGCGGCGATATGCTCAGGTGTAGTTCCACAGCAACCACCGACCAAATTCAAAAAGCCAGCTTGTGCCCATTCCGCAATATGTTCTGCCATTTCCTCGGCAGAGAGATCGTATTCACCAAACGCATTGGGCAGTCCGGCATTTGGGTGCGCGGAAACATAGCATTCTGAAATGCGTGAAAGCTCTTCCACGTACTGGCGCAGCTCATCAGGACCTAACGCACAGTTCAAGCCAAACGAAATCGGCCGTACATGACGCAAGGCGTTGTAGAAAGCTTCCGTTGTCTGTCCTGACAGAGTTCGCCCAGAGGCATCGGTAATCGTGCCGGAAATCATCACAGGTAAGCTGATGCCCAGCTCTTCAAATACGCTATCGACCGCAAACGCACAGGCTTTGGCGTTAAGTGTATCGAAGATGGTTTCAATGAGGATCAGATCGCTGCCACCTTTGATCAAAGCGCGCGTCGATTCGGAATAGGCTTCAACAAGCCCATCAAAAGTGACGTTACGAAATCCTGGATCGTTCACATCTGGCGAAATAGAGCAAGTACGGTTGGTTGGCCCAAGCACACCAGCCACATAGCGTGGCCGACTTGGATCTTTAGCCGTCCACTCATCCGCGACTTCACGTGCAAGCTTAGCCGCGGCAAAGTTAATTTCAGCACTGAGCGATTGCATGTCATAGTCTGCCATGGCAATCGTGGTTGAGTTAAAGGTGTTGGTCTCAAGAATATCCGCCCCCGCTTCAAGGTAAGCGGAGTGAATCTCTTTAATAATTTGCGGCTGAGTAAGCACTAAGAGGTCGTTATTTCCTTTCAAATCACAGTGCCAATCGACAAATCGTGCACCGCGATAGTCTTCCTCTTGTAACTTATAACTCTGAATCATGGTACCCATACCACCATCAATCAGTAGGATACGTTGTTTCAATTGCTGTTCGAGTTGTTGTCTTACTTCTTTTCCCACAATACCGCCTCATTCCTTATGCGTTTGCCACATCCTATCACACAAAATTCAGAAATCTAGACGTCTAAAACAGCCATTCTTTCGTGACTCACCTTGACGATGTGAGCAGAACCCTATGTGATGAAAAAGTATTTGCTATTTACTCAACAGAGAAAGACAATTTCGTTCACAAATTGTTACACACACTGAGAAGAGAATGTCCGTCTACTACACTTTGTGCTTCCTCTCTGCGGCAGCCATGTTGATTGCATTTATTAATAGCAAGATCAGCCGAATGCAGACTACTATCGCAATCACCGCAGGTTCGATGATGTTATCGTTACTGATCTTGATCGCGGGTCAAAACGACTGGTTTCATCTCAATCAAATCGCCACCGAAACCGTCACCAGTATTAACTTTGAAAATTTTCTACTCAAAGGGATTTTAGGGTTTCTTCTTTTCGCTGGAGGTCTTGGCATTAAGCTGCCAAATCTAAAAGATCAGAAATGGGAAATTACGGTATTGGCTCTTGGCGCAACGCTGTTTTCGACTTTCTTTATTGGATTTACTCTCTATGGTTTCTGCCAATTAATCGGTATCCAGTTTGATTTGGTTTACTGCTTGTTATTTGGCGCACTCATTTCCCCCACCGACCCAATTGCTGTCCTCGCGATTGTCAAAAAGCTCAAAGCACCGAAACGTATTTCTACCCAAATTGAAGGCGAATCACTGTTTAACGATGGTTTTGGCTTGGTTATCTTCGTGACCATCTTTACCATCGCTTTCGGGCATGAAACACCAACGGTTGGCAGCGTTACCCTTCTCTTCATCCAAGAAGCGATCGGTGGCATTGTTTACGGTTTCTTATTAGGTCTCCTGTTCCACTACCTGATTTCAGCAACCGATGACCACTCTATGGAGCTGTTGCTGACGATTGGTATTCCGACCGCTGGTTATGCATTTGCCGATGTGATCCATGTTTCTGGTCCACTCGCTATGGTCGTATCTGGGATCATGATTGGTAACTGGACTCGTTTCATAGGCTTCTCAAAAGAGAGTGAAGAGCATCTCGATCACTTCTGGGAACTCGTAGACGAATTTCTCAACGGCGTCCTATTCCTGCTGATTGGTATGTCAATGCTACTGTTTGAGTTCCATCAAGAAGACTGGATTTTAATGGCTTTTGCAGTTCCACTGGTGTTATGTGGCCGCTACCTCAGCGTATTTGTCTCCTACATCGGATTTAAACGCTACCGTAGTTACAACCCTTGGTCGATTCGTATTCTGACTTGGGGTGGCTTACGTGGGGGACTCGCGTTAGCGATGGCGCTCTCTATACCTTCTGGAATCATGGTAATTCCCGAGAAATTGATTGATGTAAAAGAGCTGATTCTGGTGATGACTTACGCCGTGGTAGTGTTTTCTATCCTAGTTCAAGGCTCAACCATTACTCCTATGATTGAGAAAGCTAAAAAGGCTGAAAAAGCCCTCCAAGCTGAAAGAAATACAGACAATCAATCCCCTATGCCTCAGCAAGAACAACAACACTAATCTCCGTTGTTTAATCGACAAACCGCAGTTAAACACTGCGGTTTTTTATTACCCTCAGAATCCTTTCCCAGATGACTAGACCACTTAAACGACTTGGAGCTGCAAGTAGGCGATAAATGAGCAAATTCTTATGCGCATAGATAAAGTCTTAATGACCTAAGCCTTGGTTTGTGGACTTGAAGCTACAGCGGTTTCTGCTGCATTTGCTTACCTGCTTACCGAGTTTTCTCCAAGCATATAGTGCATATAGACTCTGATGGATAAGCTTAAGGATAACGTTGATAAAGTACACTCGTAGGATAAACGTAAAAAGAGAAAGACAAAAAGAGCAGTAAGAAGAGTTGGACAGTTTGGGATGATTGAACATCGTAGAGGATGAGTACTGGGATAGGCGATAAGCAGTAATTACCTCTGGCTTTCAATGATTTCCAGAAAGCAAAAAACCCAGTCCTAAGACTGGGTTTCGTAATAAGTGGCGGAGCGGACGGGACTCGAACCCGCGACCCCCGGCGTGACAGGCCGGTATTCTAACCGACTGAACTACCGCTCCGCTGTCTGGTTAGACCAAATTAAAAGCCTGGCGATGTTCTACTCTCACATGGGGAGACCCCACACTACCATCGACGCTGTTTCGTTTCACTTCTGAGTTCGGGATGGAATC
>OARX01000007.1_pt1 | contig 180712 bp, 152 predicted proteins | sample 1494841 | NCBI WGS metagenome assembly OARX01 (sample SAMEA3360670, study PRJEB22359) | human gut metagenome | biome: ENVO:urban biome; feature: ENVO:human-associated habitat; material: ENVO:feces | place: Bangladesh | collected 2011 | reverse complement strand
TTACTCGGTAGATTCTATGAGGTAGTTTATTCCTGAATTAGCTGCGGAATCTCGGCTATAAATCTTTGGGTTTTCAAACAGCAATTGATGATTTTGGTTCTGGCTATTCAGGGTTAAATTTATTGGCTGATTTTCAAACCAATATTGTAAAAGTGGATATGGGGTTGATAAGAAATATCCATGCCGATCAGGTTCGTCAGTCGATCATGAAAAACTGTTTAAAGCTGTTTAGTGATTTAAATATTCAACCGCTGGCTGAAGGTGTGGAGAGTCATGCTGAGTTTGCTTGGTTAAAAGCGGCAGGCGTTGAGTTAATGCAAGGCTATTATTTTGCAAAGCCCGGCTTTGAGAGCCTACCAAGTGTCAATCCTGAGTTCAGCGAAGCGTGAATTGTAAATTAGATTGGTTCTAAAACGGTGAAACCCCGACAGTTGGTAGCTATCGGGGTTTCGAATTTTTAGATTTCTCGGTTGGTAATGCCGATGATCTTATTTATGCAAAAGGCTGGATTTAATCCGAGTAATTCCTTGGTAGGGAATTAGATACGGATGAAGTCCATGTGCTCAACTTTTGGCTTGTACGCGTGGCGTTGAACGTCTTGAGGCTTCACTTTCACTTCTTGGCCGTCGATAACCAGAACGATAGCTTCGTAAAACTCAGGCTTGTCCATCTGGTTCATCACGTCATCGTGGTTCAGTGAGATAGAAACTGGAGCTGCTTCACCACCGTAAACGATCGCTGGGAAGTAACCAGTGTTACGTAGGCGGCGGCTCGCACCTTTACCTAGATCAGTACGTAATACTGCTTCGAATTTCATAGTATTTACTCTCAAATTAGTAAAAAACAGAGTGACAGGGCAATGCGACCTTGCCCGTGTCGTAGAGTTTCCAAACCTATAGGAGGGTCAGAAACGAGCGCGGATACTAGCATTCATTGCTCTCTCGGGCAACTGAAAATCCGTTTTTGCACCGCATTTAATGGGATTTGACGGCTTTGGCTGCGCGAGTGGGTTGTTTTAAGGTCAGAGTGGCTTTTAAGCCGCCTAACTGACTCTCTCCTAAAGCCAATGCTCCACGATAACTGTGCGCCATTTCACTCACAATATTAAGCCCAAGCCCAGTGCCGGGCGTGGTTTCATCCAAGCGCACTCCGCGTTTGAGGGCTTTTTCGCGGTTCGTTGCACTGATGCCTGCGCCATCGTCTTCCACGCAGATCTGTACCCAATCGTCACTCAGTATTTGGCTGTGTACACGAATTAAGCTGTTGGCCCATTTGTAGCTGTTTTCCAGAAGGTTACCGATCATTTCATCTAGGTCAGTCGGTTCAACGGCCACTTCTAAGTCCGAATCCAGCTCATTCACCAAGGTGATTCCACGTTCAGCGTAAACCTTATCAAATGCTTGTGAAATAGCATCGACTCGCGCACTGGGTGCGGTTTTAACCGAAAGAATATTGGCGGAACCCGCCATACGAGCACGCCCTAGATGGTAGTCAATTTGCTGCTGGATCTGCTCAACAGAAGGCTGTAACTGGATTCTGAGCTGGGCATCATTCAACTGAGTGACTTCGTTTTTGAGCACAGAAAGTGGTGTTTTTAATGCGTGGGATAAGTTCCCCGCATGGTGTCTGGCTCGCTCAAGCAGCTCTTGGTAATGAAAGAGGAGAGCGTTGAGATCATTGACTAGCGGTGAAATCTCTTGTGGGTAATCGCCATTCAACGCATTTTGCTGGCCATCTCGCAAGGCTGAGAGTTCGCGCTGCATTTTCGAAAGTGGGCGGAGTGACCACGTCACTTGTACGCCAGTTAAAACGAGTATCCCGCTGAACAATAGAGCCAAAATCATCCACAACTCTTTGCTCACGCGCTGTAGCGTGGCTTTTAGCGGGGCATCATCTAAGCCTATCGTGATTGTGATGGGTTGTGAAAATTCGGGCAGATAAACCGTACGCTTTAATACAATTAACGATTCCTCTTTCGCGCCAAGATAAATCGTACCGTGAACATGGGTTTCTTCGGTCAAAAAGCGATCCCACAACGAGCGTGAGCGAAGCGTTTGATCGCCTAAAGTGGCTGACCAGTAAAGGCCACTATAAGGCTGGGTAAAACGGGGATCCGCAAGTCGAGTGGTGAGGGTTAATTGTCCTTGTGGATTGGCTTCCAAGTTGGCGGTGATCTCATCCATCGACAGTTGCAACTGGTTTTGCACATCTTCCAGCAAATATTGATGGATGAGATTTGGGATCAAATAGCCGGCGGCCAAGATCATCGCGCCCAGCCATAGTGCCGCAGCAAGGAGCAAGCGGGTTTTTAGGCTGAGATGACGTAACGCCCGAGATTTAATTGGCATGCAACTGATACCCAAGACCGCGCACAGTTTTGATCACATCCGGCGCAATTTTCTTACGAATGCGTCCGATGAACACCTCAATGGTATTGGAATCGCGGTCAAAATCTTGCTTATAGATATGTTCGACAAGCTCAGTGCGTGAAATCACTTTCTCAGGGTTATGCATGAAATAGGCGATCACTTTATATTCGAGGGCGGTGAGGCTAACCGCTTGCCCTTGCCACATTACTTTGGAAGTGCGCGTATCTAAACTCAGGTCACCGACTTGCATCACTGGGGAGGCATTGCCGGACGCACGGCGCAGTTGGGCGCGAATACGAGCAATCAACTCAACCATTTCAAAGGGTTTGGTGAGGTAATCGTCCGCTCCTGCATTCAAACCTTCGACCCGTTGAGTGAGGGTGTCGCGTGCACTCAAAATCACCACAGGAGTGTTGATGTTTTCGTCTCGAATGCCTTTAAGTACGGTCAAACCATCCAATTTCGGTAGGCCGAGATCGAGTACGATGACGTCCCACTCTTCCGCGGTGGCGCGGTATAAGGCATCGATGCCATCTTGTGCCAATTCGGGAACCCAACCTGTTTGCTCTAATGCCGAGAGGATCTGCTGGCCTAACTGAACATCATCTTCAACAACTAATATTTTCATGGTCTGCTCGATTATTTTTTGATGGCACGAATCACATTACGCCCGCGAATGGACATCAGCTCCAACGTAGCGGCGTTGTATTCGACACGAAAGACTTGATTGTCATACACCAATTTCAGCTCATAAATCCACTCATCGTCATCTTCGTCAAGCTCGACTTTGATCAAACGCCCATTCAACTGCTGATCGACCGTGGCATAGAGTTCTGCAAAAGGACGAATCAACCCTTTTTGGACGGCGCGATAAACGTCATCTTGGTCTTCATCAATTTCAATTTGCGTCCCTTCACGATACGAGCCTTGTTCCCAGTCTCGCACCTTGTTATCAGCGTGAGTGGGCAGTGCAAACCCTAGCAACAACAATAGGAGTAGGAGGCTGGCTTGCGGTCTTTGCTGCATACGAAAAATCTGCATAGTCAATACCTGAATGTTGAATCTGTTGCCGAGTATAACGAGATAAAAATGAACAGAAAGTGAATTGTGAAACCCCCATCGCTATGGTTTAAATGATGAACGTCTGCTTTGGGTTTGCCTAGTCTCGCCTTTCCCACTCTCTGTCTAATTTTGGTTTGTCTATACCAAAACTACTTGGAGTTGCAGGTAGGCGGCAAGAGAGTGAATCCCCATGAGCATAGATAAACTATGTGATTGGGGTGAGCGAACGTAGCTAATACCGCTGCAGCTTCAAGTAGGAATGGTATAAGCTCGGTTTGATAAGTGAGCGTCGGTTGGGGAGGCGAACTCATCGGCAAATACTTTGTCGCGAATGGTCCAAAAGCGGCCCGATTTTCGCGCAATCACAAACAGGGGTGGACGAAAACGGTGCTGATGATCCACGACTTTGGCGGGCGTTGCTGCCTCAAAAGGCCGATGTTTGTCAGCCAGATGTGGACGTACAAATTGGTCGTGAAATTGCTGCTTTTGGCGCGGCGTATTCAGTGGCCAAAACTGGTGTACTTGCACCGCATCTTGCCCGTGGTAAGTCACTTGAAGCTGGCTTTTCCCTTTGGCGTCTTTATGAACTTTTAGGCTCATGTCGGTACATTCAAACACCAGCGCATCTTTAAGATTGAGTGCCTCTTTGAGTTTCTTATCGGGGTCCACTAACGTGGTGTCACACTCATGGCAGATGCGAGCGGCGATGTCGTTATCCGCACCACATTCATTGCAGTATTTGGCACGAAAACGGTAGCCACAATGCTCGCGCTCACCCGTCTCATCATCGGTGAAATAGCCTTGGCAGCGGCGGCCATAGTGCTCAATCAGAAAGCCGTTCGCATCGAGCTTGCCCCAGAAGTTATTGTTAAAACCGCAAGCGGGGCAGGGAATGGTGATGATTTCGCTGTCTGAATCGGGTTTCGGATCGCCCACTTCAGGTTGATACAGATCGTACTGATTACCCGCATAGTCGAGCACCAAACAGTCGGATTTGCCCGCCGCAAGGCGTAGCCCGCGGCCGACAATTTGTTGATAGAGACTGACCGATTCCGTTGGCCTTAAAATCGCAATCAAATCGACATGCGGCGCATCAAATCCGGTGGTGAGTACGGAAACATTGACCAAAAACTTAATCTGTTGCTGTTTGAACGCTTGGATAATGCGATCACGCTCTGGCGTCGGGGTATCCCCGATCACTAAAGCAGCGTGCTCGGTAGGCAGTAAACGGTAGATCTCTTCGGCGTGACGCACGGTCGCCGCAAAAATCATCACCCCTTGTCGCGCTTTGGCAAGCTCGATGATCTGGGCAACAATTTGCGGAGTGGCGCGTTGTGACTGCTCAATCACCAAGTCGAGTTCTGATTCACGATAGCGCCCCGTATTGGCTGGTTTCAACTGCGAAAAGTCATAGCTCATGACAGGGGTATCAATCAATTGAGCGGGGGTGAGAAAACCTTCATCCAATAAATAGTGAATGGGTAGCTCAAAAATACAGTCGCGGAAAAAACGCGGCTCTTCACTGCGCACTAAACCACGGGTGTGATACTGGTAAATCCATCCCATCCCGAGCCGATAGGGGGTTGCGGTCAGTCCGAGCACTTTCATGCCCGGATTGAGTTCCAGCAAATGGGTGATCACTTTTTGATAACTGCTGTTTTTGTCATCGGGGACGCGGTGGCACTCATCAATCACCAATAAAGAGAACTGGTTTTGGAACTCAGATAAGTTGCGCACCACCGATTGCACTGAGGCAAACACCACTTGTTGATCGGTTTCTTTGCGCCCCAAGCCTGCGGAAAAAATCGCGCCAGTTAAGCCATAGCCTTCATATTTGGCGTGGTTTTGCTCAACCAACTCTTTGACATGGGCCAACACCAATACGCGGCCACGGGCAAGGCGCGCAAGCTCTGCGATCACTAAGCTTTTTCCTGCGCCGGTCGGGAGCACAATCACGGCCGGGGTAGAGTGCTGGCGAAAATAGTGCACGACGGCTTTCACTGAGTCGGCTTGATAAGGTCGTAACGTATACATCCGCTGGGAGTTACCGAGGTTATCTGGGCAATTGACGGCTTTTGCATCGTTTGATGTCGGCCGCAAGCAATTGCGCTGGGTAATTATTGTGTGAGGTCTGTATAATAGCCGACTTCCAGCAGATGAGGTAAGCATGCGTTTAGACAAATTCCTGTGTGATGCGCTAGGTACAACGCGCAAAGAGGCCACTCAACTTCTCAAAAGTGGTGAAGTGACCGTCGATGATGTGGTGCAAAAAAGTGGTGCATTCAAACTCAAAGAGACGTCGTGCGTTGAGTGGCAAGGCCGTGAAATTACGTTGCATGGTCCGCGTTACATCATGATGCACAAACCGGATGGTGTGGTCTGCTCGCATGAGGATGGTTTTAACCAAACGGCGCTTACCTTGCTTGATGAAGTTAATATTCAAGATCTGCACTTTGCAGGCCGCTTGGATGTCGATACCACAGGTTTACTACTGATCACTGATGATGGGCAATGGTCGCACCGAGTCACGTCACCAAAACACAAGTGCGAGAAGACCTACCGCGTGTGGTTGGCTGATCCCATTCAAGCTGATTACGCAGAGCAATTTAACCGAGGTATTGAATTGCGTGGTGAACGTGAGCTGACTTTGCCCGCGCAACTGGAGGTGATCAGTGAAACGGAAGTGCTATTGACCATCCATGAAGGCAAGTATCACCAAGTGAAGCGTATGTTTGCCGCTTTAGGTAACAAAGTCATAGGGTTACATCGTGAGCGCATTGGTCAGATTACCTTAGATGAAACCCTTGAACCGGGGGAATACCGCTATTTGACGGAAGAAGAAGTGGCCTCAATCTGGAAATAAACCAAGATTTAGGAAATAGATTGTTTCTGAATTAGCACTAGTTAATCGCGGCGATTATTAAGATCATATACCCAAACAACTTGGAGTTGCAGGTAGGCGGCAAGTGAGTCCCCCTAAGCATAGAGAGACTATGTGATTGGGGTGAACGAACGTAGCCAACATCGCTGCAGCTTAAGTAGGAAGGGTATAGACCGATAGGACTTAGCGCTGAATCTAAGCGTTAAGTCCTCCCACGTTTTATTGCCTCATCAAGCAATCTCTAATTCGCATACACTTATGGGTGTACGCGAAAAACTCAATTTAACTCTACGGAGAAGTATGTCTGCCTCAACCGTGAATACCCAACAAACACCGCAAATGAGTTTGTTGCTTTATATTGTGCTCGGTGCGCTCGGTGCGTTGACACCGCTGGCGATCGATATGTATTTGCCAGCCATGCCGACCATTGCCCGTGATTTCGGCGTTAACGCTGGTGCGGTGCAAATTACTCTAACTGCCTATACGGCAGGCTTTGCCATTGGCCAATTGCTGCATGGTCCGCTGGCCGATAGCTTTGGTCGCCGTCCGGTGATGCTGTGCGGTATCTTCCTCTTTGGTATTGCCGCTATGGTGAGCGCGACGACCAATGGTATTGAAGCCTTAACCTATATTCGTGCCGCGCAAGGTTTTGCGGGTGCGGCGGCGGCCGTGGTCATTCAAGCGGTGGTACGCGATATGTTTGACCGCGAAGATTTTGCGCGGGCGATGTCGTTTGTCACTTTAGTGGTGACCTTGGCTCCTTTGGTTGCGCCTATGATTGGCGGGCACTTAGCGATTTGGTTTGGCTGGCGTTCTATCTTCTGGGTGCTGGCGCTGTTTGCGGCACTCGTTATCGCGATGGTGATGTGGAAAATCCCCGAAACGCTGAGCCCTGAAAATCGTCAGCCGCTGCGTTTTCGTAGCACCATGCGCAACTATTTTGATTTGTGTAAAAACCCTGTAGCTATGGGGCTGATTTTCTCTGGCGCATTTTCGTTTGCGGGTATGTTCGCGTTTTTGACAGCCGGCGCGTTTGTGTACATCGATATTTATGGTGTTAGCCCAGACGGTTTCGGATACCTGTTTGGCCTTAATATTGTCGCGATGATTGCGCTGACCACGATCAACGGCCGTTTTGTCAAAAAAATCGGCTCACACAACATGCTACGCTTCGCACTCTTTTTACAGTTGATGGCGGGGATTGGTCTGTTTGTTAGCTGGGTTCTGGATTGGGGATTATGGGGAACCGTGCCATTCGTGGTGTTGTTTGTCGGTACAATCTCAACCATTGGCAGTAACTCGATGGGGTTGTTGCTGAGTAAATACCCGCGTATGGCGGGAACCGCATCATCATTAGCGGGCACATTGCGTTTTGGTACGGGCTCAATCATTGGCGCTGTCGTGGCAGCGTTGCCGGGTACTGAAACATGGCCAATGATATTTGTGATGGCGGCTTGTTCTGTGTTATCAGGTGCCTTTTACTGGACGTTAGGAAGAAAAGCGTAATGGCGAATTACCATTTAGAAATTCAAAATGTGGTCAATACTGCACTGGCAGAATTAGAGGCCGAACATAAAGCGGGCAAGCTTGCCAATGCGCCAGTGGCTAACAACCATTTTTTAGTGCATTGGGTGACGAAAGCGCTAAAAGCACAACGTTTTCACCGCTGCGTGGGTGATGATTTAACTCAGTGGCAGAAAGCGGGGCGCTCAAAAGGGACAGAATCACAACTGTTACCGACCTTTCAACGCATCTCCGCGTATTACGCGCATTTTTTTGCAGAGCAAGAGCACACACCGATCACGGATAAACAAATAGAAGCGTTTTTGGATGAGATGGAGCAAGCCGGTTGGGAAGTTTCCACCTCTGAGCCGTTAGTCAATGCAGGAAAAGTGCAGATTTTTACTGACGGCCAGAATTCATTGGCTCTTTGCTCTGTGCAGTGTGAAGCTTGTTTTGATGGTGAACGGTTAGTGAAACCAATGAACTGGTTTGTGCGCGGTCACCACGCTGGCTTTATTGAGAAAGCCTTTGCGGCGGGATTTATGGTACACAAGCAAACCGATTACAAATCGAATGTGAAATACCATGGTGAGTACCTGATTTTCCCCGCTAACCAAGGTACTCAGTTGGCGGAAATTCCGATTTCTTTTCGTGCTAACTAGCTCAGTTAGATCAGTTTGAAAAACGGCGCTCAAAAGCCTGACTGCAGGAAAAGCTCATCCCGTCGCTTAATCTCGGCGGGATTTTTTTATGATGGCTTTTACCATGCCACGAAAGATAAACAGATGCGCTGGCATCATGGCATACCAGTACATCAAGCCGAGAAAACCTTGTGGATGCCACCACGCCGTTACATTCAGGCGTCGCTTATCGCCCAAATCATCGATGGTAAATTCCAAACGTCCTAGCCCCGGGCCTTTCATACCAAACAGTAAGGACAAAAACTGCTGCGGTTGGCAGCGGATCACCTTCCAAGAGTCGATATAATCTCCCACTGCGAGTTCAGCGCCAGCGGGATAGCGACGAATCGGTTTGCCACCACCAAACAGCACATCCAACCATTCACGAGTACGCCACAGAATATTGGCAAAAAAATACCCTTGATCGCGGCGGCCTATAGTGCGGATGACTTTCCACAGCGCATGGCTGCTTAACTCGGTTTCGATGCTGGCCCCCGCTTGCTTGGGGTAATAACCAAAACCCGGTTGCCAACGGACAATGGCGTGAGGGTCAAATCCCCATACTTGGCTACGCACAAAGGTTCCTTCACTGCTGATCGCCGCTTTGACCGCTTCTCGATAGGCGATCAAAGGCTGTGGATAGCGTGCTTCAATCGCTTGGGTGTCGGCAATAAAATCATGTGTTAACCCTTCCAGCAGCGAGCGTCCAATCGAGCTTGGCACCGATGTCACCATACCGAGCCAGCGTGCAGCCATGCTTGGAGTGAGAAAGCGCGTCGACCATAAGCGATAGGGTTTCCCAGTCAATTCACACAGAATCTGAAACTGTTCGCGATAGCTGAGAATATCAGGCCCGCCAAGCTCAAACGTCTGATGCATCTTTGGCTGCTCTTCGGCAAATTTCAGTAAATAGGTGTTGAGATTAGCCAGAGCAATCGGATTGGCTTGGGAGTCAACCCATTTAGGCGTAATGAGTACTGGCAAGTTGTAGACAAAATCGCGCATGATTTCGAATGCAGCCGAGCCAGGGCCGATGATAACCCCCGCTCTCAGCTCCGTTATCGGGATCCGTGACTGGCGCAGTATCTGCCCAGTAGCGTAACGCGCTTGTAAATGAGGGGAGCGACCAGACTCCGGTTGTAGCGAGCTTAAATAGATCACATGTTGTACTTGGCTATGCGCAAGATCGAGCGCGTCATTTACGTTTTGTGCCAATGAAAGCTCGTAATCGACAAAATCCCCACCATGCGCCATGCCATGAACTAAGAAAAAGACCAAATCATAATTGGGGATGGTGGCGAGCGTTTTCTGACGATCCGCTAAATCCAGAGTGAGCCGAGTTAAGTTGGGATGAGTGGGCAAGCGCGCATGCAATGTCTCGATATGACGAGAGGCGGCCGTGGTATGGTATCCCGCATTCAGTAGCAGTGGCAGCAACTGCGCCCCTACATAACCTGATGCACCTAACACTAATACCTTTTTCATCCGACGGTCCTTTTTAATCGTTTGTTGTGCTTATGCGTGCGTGAGTATAATAGCGGCTGTTTTTTCTGCCTACTCTGTCCTTAACCTTAACAGGTAATAGGGAGTCCTCACACTTTGGAGTGATACTGTGTCTGTTGTCTCTCAAGTTTTATCCCACATGAGAGGGGATTTCTTCCGCCGCTTGATCGCGATTGCTCTGCCGATCACGCTACAAAATATCATGTTCTCCAGCCGCGGTTTGGTCGATGTGCTAATGCTCGGTCAACTGGGAGAGGCCGAAATTGCCGCAGTAGGTGTCGCGGCACGAGCGACCTTTGTGACTACGATCATGCTGGTGGGCGTGACCACAGGCGGCGCACTGCTCACGGCGCAATATTGGGGCGCGGGCGATCGCAAAGGTGTGCGTGAAAGTACGGCACTGACTTGGTTAGTCTCTAACTTCTTTGCCTTTTTCACGGTATTGCTGTTCCTGTTTTTCCCACAGCAAATCATGTCGTTAACGACCGATTCGGAGCAAGTTAATGCGCTGGGTAGTCAATATCTGATCATCACCTCGTTCACTATGTTTGCGGTGGCTTGTGTCAGCAGTATGGCAGTCGGACTTCGCGCGATGCACAAGCCCGGGGTAAGCACGTTTTTCAGCGGTATCGGCATTGTGTCTAACGTGGTACTGAACTGGATCTTAATTTTCGGTAAATTTGGATTCCCAGCGATGGGTATTCAAGGGGCGGCGATTGCCACCGTGTTGAGTGGCGCGATTGAAATTGCTTGTTTGTACAGTTACTTGTATGGCAAAAAACATTTGATGGCCTTTGGCTGGCAAGACATCAAAGCGGTAATTGATTGGCCGAAAATTAGCCGTTTTCTACGTTTGTCATTACCCACCACCTTTAACTTTCTGATCTGGGCTGCCGGTTTATTTACCTACCACGCTATCATGGGGCAGACGGGGGTTCAGGGGCTTGCTGCGCTATCCGTCATGACTCCGGTTGAATCGATTTCCCTGAGTTTACTGATTGGCATGTCTACTGCGGCGGCCGTCTTGGTGGGCAATCAACTTGGCGCGAAAAACTATGAAGCGGTGTACTACCAAGCGATAGGTGTAACCGCATGCAGTGTGCTGGTCGGTATTGTTGTCGCGATTGGTCTGTATCTGGTGCAAATTCCGGTGCTTGGTGCGTTTACGGCGTTAACGCCTGAAACGCGCGAGTTATCAGAAAAATTCATGCTGATCTTGTGTTTAGGTATCGTGCTGCGTTCATTCCCGATGACCGCGATCGTTGGCGTGTTGCGCGCGGGCGGCGATGTAAAATTCTGTCTCGGCCAAGACATCGTCGCGCAGTGGTGTATTGGTATCCCGTTAGCCGCCTTTGCTGCGCTAGTGTTAAAGGTCGAACCGGAGTGGATTTACCTGCTGTTTTTGACTGAAGAAGTGGTGAAGTGGTTTGGCTCACTACATCGCATGAAAAGCAAGAAGTGGATGAAGAATTTGATTGAAAATTAGACACTCATCGTTCGATTGGTGCAAATTAATGCATATAGTGTGATCTGCTAGCCAAAATACTTTCTCCGCTTAGGGTTTTGGTGTAGATTCTGTGTCCGGTTTCATTTTCGGCAATGAGTGGTTCGATGTTACAGCTAATAGACCTATGCAAAGGCTATGTAGATGGTGATGAATTTCATCCCGTTTTGCAGGGAGCTGAGTTGACGTTGAACCAAGGTGATCAGCTGGCGCTCATGGGCGAGAGTGGCTCTGGTAAAAGTACTCTGCTGAACTTGATCGCTGGTCTGGATAGTGCTGACTCGGGGGAAATCTGGTTTCCCGGATTTCCCATGCATCACACTTCTGAGCATCATCGCACGGCATTTCGTCGTGACAATATTGGCCAAATCTTCCAGCAATATAACTTGCTACCCACACTCAACATTGCCGATAACATTCGTTTCTGTCGTCAACTGAAAGGCTTACCTGAAGATGCTGGTTTGTGGCGACAAATTCTGTCGGCTCTCGATCTCATGCCTTTGCTGGGTCGCTACCCTGAAGAGGTGTCTGGTGGTCAACAACAAAGAGCGGCGATTGCGCGCGCTTTGTATATGGAACCGAAGATTTTACTTGCGGATGAGCCGACCGGCAGCTTAGATGAACGCAATGCCGAGGCGGTAATGCGCTTGCTCACGACTCTGACTCGTCAGCTCAATTGTGCCTTGCTTTTGGTGACGCACAGTGAAAAAGTTGCGCAGCACATGGATGGCTGTATTCGTCTGCAAGGAGGACAGCTGCATGTTATGGCCCGTAGTTAAGGCGCTATTGGGTCATTATCGTCGCTATCCATTACAGATTTGTCTGGTCTGGCTTGGCTTGACTCTCGGTGTCTCTCTATTGGTGGGCGTTACAGCCATTAACCATCATGCCAGACAAAGTTATGAGCATGGTGAGAAGCTATTTTCTAATCCTTTACCCTATCGTATTCGCTCCAAGCATATTGCTAATAAAATTCCGCAAGGCTTATATATTCAGTTACGTCGTGACGGTTTTCAGCAGTGTGTTCCTTTCGATGATTACCGTTTTAGTACCACATCAGGTTTAGATCTGATTTTACAAGGGATTGATCCCGTCGCTTTACTCTCTATCGACAACGGCAAACCCTTAGCTCAACAAAGTGGTTTGCAACTGATGAACCCGCCATATCCGGTCATGGTGAGTCAAGAGTTAGCCAAACTGCAAGATTGGCAAGAAGGGGACTACATCGCGCTGACGGATGGTTCTCAGCTTGGCCCGATTGTGATTGATAGACATAACCAAGTCACGGGAATGCGAGTAGTGGCCGACCTATCTTTGGTCCGTATGCTCAAAAAAGGCTCTGGATTGACGGTGATCGCGTGTGCGGATATGCCACCGGCCAAGCTCGATAAACTGAAAAAAAGCTTGCCCAATGGCTTAACGCTCACCCGAAGTACACGTTCAGAGTTGGAGTCTTTAACGCAAGCTTTCCATCTCAACTTAACCGCGATGGGCATGTTGGCCTTTTTAGTCGGTATCTTTATTTTCTATCAAGCGATGTCACTGTCTATGGTGCAGCGTCAGCCTTTGGTGGGCACGCTAAGACAAATTGGTGTTAATGGTTGGCAACTGGCCAAAGCATTGCTGATTGAACTGTTGGTATTGGTATTGGTGAGTTGGGTATGCGGTAACGTCTTGGGTTTACTGCTTGCCAATCAATTAATTCCATCTGTCGCGAGCAGTTTGGGTTATCTGTATAACGCCAATGTGGACTTAGCGATTGGTTGGGATTGGTCATGGAGCAGTTACAGTCTTTTGATGGCACTATTGGCGGCCTTTGCTTCTTGTACATGGCCTTTGGTGCGTTTGTTGCGTTCTCAACCCATTCGCTTATCGGCACGCCTGTCATTGGTTCGCTTTGCGGGGAAAGAGTTTAAGCTACAAGCGCTATTGGCCTGTGCTTTGTGTGTGGCGGCGGTCGCGATTTATCAAGCCCCGAAAAGTCAGCAATCAGGGTTTGCGATTATTGGCTTAATGCTGCTGAGCGTTGCGCTGTTTACTCCCTACATTATCTGGACGTTATTCACCAGCTTTTCTTACACGCTGCGCTGGGTCAAAGTGCGTTGGTTTTTTGCCGATGCCGCCGCGAGTATGAGTTATCGTGGTGTCGCCACGATGGCATTTATGGTCGCTTTAGCGGCCAATATTGGTGTTGAAACCATGGTCGGCAGTTTCCGAGATACCACAGATCGCTGGCTGAGCCAGCGCCTTGCGGCCGATATCTACCTTTATCCGAGTAACAGTGTCGCTTCTCGTATGAGCCAATGGCTTGGCCAGCAGCCCGAAGTTGACGCGGTTTGGTGGCGTTGGGAAAAAGATTTCGCATCGCAACAAGGGCCAGTACAAATCGTCAGTACGGGCGCTTCGGATGGTGAGCTAGACTCACTCACAGTCAAACTGGGCGTGCCTAATTATTGGTACCATTTGCATCATGCGCGGGGGGTAATGATCAGTGAATCGATGGCGTTGAAGCTCGGGATTCGTCCCGGTGACCTGATCGATTTACCGGAACCGATGGGCTCGGGGTGGGCGGTTTTTGGGGTCTATTACGATTACGGCAATCCTTATCATCAAGTGATGATGTCCCATCAAAACTGGATGAAAGCCTTTGCCGGCACTGGCAACGTGGCCTTGGCGGTTGTGCTCAAAGAAGGGCTCACCGGAGAAAGCGTCAAAAAACGCCTTGATACCATTTTCAGGCTGGATGCGGATCGTATCTTTGATAACACCAATATTCATAGCCATGCGATGCGGGTTTTTGATCGCACGTTTTCGATTGCGGGAACGCTGGGCAATATCACCTTATTTATCGCCGTCTGTGGCATTTTCTTCTCAACTCTTGCGGGAGAAACATCGCGTTTACGCCATATCTCTTTGTTGCGTTGCCTTGGTGTGTCAGGCAAAGAGCTGGTACTGATCGGCGGCATGCAGTTATTTGTTTTCGGCGCTATCTCTTTATTGATTGCACTGCCTTTGGGATTAACTTTGGCCAAATTAGTGATTGATGTGGTGATCAAACATTCGTTTGGATGGACTATGCAGTTGCAAATGGTGCCGGGAGAGTATGTGTACACAGTGGTGTGGTCTATGATGGCTTTAATTTTGGCGGGCGCTTTGCCAATTATTCGTTTGGCAAGAAAATCACCGATGAAATCACTGCGAGAGGCTTTGTAAATGCGCCGCTTTCGTTTGCGCTTGAAACCTTGGGTATGGCTCAGCCTTGGCGCTCTGTTTTTTATGGTGGGCTTTATTGGCTATGAGCAGGACGAGTATCACAGCATGTTACTGCACTCGGCTGATCCTGAACACTCGACGGTACAGGCAGTGTTTGAACCCGTTTTACCCAATCATCCCGTTCGTTTACCGACTGATTTTGCCTCTCGCCCTGAATTTGAACAAGAGTGGTGGAGGCTATACGCGTTGCTGGAGGATGAACAAGGCAATCCGCTTAGTGTGCAATGGAACTTTTTGCGTTTGGCGCAGGATGAGCGTGATACGTTAGGATGGCAGACGCCTCAGCTTTATTTTTCTTCTATCGTGATTAATGGCAAGAAAGTGAGCCTACGCGATCAAAAAATAGCTCGTGGCGGCATTGGTCAAGCCGGAATGGGCGATCAGCCTTTTCGGATGTGGATTGATAACTGGACTTGGCGTTCATTGGGCATGGGACCTTTACCCGGTAATTTGCACCTCAGCACCGATCACTTCGCCCTAAATCTGCAACTGCGTGCGCTTGGTCCTTATGTGTTATCGGGGGATCGCGGTTATCAGGTCAAACAAGAACTCCTTTCTCTTGCGAGTTACCAGTTTCAACTGCCCTATATCGCAGTTCACGGCGATTTGGTGGTAAGTCCTGAGCTACCCGCATTGAGAGTACGCGGACACGCTTGGTTGAGTAAAGAGTGGGGCAGTGAGTTAGTCGCTAACGATCTGGAGGGCACGGATAGTTTCGTCATCCCACTCAATGATAAGCAGTGGTTGACGGTGAATCGCTTTCGCCACCGTGGAGTGCCAGATTCAGTGTACGGCATGCTGCATAACCTCAACGGTAAGAGTGTCGCGTTGTTGAATCGGGATATTCAACTCGAAGCGCTTTCTTCCTCTTCATTGAGTAATGGAAAGCGAGTCCCTCTACGTTGGCGGTTAGCGATTCCTAAGTATCAAGTGAATGTATCTATTGAGCCATTGGATCGTGACGCTTGGCAGACATTCTTAATTCCGTATTGGGAAGGGCGTATTAAAGTGCTTGGAAGCCACAATCAGACGGGTTTTATGCAGTTATCAGGCTATTAATTTCCTGTGATGATTATTTAGGGTTTGACAAAAAGGCGCGTTAAGCGCTTTTTTGGTTATGAGAACAAGATAAAACAATCAGTTACTATTTTTGATCTTGGTATGAAACTGAGACTGTCTATACTCAATTTAGGTGAAATTCGCAGTGAAATACTCATGGATTCGAAAAAACCGAAGTAAATCCTCATTACAATCGATTTTTCCATTACACTAAGCCTAGCTACACTCTGGAACATTCTTTTGTTAATCAATTATTAACATAATTTAAGGGCAAACCTATGTCTGACATGATTCGAGATTTCTTCAAGATGGAATCTGCGGGGGGCATTCTGCTGGTGATTGCGGCGGCCATTGCTATGGTCATTGCCAATTCAGCAATGGGTGAAGGGTACCAAGCATTTTTACATACCTATGTCTTTGGTATGTCGGTTTCACACTGGATTAATGATGGCCTAATGGCGGTGTTTTTCTTATTGATCGGTTTAGAGGTCAAACGTGAACTGCTGGAAGGAGCGCTGAAATCCCGTGAAACAGCGATTTTCCCTGCGATAGCGGCGGTAGGCGGTATGCTCGCTCCTGCATTAATCTATGTAGCCTTCAATTTTAACGATCCGGCTGCCATTCAAGGTTGGGCGATTCCTGCGGCCACCGATATTGCGTTTGCGCTCGGGATCATGGCGCTACTGGGTAAGCGTGTGCCTGTGAGTTTGAAAGTGTTTCTGCTGGCGCTGGCGATCATTGATGACCTTGGCGTAGTAGTGATCATCGCTCTGTTTTACAGCAGTGATTTATCAACCATTGCACTCACTATCGGCTTTATCATGACGGGTGTGCTGTTTATGCTTAATGCCAAGCACGTTACTAAATTGAGTATTTATTTGGTGGCAGGCCTCATCCTATGGATCGCCGTATTAAAGTCGGGTGTCCACGCCACATTGGCTGGAGTAGTGATCGGATTTGCTATTCCGCTGAAAGGCAATAAGGGTGAGCATTCACCGTTGAAACACCTTGAGCATGCACTGCATCCTTATGTTGCCTTTGCGATTTTACCTGTGTTTGCTTTTGCCAATGCTGGTATCTCACTGCAAGGCGTGTCATTAGCAGGGCTTACTTCTATGCTGCCACTGGGTGTAGCACTGGGTCTGTTCCTTGGTAAACCACTCGGCATCTTTAGCTTCAGTTGGGCTGCGGTTAAACTCGGGGTAGCAAAACTGCCAGAAGGGATCAACTTCAAGCATATTTTTGCAGTATCGGTACTGTGTGGCATCGGTTTTACTATGTCGATCTTCATTTCATCACTGGCCTTTGGTCAAGCGAATGAAGCTTATGATACTTATGCGCGCTTAGGTATTTTAATGGGGTCAACCACCGCGGCATTACTTGGTTATTCTTTACTGCGACTCTCTCTGCCGCTCAAAAAAGCGTAATCATTTCATCAGGCTTTGAACAATTCTAGCCTCCGCAATGCGGGGGCTTTTTTGTAGTTTCACACTATGACAGTGTACTGAGTTTGCAACTCAATTGAGAACCTAGAGTGAAGTTAAAGTGCAGAAATTCTTATAACCATTCATATCAATAAGGCTATGCAACCGATGCGAATAATTATTAAAAACGATTGCGCTTGACTTTCTTTTTATGATAAGGTTCGCGCCAATCTCGGACTGAGCTTCTGGGGGACACGCGTGGTGACCATTCAGGCTGATTGTGACACCACGTAGGGTAGGTATCGACAAGTCCTTTTGTCGATAGACGGGATACTCTTGCTGCGGAGCGGCATGTGAATGGGAAACCCAACATTGAACTCACTTAACTTATACACATTAATCAGCTTTGTACTTCCTTTATGCCCTGTTCAACAGGACAGTAGCATTACTGAACCTTGATTCTCTGATTTAGCAATTCGTCATCCAAGCGACGACCCACATTCCGGCTTGCCTATGCGCAAACGCGGAGCATTTTGCTATTCGCCATTTCCATAACCTAAACCGGAAAGGCGGAAACGAATCATCTCAAGGGGAAAAAAGATGAGTACAGCCTTTGAAGTCGATAACCACATCGCAACTCTGTTTTCAACTCAAGTGCCGTTGCTAGACGGTCTTTACGATCTCACTCCAGACCAAGTGCTGCTTGATCAAGCTGCGCATGAATCTGAAGTGCGTTCTTATCCACGCCGTATTCCTATTGCCATTAAGCAAGCCTATGGCTGTTTGGTGGAAGATACGCGTGGGCAGATTTTCTTGGATTGCTTAGCCGGTGCAGGTACTTTGGTGCTCGGTTATAACCATCCAGAAATCAATCAAGCACTGAAAGCACAACTCGACTCTGGTCTGCCATACCAAACTCTGGATATTGCAACCGAAGCGAAAACCCATTTCATCAAGACCGTGAAAGGCTTTTTGCCTAAGGCCTTGGGTGAAGATTGTGTGATCCAGTTCTGTGGCCCATCGGGTGCCGATGCGGTTGAGGCTGCAATTAAGCTTGCCAAGCAAACCACGGGGCGTAACACCATGTTTGCCTTCCGTGGTGCCTACCACGGTATGACTAACGGTACGATGGGGATGATGGGTAACCTCAATACCAAAGCGCGCCGTACGGGCTTGATGTCTGATGTGCACTTTATGCCTTTCCCGTACAGCTTACGCTGTCCGTTTGGTTTAGGGGGTGATGAGGGTGCGAAAGCCAGTATCCGCTACATCGAACGTCTGCTGAATGATGATGAAGCGGGGATCATGAAACCTGCTGCGATCATCGTTGAACCCGTACAAGGTGAGGGAGGTGTTATCCCTGCGCCAGCATTCTGGTTGCGCGAACTGCGCCGCATTTGTGATGAGCACGGCATCCTGTTGATCTTTGACGAAATCCAATGTGGTGTAGGCAAAACAGGCCACAACTTTGCATTTGAAGAGTCCGGCATTATTCCTGATGTGCTTTGCTTATCAAAAGCGATCGGCGGCGGTTTACCCATGTCGATTCTGGTTATCAACAAAAAACACGACACATGGCGTCCGGGCGAGCACACCGGAACCTTCCGTGGCAACCAGCTTGCAATGGTATCTGGCGCTAAAGCGCTTGAAATCATTCAGCGTGATAACCTCGTTGAGCATGCGCGTATTGCGGGTCAATACCTACGCGCTGGCCTAGAAAAAATCCAAAGCCGAGTCAACTGTGTTGCCGAAGTACGTGGAAAAGGCTTGATGCTCGGTCTTGAGATTAAAGATCCAAGCGGCGAACTGAACAAGTTTGGTGAGCCAAAATCAGCACCACAACTGACACTGGCAATTCAACGTGCGGCACTTGAGCGCGGCTTGATGGTAGAAAAAGGCGGCCGTGATGGCTCCGTAATTCGTTTCTTGCCACCAGTCATCATTTCGTTTGAACAGCTCGATTTCGCGTTACGCGTGCTTGAAGAGGCGATTCTTGCAGCAGGCGGCGGCAAAAAAGATCCTGAGCAAGTTAACCAAGAGTGGAAAAAACACTTTATTCATACGGGCCACATGGGCAGCCAAGAGTTCTCACAAGTGATGAACCATACGACCGCTGCGATGAAAGCCGTGTTTGAAGAGGTGAAAGCACCCTATTCAGGCCTTGATCCTAAAGTGCTGGAAGAAGCGATTTACGCGGTGGATCTAGATAACAAAAATGCGTCACTAAAAGAAGTTATCTCTGAGACCGCAGAGTTGATCGCGAAGAACTCCATCATGGTTCAACACCCTGACTGTATCGCGCATTTGCACACGCCACCCTTAATGCCTTCCGTTGTTGCTGAAGCCATTATTGCGTCATTGAACCAATCCATGGACTCATGGGATCAATCTTCTGCAGCAACCTTTGTTGAGCAGAAAGTGGTGGATTGGATGTGTGAAAAGTATGAACTGGGCGCGCAAGCGGACGGTATTTTCACCAGCGGTGGCACGCAAAGCAACCAGATGGGCTTAATGCTGGCTCGTGACTGGATCGCCGATAAGCTCAGTGGCCATTCAATCCAGAAATTGGGTCTACCTGAGTATGCGGACAAACTGCGTATTGTGTGCTCGAAGAAATCTCACTTCACGGTACAAAAATCGGCATCTTGGATGGGCCTCGGTGAGAAAGCCATTCTTGCTGTTGACGCTCTACCTAATGGCACGATGGATGTGACTAAGCTTGAAGCTGCGGTTGAACAAGCCAAAGCTGAAGGGCTTATTCCCTTTGCCATTGTGGGTACCGCAGGCACTACCGACCATGGTGCGATTGATGATCTGGTGACGATCGCCGATGTGGCTGAGAAGCACGCACTGTGGATGCACGTGGACAGTGCCTATGGTGGCGCACTGATCCTGAGCAGTCATAAAGATCGCCTCAATGGCATCGAGCGCGCTCAATCCATCAGTGTGGATTTCCATAAGCTGTTTTTCCAAACCATTAGCTGTGGCGCATTGCTGCTCAAAGACAAGCATAACTTTAAGTATCTGCTGCACCATGCAGATTACCTAAACCGTGAGCACGATACGCTGCCAAACCTAGTCGATAAATCAATTTCGACTACTAAACGTTTTGATGCCCTAAAAGTGTTTATGACCATGCAAAACGTGGGACCTAAACAACTGGGCGCCATGTACGATCACCTGCTCGCTCAAACATTGCAGGTGGCAGAACTGGTACGTCAGCATCAAAGCTTCGAGCTTTTAGCTGAGCCATCTTTGTCTACCGTGTTATTCCGCGCGGTAAATGAACAAGCTGCTGATCTGGATGAATTGAACAAAGCTGTTCGTCTACAGGCGCTGGTACGTGGTGTCGCTGTGCTTGGTGAAACCATAGTGGATGGCAAAACGGCCTTAAAATTCACAATCTTGAACCCATGCTTGACGATGTCGGATTTCGACTCTCTACTGGTTAAAATTGAAGCTCTAGCTGCTGAGCTAGCGAACTAAAGGTAAAGGAACTATGTCTATTCTACAGATTGGTGCAGGCGGTGTTGGTTGGGTGGTGGCGCACAAAGCCGCACAAAACAACGATGTGCTGGGTGATATTACTATTGCGTCTCGCTCGATTGCGAAGTGTGAAAAAATCATTGAGTCGATTAAGGGTAAAAACAACCTTAAAGACTCTTCCAAGAAACTAGAAGCGCGTCAGGTTAACGCGGATGATATCGAATCACTGGTGAAACTGATTAATGAAGTAAAACCAGATTTAGTCATTAATGCTGGGCCACCATGGGTCAACGTCGCCATTATGGAAGCGTGTTACCAAGCGAAAGTTTCCTATTTGGACACCTCCGTTTCGGTCGATCTCTGTTCCAAAGGCCAGCAAGTACCTGAGGCGTATGACGCACAATGGGCGTTTCGCGACAAATTTAAGCAAGCCGGTATCACCGCGATTTTAAGTGCAGGTTTTGATCCGGGTGTAGTCAGCGTATTTGCGGCCTACGCAGCGAAATATCTGTTCGATGAAATCGACACCATTGACGTTTTAGACATTAACGCTGGCGATCACGGCAAGAAGTTTGCGACGAACTTTGACCCTGAAACCAACCTATTGGAAATTCAGGGTGACTCCATCTATTGGGATGCAGGGGAGTGGAAACGCGTACCTTGCCATACTCGGATGTTGGAGTTTGATTTCCCTAAATGTGGCAAATTCAAAGTGTACTCCATGTCGCATGATGAGCTGCGTTCGCTGAAAGAGTTCATTCCTGCCAAGCGCATTGAGTTCTGGATGGGTTTTGGTGATCGCTACTTGAATTATTTCAATATGATGCGTGATATTGGCTTATTGAGCCCTGAGCCTCTGACTCTGCAAGATGGAACGGTTGTTAAGCCCCTGCAAGTATTGAAAGCGATGTTGCCCGACCCCACATCGCTTGCGCCGGGATACAAAGGTCTGACCTGCATTGGTACTTGGGTACAGGGCAAAAAAGACGGTAAAGCGCGTAGCGTTTTCATCTATAACCATGCTGATCATGAAGTGGCTTACCATGATGTGGAGCACCAGGCGATTGCCTATACAACGGGTGTGCCTGCGATTACCGCGGCATTGCAGTTTTTCCGTGGTGAATGGGCAGAGCCGGGTGTATTCAATATGGAGCAGCTTAATCCTGATCCTTTCCTAGAAACGATGCCATCGATCGGTCTAGGCTGGGATGTGATGGAACTGGAGCCCGGACAGCCAGATATTCAAGTGGTGAAATAATGCACACTGAGAGTGAAAACCTCAGTGATTAACTCTATACCCTTCCTACTTGAAGCTGCAGCGGTGTTGGCTACGTTCGTTCACCCCAATCACATAGTGTATCTATGCTCATGGGGATGAAATCACTTGCCGCTTACCTGTAACTCCAAGTAGTTTGGGTATAAACAGCTATAACCGAAAGGTTATGGCTGTTTTTCCATTCTTGTTATCGAGATATTTGCCATCACAAGCATGAATGGAAACATTGCAGGATATAGGAACAAACATGCTAAAAGACGAATTGAGAACCCCATACTTCATGATTGATGAAGCAAAACTCATCGCTAACCTAGAAATTGCTAAGCACCTGAAGGAGATTTCGGGTGTGAAGATGGTGTTGGCACTGAAGTGTTTCTCAACTTGGGGTGTTTTTGACATCATCAAACCCTATCTGGATGGCACAACCAGTTCGGGTCCGTTTGAAGTAAAACTAGGCTATGAAACTTTCGGTGGTGAAACTCATGCTTACTCAGTAGGTTACAGTGAAGAGGATGTAAAAGAAGTCATTGATATTTGTGACAAAATGATCTTCAACTCACAATCGCAACTGGCCGCTTATCGCCATCTTGTGGAAGGCAAAGCATCGCTAGGTTTGCGTATCAACCCCGGCGTCAGCTATGCAGGTCAAGACCTTGCTAATCCCGCGCGTCAGTTTTCGCGTTTAGGGGTACAGGCCGATCATATCGATGAAAGTGTCTTCGATTCGATTAATGGCGTGATGTTCCATATGAACTGTGAAAATAAAGACGTTGATGCCTTTATTGGCTTACTGGATGCCATTTCCGAACGTTTTGGTCGTTATCTCGATAAATTAGACTGGGTGAGTTTAGGTGGGGGCGTCTTCTTTACTTGGCCAGGTTACGATGTTGAGAAATTGGGCGCAGCACTGAAAGCGTTTGCTGAGCGTCACGCTGTTCAGCTCTATCTTGAACCGGGTGAGGCGATCATTACCAAAACCACGGATCTTGTGGTGACAGTGGTAGACATTGTGGAAAACGGGATGAAAACCGCGATTGTCGATTCCGCAACGGAAGCGCACCGCTTAGATACGCTGATCTATAAAGAGCCTGCATCGGTGTTGGAAGCCAGTGACAAGGGACAGCACGAATATGTTATTGGCTCTTGTTCTTGCTTAGCGGGCGATCAGTTCTGTGTGGCTAAGTTTGATGAGCCGCTTCAGGTCGGGCAGAAACTGCATATCCTGGACAGCGCGGGTTACACCATGGTTAAACTCAATTGGTTCAATGGCCTGAAAATGCCGTCGGTTTATTGTGAGCGCAAAAATGGTCAAATCCAGAAGATCAACCAGTTTGGCTATGAGGATTTCAAACGCACCTTATCTTTATGGTCAATTGAGTAGCGAGTACATATTTTGTCTGGACTCGAAGCGGTGAGGTTAAGCGATTAGGATTACTCACCCTTGATGACGATAGCCAATAAAAAACAACAAAAAAGCCGTGAGTAATCACGGCTTTTTGATGTGTGAAGATAGTGATTACATAGGAAGTGTCGTAAAAATCGTCCACTCTTTGACCACTTCACCTTTGTAGCCAACAACTGTTGCAGTAACACGACGGTTACGAGCGTGGCTCACATCATCGGTACCTTCTACTTCCAAAACGCTATCCCCGTATCCGACAATGTTCACGCGCTCTGGCGCTACGCCATAACGCAGTAATTGGTCACGAACCGCTTCTGAACGCTGCTTAGAGAGGGCAAGGTTATGTTCCGCGCTGCCTACTTTGCTCGCGTAGCCTTGTAACTCAATAGATGTTGAAGGATAGGTTTGCAAAAACTCAGCCATTTGACGGATTTGCGTTAAAAACGCAGGCTCAATCGAGCTCGAGTCATTAGCAAACAGAATATGTAATTGCTGCATCTGTGATGATTTGACAAAGGTGCCACAGCCATCATTATCGATTTCAGAGCCCTTAGGTGTATCAGGGCAAAGATCGCGAGCATTGATAACACCGTCTCTATCGTCATCTTGCAGATCCGCAATCTGATTCGCGAGTGGAGTTGGACGATAGTCGTACTCATCACCTTCGTGCTTTGTATATTGACCTTGATTTGCCAATGCCGACGTGGTTACAGTGCAAAGAAATAGTGGCAGAGCCCATGATTTGATTGACATATTAGTACTCCACCTTAGCTGTCCATTCCTGCGGGATATCGACTCTTAAGGCATCTAACAAGTTACCAGATGCATTCATGACACGATATTTTGCATATTGTTCAGCATATCGTGCATCGAGGTAGTCCTTGCGTGCCTCGAAAAGCTCATTCTCAGTGTTGAGGAGATCGAGCAATGTACGCTGGCCGATTTGATACTGTTTACGATACGAAACAACCGTTTTGGATGCAGAATCAACGTGATCTGCCAAAAACTGTTTCTGTTGCAGAGTGAGATCCAAGGCACTCCAAGATAAGCGAAGCCCTTCCTCAACGGTACGGAAGGTTTTTTCACGCAGATCCTTGGAACGATTGAGTTGATAAGCCGCACTTTCTGTACGATCACTGTCACTGCCGCCATTGTAGAGATTGTAACGCAAACGGAGCATCGCACTGAGCTCATCACTGCTGCCCTCAATACCGCCTGCATCATTACGCCAGCTTTGAGCCGCTTCGAAAGAGAGTGTGGGGTAATTTGGCGCTTTAGACTGCTTATACTGGAAGCGTGCTGCATCCACATCCGCTTGAGCAACCTTAATCACTGGATGATTTTCTTGCGCCATATTTAAAGCATTTTCTAATGTCGGCGGTATCGCATTTTGATCGGCACGAGGAAACTCTAAGCTCACAGGTTCTTGACCCACTAAACGGCGAAACTGAGTGTAGATGTCAAAAAGATTGTTTTGTGCAGCCACCAAGTTGCTGTGCGCTTTTGCTAAACGAGCCTCAACTTGAGTCACATCGGCCGTAGAGCCAATCCCTGAATCGGCGCGCTTTTTAATATCGCGGTAGATATCTTTATGAATAGCCAGATTGTTTTCTGACAGCGTTAGAATTTCAGAAGCTTTGGTTGCGTCCAGATAAATCTTGGCGACTTCCAGAGCCATGTTAGAGGCATCGGCTAATAACTGATAGCGATCCGCCTCAGCTTCCGCTGCCGTTCTATCCATATCATTCAGTGTGGCAGACCCATCCCAAATCAATTGAGTGAGGGTAAGGGTAGCATCTTTACGAGTTAAATCTGTGTTTCTATTACCACTAGATTCTGCAGGATTAATTGCCTCATAACCGATACCTGCATCAAGATCGATTTTCGGTAAGTAAGCGCCTGACGATGCCTCTGCATCATATTCACGACTTTTAAATTGATTAAATGCGCTTTTTAGCTCCGGGTTGGATGCCAACGTGATGGATACAGCTTGCTCCAACGTTTGCGCAGAAACCGGATTGCTCAATGCGATAGCGAGCGCAATCGCCTTTAATGGTAATCCTTTCAAAACGTTCTCCCCAGTGTGGGCCATTACTCAATGAATGACCTTTAGTCTAATCCAGATTCATTATCATTTATAAGACATATAGGATATTTGACGTCAACAATATGACGCACGCGAGAAGCGTATCACATATTTACTTAAATAAACCCCTGTGAACCAGTCATAACGATGTAAACTAAAAGTATTAAATCATTTCAGTTGTGGATGATTTTGGAATAAAGTTAACACTTCCAAAGTGTTGTGATGTGACTTTAGTTCAAGATTTATGTTGTTGCTAGATGAGACAGCATAAGCGGTACGTCTGTGATGTAAAGATTTAAACATGTTTTTAACTAAAGTTAGCGTTTATCTGAACTGATTTTGTGGCGAAGGAAGAGTGTCAATTATCAATACACTCAAAAGTATTAGGGTCTGAGGCTTTATATGGGAATTCATGCTTTGTTGTCTTTAACAAATCTAGCAGCAAATCAGCTGCTCGTGATTGATAAAAACGGAAATATCGCGATCATCAACGCAGGAGAGGCGGTTCCTGAAGGTGCGATTATCCTCGACCCGAATAGTAACAATTTGATGCCTGAGCAGGAGCCACTGCCCGTAGCACAACTGGTGGATGCTGAGGGTAACGTCCAGCCGATCACCGACGATATAGAGCAGATTTTAGCCGCATTAGAAGAAGGCGCAGACCCGACTGCACTAGATGATCTCGCCCCAGCAGCAGGTGGCCTTCAAGGGTCATCCATCACGGGTAGCGCCTCCATTGAGCGTGATGGTGCTGAAACCATCGCGTCAACACAATTTGATACATCCGGCTTCGAAGCCATTGGCCTATCAAGAACGCAAAGCTTGAGTTTGCTGAACCTACTGCAAGCTCCTACGGCTCCAATTACCCCTATTCCACCAGTTGATCCAGAAGAGCCTGCCTCTCCCATTGTAATTAGCAGTATTACAGGCGATAACGCAGCCGAAGGTAGCAACAATACCTTTTCCGTGAGCCTATCAGGTACTACTGCCGCGGAAACTACAATTGTGCTGACACTGGCTGGTGACACTGCGACCAAAGGTGTCGATTTCAATGGTACGTCAGTTATTGTCGTTATTAATGGTGTGAGCCAGACAGTGCCAGTTAATGAAGATGGCACCTTCCAAGTAACAGTGCCGACCAATACAAACAGCTTTAGCGTTCAAGTCTCTACCATTGATGACAATATCTACGAAGGAAATGAGACCTTCACCCTAAGTGGTGCGGGCACAAATAGCATAGTCACAGGTACAGCGACCATCACTGATGATGGCAGCAACGGCGGCACAGACGACAGCCCAGTAGTAAATGGCATCAGCAGCCCAACCGTATCAGAAGGGGAAAGCGCAACGTTTGACGTTAGCCTGAGCAACGCCAGCACAACAGCGACCACCGTCACTTTGACATTGGCGGGTGGCAGCGCGACTGCAGGCACAGACTTCACCAGTAGCGAAGTGACCATCACTTATCAAGATGGCACCACACAAACCGTGGCCGTCAATGGCGATGGTTCTTTCGAAGTGGCGATCCCAGCGGGTGACACCACGTTCAGTATCTCGGTTCAAACCACCGACGATAACGTATATGAAGGGAGCGAAAGCTTCACACTGAGCGGAAAGACCGCGACTCAAGGGACGGCGATTACCACGACCGGAACCATCGTCGACAACGACGAGGTACCGACCATCAAGTCGATCGGCACCGGCGATGTGACCGCGACCGAAGGCGACGCGCTGATCTTCACGGTGAAACTGAGCAATGTCAGCAGCACCAGCACGTCCTTCGACTTCCTGCTGCAAGATGGCACCGCCACGTCCGACGACTACGGTGCGGCCAGCTTCAGCAACGGTGTGACCTACGACGCCAGCACCGGCAAGATCACCGTGCCGACTGGCGTGACCAGCTTCACCGTCAACGTACCTACTACCAACGACAGCATCGAGGAAGCCGACGAAACCGTCAAGCTGACCATCGGTGGCAAAGAGGTGATCGGCACCATCGTCGATAACGACAACGCGCCGGTCATCGACGACGCGACCGTGAATAACTTGTCAGAGAGCATCGCGAACGGCACCGAAGTGTACGACGTACATGAAGCGCGCACCGGCAACGACACCGACCTCGATGGTGAAGCACTGCAATACACCTTCGTGCACAGCAACAACACCCGTAGCACTACTAGTGAAGACGGTGCGTTCAGCATCGATCCAGGCACCGGTAAGATCACCGTGCTGGATACCACGAAGTTGGATTACGAGAGTGCCACGTCAATCGTCCTGAAAGTCGAAACGACTGACGGCGTGAACAAAGACACTGCAGACATCACACTCAACCTGACTAACGTCAACGACAGTGACACGGTCTTCACCAAAGAGAGTGAGACGTTCAACTATGCGGAAGGCACGGCGGCGGGTGTAACGCTGGGCAAAGTCACAGCGACCGACGCCGATGGCGACAGCATCAGTTACAGCATCGCGCAAGAGCACAACGTGTACGCGGCGGATGATGTGAATAAAGAGCGTCCGTTCTACCAGGTGGATGCGAACGGCAATGTGAGTCTGACCGAGGCGGGTGAGAAAGCGTTCACCAACGACTACGAGTCTGGCCGAAACACGCACACCATCACGGTGACGGCGACGGGCACAGACGGTTCGGGCGCGGACACCACAGACACCATCGAGGTGACGCTGAACGAAACCAACATCGATGACAACGCACCGAAGTTTGAAGGCACCACCGACGGTGAGTACAGCTTCAGCTACGACGAAAACAGCGCGGCGGACACCGTACTGGGCACGGTCAAGGCCACCGATGCGGATAAAGAGACGGTGACCTACAGCATCAAGTCAGGCAACGACAACGGCTGGTTTGCGATTGATGCGACCACGGGCGTGATCACCCTGACTGCGAAAGGTGCAGAGGCGGCGGCGAACGACTTTGAGGCGCTGGCCAACGTGCACAGCTTGGTGGTGACTGCGACCGAAGACGCAGGTCTGGGGGGCGTGAAGACCACCGACATCACAGTCAAGCTCAACGAGCAGAACCTCGATGACAACGCACCGAAGTTTGAAGGCACCACCGACGGTGAGTACAGCTTCAGCTACGACGAAAACAGCGCGGCGGACACCGTACTGGGCACGGTCAAGGCCACCGATGCGGATAAAGAGACGGTGACCTACAGCATCAAGTCAGGCAACGACAACGGCTGGTTTGCGATTGATGCGACCACGGGCGTGATCACCCTGACTGCGAAAGGTGCAGAGGCGGCGGCGAACGACTTTGAGGCGCTGGCCAACGTGCACAGCTTGGTGGTGACTGCGACCGAAGACGCAGGTCTGGGGGGCGTGAAGACCACCGACATCACAGTCAAGCTCAACGAGCAGAACCTCGATGACAACGCACCGAAGTTTGAAGGCACCACCGACGGTGAGTACAGCTTCAGCTACGACGAAAACAGCGCGGCGGACACCGTACTGGGCACGGTCAAGGCCACCGATGCGGATAAAGAGACGGTGACCTACAGCATCAAGTCAGGCAACGACAACGGCTGGTTTGCGATTGATGCGACCACGGGCGTGATCACCCTGACTGCGAAAGGTGCAGAGGCGGCGGCGAACGACTTTGAGGCGCTGGCCAACGTGCACAGCTTGGTGGTGACTGCGACCGAAGACGCAGGTCTGGGGGGCGTGAAGACCACCGACATCACAGTCAAGCTCAACGAGCAGAACATTGATGAAGAGCTTAGTATTTCAGGGTTGAATGGAGCTAATGCTGAGTTAACTATCCATGAATCTAATCTTTCAGGTGGTTCGTCGCCAGATCACTCTGCTCTTAGCAAAGTTGGGAGTTTCAGTTTTACTTCTATTGACGGCTTAGCGTCTTTAGTAATCGCGGGTCATAGTTTTAATGTGGCAGAACTTCTTGCGTTGAATTCATCTGAAGCAACAATTTCAACGCCTTATGGTGAACTCACCTTGACGGGGTTCAGTGGTGATCTCACTGGTGGAACAGTTCAATACGAATATACGTTGAACGAAAATGTGGATAACGATTCAGCCACCAATGCAAATGACACGGACTATACCGATCATATCTCTGTGACTGTGATTGATGTGGATGGCAGCCAGATCACAGATAGCTTAGACGTTAAAATTGTTGATGATGCTTCTACGGCTCTTGATGACCGTGGTGAAGTGGACATTGTTGCTGACAGTTTCACGGTCTCTGGTGTGGTTGCTAACTGGACATCATGGAGTAATGGTACCAACGTAACCACGTTTGATGGAACTAATGCACCAAATGGTGGTGGCTTAGATAATGACAGTGGCAAAGACCAAATCCGTTGGGGTCAACCCGCTAGCTCATACAGCTCTGGCTACGGATTTATCGATAATGATAGTGCGCTAAACGGTGAGTTTGCCTTAAACCAAGATATTATTTTGGGTACTTTTACTCATTACAATTATCCCGTTTATTCAGGTGGTGCGATTACCAGTGCCAGTATGGATGTTGCGTTCTCAGTGACAGATGCCCACGGCGTACTTACACCTGTAACGTTGAAACTGAATTTTGATCACAATGAAACGCCAAATACCAATAATCCAGAAGCCTCAAAAGACATCATTAAAGTTGGTAATACCAATGTGACTTTTGAGAATGCAGGGGCTCTCTATACCTTGCAAGTGATTGGCTTTAGGATTCCTGGCACCAATCAAATTGTGACGGAAATTAGAACGGGTGAAAACGCAACTAACAGCTATGAATTGGTTGTACGTGTTGGACCTGGTGAGGGGTATGAATTGCCATCCACATCAGGCAACGTATTATCCAATGATGTTTCTGGGGCAGATGTCGATATGACGGTTGTCGGAGCAGCCTCTGGTAATCACGTGAGTTCCGGTGTCTCAGGCAGCGTTGGATCTATGATTGCGGGCCTGTATGGCAATTTGATCCTGCTCGCTGATGGTAGCTACACATACCAAGTGACAGCGAATGCATCTTCGATTCCTAATGATGCAATCGAGATTTTCACTTACACCATGAAAGATGGTGATGGTGATACCTCAACTGCGTTACTTTCTATCAATGTGAACCGAGTTACGATGGCGGATTTCAATGCTAACCAAGATCACAAGGTTGGTTTGGAAGACACCGTGGTGGCCGGTAATGTGTTAGACAATGATGGAAGCAAAAATACCTCAGTGGATCATTTCACGGTAGGTAATGATGCCACTTCTCACGTGGTGGGTAGCCCTGTTAGCTTAGAGCAAGGTGAGCTGACGCTTAATTCGGATGGCAGTTACACATTTAAGCCAGCAGATAACTGGAATGGTGAAGTTCCGGTTATTACCTACACAACCCACACTGGAAAAACGAGCACACTCGCCATCACCATCACCCCTGTTGATGATGCGACGGTTACTCAACCTGATCATAAGTCGATTGCAGAAGATACTATTGCGACGGGTAATGTGCTGGCCAACGATTGCGATATAGACAGCGCTCTCTCAGTCACCAGCTTCCATGTTGAGGGAGTCAATGGTGTTTATACCGCTGGTAATACGATGTATCAGCTGGCTGAAGGTACTTTAGTGCTTAAGGCAAATGGTGATTATACCTTTGATCCAAAAGATAACTGGAGTGGCTCACTACCAGAAATTACCTATACCACCAATACCGGAGCAACTGGAACTCTGAACATTCATGTTGAGGCGGTGGCTGATGTGCCGAACCTGACTATCAATGGCTATACCTCTGTTGCTGCAATCAATTTCGAGGATGCGAGATTGAATGGCAGTTGGGATGGCGTGGTTGCTAATCAGATTAAAGGTCTGAACACGATTGGAACGTGGCATACCAGCAATAATAGCGGTAAAGTTGAAATCGGTTACGAAAATATCTATGTCTCCGGTGGTTCTTCAACAAATAAAGTCATGGAAATTGAGTTCAATAACGGTGACAAGACGCTGTATACCGATATTCATGCTCAAGCGGGTCGTTTTTATGAGCTAGATTTTGATATTGCAGCTCGTGCTGGTTCTGTGAACAGTTCAGGTTTAACCATTAAGCTTGTTCCTCTGAATGCTTACGGTGTTCCTATCCTTGCCGAGGCGATCACTCTTTATGATTTCAATCCAACCAATGCGAACTGGTTGAGAGATCAAAAAGTTACGCTCCCTATTGATCAAACTGGGGAATATCGTCTGTTGTTTGAAAGCGATGATGCTAATAGCTATGGGGCGATTTTAGATAATTTGGCGTTTAAAGTTGTTGATAATATGGGCTACCGCGGAGATTTCATTAAACTGAGTGAAATTTCCACTTCACTGAATGATACCGATACCTCTGAAACCTTGAGTCTTAAATTAAAAGGAATGCCAGAAGGGTCGATCTTGAAAGACGATAAAGGTCATGAAGTTACAGTGGGTTCAAACGGTGAGGTAGATATTACAGGATGGGATTACAGCAGCTTACAAATTAAAACGCCGAACCATGGTAATTTCAATATTACTGTTGAAGCTACGGCGACTGAAAGCAGTAACCAAGATAGTGCAACGACGAGTGCGACAATTCCGGTCACGGTATTACATCCTAATGAGTATTTGGGACGTGGCGGTGTTGACTCTTTCTTGTTGACCAAAAGCAATGGCGATAATGCTAACTTAAATATTGCTCTCAATGCTTATTATGAAGGCACCACAGCGGTCGCACCTGTGACGCAACAAGTAGCAGTAACGATTGATACGGACTTGGTGATTCATTCAGGAAATAGTAACGATTATATCGATTTAGGTATTAGTCGCGCGGATAATACGGTTTATACCGGTAGCTCAATTCCTAACTTTAATAATTCCACGCCGTCACAATCTACACTGGCGGATAGCGCGTTTATGAAAAATGACGTGATTACTGATCATGATGGTGTGTTATTACAATCGGTACAAAGCCAAATTCAGCCGATCACTGATACGGTGAATTTAGGTAGTGGTAACGATACAGTTTATGGCGGAGGTGGAAACCTTGCCGCTTATGGCGGAGCGGGTAATGACACTCTGATTGGCGGTGATGGCAACGATGCACTCAGAGGTGGTGCGGATAATGACTATCTTTCAGGAGGTCGTGGTAATGACGTTTTACGTGGTGATTCAGGCAATGACGTTCTTATTGGTGGTCTTGGCCATGATATTTTAACCGGTGGCTCAGGAGAAGATCTCTTCAAATGGGTTGATGGAGATCTGGATGGAAGTACAGATCGAATTACTGATTTCCATTTATCTGAGAAGGATAAGATTGATTTAAGTGATTTGTTCGATAATCCATCAGAGCAAGAGGTGACGGCACTATTGGATAGCATTAAATCAACGGTGCAGGGTGATGATCATTCATCGTCATTCAAAGTAGAGAAAAATGATGGTTCTTCGGTGACAATTCAATTAGATGGCGTGTCGTCCGTTGAACTTATTAACAACCTAGCATCTATAATTCAGATTAAAGAAGACTAGCACTTGCCTTTAATAAAAATCCCGCTAACTGGCGGGATTTTTGTCTCTGGAGAGAATGAAGTCTACTTCCTGTTAGTTGGCACGATTAGCCATCAATATGCTGATGTGTTTAGAGAAACAGATAAGGGAAAAGCTGTTTTCTTTCTTGTGCAGAAAGGCTGCTGACTCTTGCAATATTGGTCTCTGGGATGGCTTCTGGATTTGGATAGTGTTTCAGCACTTTTTCCATGCTCTCTTCGCGGATCAGGTGAAAGATCGGGTAGGGTGAGCGGTTGGTGAGGTTCTCATCATCCTCTGGATCTGTGCCTGCAAAGCAGTAATCAGGATGAAACGTCGCGACTTGAAACACACCTTCCCAGTCTTGTTGGCGAATTAATGCTTCCACCCAGTCGATGTAAAAATTGTAATCAACAAAATCGTGCAGCAGGTTTGGGACAACAACGAGCGTGGTTTCAAGCTCTTGCGGCTCTTTCGTATCAAGTTCAAGCAACTGATCGTAAATATGTTGCAGCAGTGCTTCTTCATCACGGGCTTCACTGACATAGATTTTAATTTGCTGATTACGCTGTGGTTTTGCGGCAAATGGGCATAAGTTTAAGCCGATCACGACCTGATTAAGCCAATGATCGACTTCTTGAATAATGGTTTCCGTTGACATGTTGAGCTCAGATTCTTCGTTTTACATTTATCATTTGGCGCTGAGCATAGCACAACTTAGGCCGAAGGGCTGGCCAAAGCCTGACTGCCCTGTGGCGTTTGTTTATTTTGTCGGCTTAAGCGCCAACCAAGGATAAACAAGATGAAGTAAAGCCCCAACCCGCCGAGTGTGACCATTTCCCAACCACCGTTTTGCCAACAGTACAGCAGGTAAAACCCGCCTAAACTACCGCCAATATAATAGTGAACCAAGTAAAGTGCAGTCGCGGTGGCTTTGGCTTGTGTGGCTTTTTGACTGACCCAAGCGTAAGCCAAAGTATGGGTGAAAAAGGCGCCGAAGCTAATCAAAATCAAGCCGACCAGCATGGCGGGTATCGCTTCAATCAACGCAATCAACATGCCTGCCATACTGATGAGTGCGCCAAGCATCATGCCGGGAATCGCCGAGAAACGCCGGTTCCAGTTGGCGGTGAGCTTTGAGCTCAGTGTTCCAGCTAAATAACAGACGAAAATCAGTGAAGCAATACCTATGGGCAGTGAGTAGGGTTCGGCGACTAAACGAAATCCCATCACGGAATAGAGGTTAACAAACAGTGCGAAGTTAACACCGCCAATCAACATAGCTAGCCAGAGTGTGCGGTTTTGCAGATGTTTGACTAACGCACGATTGTGATGGAAAAACAGCCCACGTTGCGGTTTAAAATGCTGTTGAATGGGCAGCAAATACGCGACCAAAAGCGCGCCGAGCAGAGTAAAAATGGCCATCGCAACGACCGCATGTTGCCAGCCAAGGGCATCGGTGAGTAACCCTCCAGCAATGCGGCCGGTAATACCGCCCAATGAGTTTGCCGCGATATAGCCACCAATCGCCTTACCAAACGCTTGCGGAGAAAGCTCTTCCACCATGTACGCCACCGCAACCGAAGCAAAAGCCGCTAAAGCCACCCCCATTAAAGCGCGGGTGAGCACTAAAAACCAAAATTGCTCAGCATAAAGCATGGCTAAGCCAATCACAGGCATAGCAAATAAGCCGGTCAGCATCACTAAGCGTCGCCCAACGGCTTCCGAAGTGACCGCCCAAGGCACGAGACAAAGCGATAAGGCTAAGGTTGAAGCTGCAAACAACCAGTTAATTTGGGTTTCCGAAACCGCAAAGTGATTCGCCAAATAAGGCAGCATGGGTTGGAAAAGATAAAGATTGCAGAAAACTAAAAATGAGCCGAAGGCGAGGGCAAAGGTCACTTTTAAATATTGGGGAGAATGCAGTTCAATCATACAGCGGATCCAAGATGCAAAAAGGCGGTGATGTGATCACGATAGCAGTGGCATCTCGATTAATGAAATATATTAAAAATATGGTTGCGATATACAGGATATATGATGGAAGTTCGACAACTGCGTCACTTTGTGACCGTGGCAGAATGGGAAAGTTTTACCTTAGCCGCGCAGCAACTGCATATTGCGCAGCCTGCACTGAGTATTTCGATTAAGAAATTTGAGCAGCAGCTCGGTGTTACTCTGTTTAAAAGAGATGAAAGAAAAGTTGCGCTGACCCATGAAGGTGAAGTGTTGCTTGAACATGCCAAGCGCATTTTGCAACAAGTCAATGATGCCCAATTGGCGGTTGATGAGCTCAAAGGTGTTGTGAAAGGCGAAGTACGCCTTGGTGCGCCAAGCATGATGGGCTCTTACTTTTTCCCGCAAATCATTATGGCGTTTAAAAGCCACTTTCCGAATCTGAAAATGACGGTGATTGAAGCGGGTACTCAATCGATCCGCAGAATGCTGCTCTCAGGCGAGTTGGATATTGGGGTGATTTTGAATCACGATCTGCCGGACGATTTGGCTGCAGATCCGCTGCTCTCTTCGCAAATGGTTGCTGTAGTCGGCAAAAATCATGAACTAGCTGAACGTCGTCATCTTACTTTTGCCGAGTTTTTTGAGCATGAACTGGTAATGTTTAAACCCGGCTATTTTCACCGAGATTTTATCGATAAAGTGTGCCGAGCACATAAATTTACGGCAGATTTTTCTTTTGAAACCAATTTGTTACCTATGATTTTAAGCATAGTGAAACATGAATATGCGATTACCGCGCTGTTGGAGTTGGTGACCAGCAATGAACCGGAAGTGAAGGCGATTCCGTTTGAACCGCCGGTGTGGCTTGATCTTGCATTGGCTTGGCGTAAAGAAGGTTATCTTTCCAATGCCGATCGTACTTTCATCGAGTTTGTGAAAAAGTACGTTTAGCGCCAAGAAGAGCATTCATCTTTGCTGCTATTAATCTTTACTGCTGTAAATACGTTCAAAATTGGTGTGGTTCCAGCCGATCATCAAACGATCACCAATTTTTAGTACCGGTACACTGCGAGCGCCGAGAGCATCAAGCTCTTTGCGGCCGCGTTCCATTTTTGCGTTGCATAAGCGGTACTTAATGCCTTTTGAGTCAAGATAACGCTGGGCGTCTTTGCAATGTGGGCATTTATCTTTTATGTACAAAACCACGCGTTTCATTGGAATCTCTCATGAATCAAAAGGGCGCAAAGTGTAACGAGAGTCGGCTGGAGATGCAAATATCCCCTTCCTACTTGAAGCGATCATACTTATTGGTGTAGGTGATTCTTGAGTGGAAATTGAGTAAACTTGCCGACCTTTTTTGTCACCCGAACTGAGCACGCGAAATGAGTATGCACCCTGCACTGAAGTACATTCAGGGATATCCCCAACACATTGTTGAACAAGTTGCTCAACTGATCGCAAACGACAAGCTGATACCTTGGTTTGAGCAGCGTTATCCTGAGCGGCACGATATCCAGAGTGAAAAAGCGCTGTTTGACTTCACCATGGCTTTAAAAAACCAATATATGAAGAAAACGGCTCCGCTCAGTAAAGTGGTGTATGACGGAAAAATTCATCTCATTAATAATGCGCTGGGGTTACACAGCTACGTTTCTCGGGTGCATGGCAATAAACTGAAAGCAAAAAATGAAATCCGTATTGCCAATGTGTTTAAACAAGCTCCTGAACCGCTACTGCGCATGTTGGTAGTGCATGAACTGGCGCATTTAAAAGAGAAAGAACACAACAAAGCGTTTTATCAGCTCTGTTGCCATATGGAACCGAATTATCACCAGCTTGAACTGGATGCACGGCTATACATGATGGTGCTAGAGCTTAAGGCAGGCAAAGCATGAACACTCCACTTAAGCCAAAACATGGGCAAAAAACAAATCGAAAACCGAAAGCCAATAAGCCAGTTGTGAAAAAGCAGCAAACTAAGCAGCCGCCAACCCACAAAGTACAAGGTGAGGAAGTCGCTGCCGTTAAATCTGGATTACATCCACGTAATCGTCACCGCGGGCAGTATGATTTTCCGGCACTGATTAAGGTCGTGCCAGAGTTGCAATCCCATGTGATGAAAAATCCTAAAGGGCAATGGACGATTAATTTTGCCGATCCGATCTCGGTCAAGTTACTCAATAAAGCGCTTTTGGTTCTGCATTACGGTGTCACCTATTGGGATATCCCAGAGGGCTTTTTATGCCCGCCCATTCCGGGTCGTGCGGATTACATTCATCGCGTGGCCGATCTATTGCTTAAAGGCAATCCCCAATTAAACCACTCTCAAGTCAGAGCACTGGATATTGGCGTGGGCGCAAATTGTATCTATCCGATTGTTGGAGTGACGGAATATGGCTGGTCATGGGTTGGCAGTGATGTTGATCCTGTTTCAATTCAACAAGCGAGTTTGATTGTTCAAAGCAACTCGAAGCTGCAAGGCCATATCGAATGCCGCCTGCAAAAGAACAGCCAACATATTTTTAACGGCATTATTGGGGCGAATGAGCGTTATACGGTGACGACTTGCAACCCGCCTTTTCATGCATCCTTAGCGGACGCTCAGCAAGGAACCCAGCGTAAGTTGACCAACTTACAAGCAAATCAGCGCAAGAAAGGCCGCTTAGCAACGCCAACGTTAAGCCACTCAAGGTTAAATTTTGGTGGTCAGAAAGCCGAGTTATGGTGTCCAGGAGGAGAAGCGGCTTTCATTGGTAAAATGGCGGTAGAAAGCCAGCAGTTCGCGCAGCAAGTGCTTTGGTTTAGAACTTTGATTTCTAAAGGTGATAACGTTCGTGGCATGAAAAAACAGCTGGAAAAACTCGGGGCTCAGTCGATACATGTAATAGAGATGGCACAAGGGCAGAAGATAAGTCGCTTTATTGCTTGGAGTTTTCAAAATGCTGAGCAGCGCAAGCTGTGGTGGCAGGCAAAATGTTAAGCTTTAAACAAGTTATACCCTTCCTAGTTAAAGTTGCAGCGGTGTTGGCTACGTTCGTTCACCCCAATCACATAGTTCGCCTATGCTCATGGGGATTCACTTACTTGCCGCCTACCTGCAACTCCAAGTCGTTTGGGTATACTGAACATGAAAAGTAAAAAGCCAATCGCTCCTAAATAAAAATCCAGGAGGGGCAAGATGAGAATTGAAGACGTTCCACTCTACGCACCCTGCCAGCCTCATTGGCTGTGCGTTCCTTTTATGGGTATTTTTGCGTTATTACTCTTGATTGGATTGGTTTTTTTTATTCGCATTATTTATCGCGAATACTTAAAAATTCAGCGCGCACAAAAAGTGCGCCGATTGCGGCGCACTCATTATCGAGATCGTCAGGGCGGTGGTCGTCCGACCAATATCAAATAAACCTTAAGAGAGAGAATTTAATAGGGTTTGATATTTTTGCTCTAACGCTGAATTCCCAGCGCGTTTTTCTAATTCAATCAGTAGTTTGAGTGAGGCTTTTTGATAGCCATAACGCTGATTCAAGTCCATTAAACGTAAGCGAGCGGGTGTGTAGTCGCCGGCTTCGATCTCCATTTTAGTCAGCTGTAAAATGGACAGAAGACGATTTGGATCGTGATCGATAGCACGTTTGAAATATTCACGAGCGTTGTCCGTTTTCCCTGCTTTGAGAGCACACAATCCGGCGTTCTCGTAACTGGCTGAAATTAAGTAGTAATAAGGTTGCTCGACCGCACGGCGAAAGTATTGATCGGCCGTGTCATACTCGCCTTGCTTACACAAAAAGGTACCGAAGTTATTCAGCACATTACCGTTTTTCGGGTGCTCGCTTAGTGCCGTGCGGTACATTTTCCGCGCAGAATCATTCTCACCAACAGCCTCATAATAGTGCGCCATTGAAAGTTGTGAGCGGTAATAATCCGGCGCATGCTGTAGTGCTTTTTCTAAATTTTCCCGTGCTTTGATCATGCTGCCATTTTCTAAATAGCCTAAACCAAGGGCAATGCGCGCCTCTGCCATCTCAGTTGGGTCACTTTGCGTTGCGTTACCCGCCGTTTCAGTGACGGTGACGCAGCCTGCTAAGGCGATGATGAGCCCTAAACCAAACACATTTTTCATACATCCCTCCCGTTAACGCCTCAATGATAGGCAATTCAATTGGGAGGCCGAGCGGTGAGAGTTAAGTCTGCGAGTCAGTTGGCAAATCTATTTATGTATCCCCCTTCAGACTTTAAGCTGCAACGCCAAGTGGATGGGATGTCAGGCAGAAGCTAAAGGCGGAAAGGCGAGTAAAGGGATAAAAGGCCGCACAGGGCGGCCCGAAGGATTATTCGTCTTTGGTAAAATTGGCTTCGCTGAATTTTTCCAAATCATACGGTGTTTGTTGATAAACGCAGTAGTTAAGCCAGTTGGCAAACAGCAAGTGCCCGTGGCTACGCCAACTGGCGCAAGGTTTGTTATCTGGGTTGTCATTGGGGTAGTAATTGACGGGGATCGCAGGATTAAGCCCTTCGCCCAGATCACGCACATATTCACCATGTAGGGTGTAAGCATCGTACTCAGGGTGGCCAGTCACAAACACATTACGCTTATCTTTGGTCGCTGCGAGATAAACGCCCGCCACATCGGACGTTGCCAGAATATCGAGATCAGTATGCTCAGCCAAAAATTCCGCATCAAAATCTGCGTAGCGAGAGTGCGGAGCGAGAAAGCGATCATCAAACCCACGCAGCAAAGGGTGAAACGGCTTGTGGATGTCGTGGTAATAGACACCGGACAATTTCTCTTCACGCGTACGTTTGGGCAAATTGTACAGCAGCTTCAGCCCAGCTTGCGCCGCCCAACAGATGTAAAGGGTGGAGGTGACATGCGCTTTCGCCCAAGCCATGATGTTTTGTAGATGCTGCCAATAGGCGACATCCTCAAATTGTACTAAGCCCAGTGGCGCGCCCGTGATGATTAACCCATCGAAGTTGCGATTTTTGACCAGCTCAAATTGGCGATAGAAGGTGTTGAGATGCTCTTCTGGAGTATTTTTGCTTGGCCTGTCATCGATGCGCAGCAGCTCGATATCGACCTGCAAAGGGGAGTTGGACAAGAGGCGTAAAAACTGAGTTTCCGTCTCAATTTTTTTAGGCATTAAGTTTAACAATAGCACCTTGAGTGGGCGTATTTCCTGCGTCGAAGCACGCGATTCGGACATAACGAAGATGTTTTCGTTACGTAGCACATCACTCGCCGGTAATTGGTCGGGGATTCTAATCGGCACAGCTTTCTCCCTAAGCATTAATTTGGACGTCTAAACATCCAGACTTATAACTCAACCGAAAATTATTGTCGATAGCAAAATGCAACGAACCTCAATCTAAGTTAGTATCTCTCGGCACAATTGACTACTGTGAATCAAGTATGCGACCTCATTTAACCCTTATTCGCGGTTTGCCAGGTTCGGGGAAATCAACCTTGGCGAAGACCTTGTCTGCTGTACATCTGGAAGCAGACATGTATTTTGTTAATCCACAAGGTGAGTACCATTTTCGCCCCGAATACTTGGCGCAAGCCCATGAATGGTGCCAACAACAGACGGAATACTGGCTGCAACAAGGCAAAGACGTGGTGGTATCGAATACTTTTGTTCGGCATTGGGAGATGGCGGTATACCGAAAACTTGCCCGACAATATCGAGCTAAGCTAACGATTCTGGTGTGCCGAGAACGTTATCAAAACGTGCATGGGGTGGATGAAGCCACTGTCGAACGCATGCGTCAACAGTGGCAAGAGTAGACATTATTGTGGGGGTTTAGCGGTACGCTGGCGAACTCGGCGTAAAAGATAAAACGCCAAACCGCCCCATACCAAAGCCTGTGCCCAAAGGAGTGTCCATTTTGGTGCTATGGTTGACCAACTGGCCGCCATTTGGTTTAAACCCAGAAAGCCTTGGATTGCCGGCGTGCTTGGGAAGCACTGCGCAAGCCAGACTAAAGGCGCAGGGATCATTTCCAACGGCCAAATAAATCCAGCGGTAAAAATCAGTGGCATGGAGCTAATTAACACCACCAAAGTGACCAGTTCGCGTCTTGGAGTCACTGCACCTAACGCAATACCGACAAAATTACAGGCTAATAAAAACGGCAGGAGCAAACTAATAAGATCATTTGGCTTTGCTAAAGTATTCACGCCGTGCAAATCAAAACTGGCACCGAAATAATAAAGACTGAGCAAGTAGTAGACCGCAACCAGCACAAAACTACGCACTAATAACAGTTTGGCAGGAGCGACTCGGCTCCAATAGCCGTGGCCTTGCTTTTGTGTCCCAACCATCAATCCAGCTGCCATGATCAGCGTTTGCTGCAGGATCAATACAAAAACGGCAGGTACGACGTAATCGACATAACCCATGCGTGGGTTAAAAGTGGGTTTCAGGTTGGCACTGGTTGGCGAGAAATGCTGCGCGGCAAACGCCATCGGTTCACCTTCGATGACCAAACGACTGACTTTGGTTTGTGCTGCGAGTGTACCGCCCGCTTGGGCTAAACCTTCAACAATCGTACCGTAAACCAGAAAATAGGAAGCATCACCCGCATAAGCGAGCGTTGGGCTTTTCCCTAACAATAAGTCTTTGTAGAAATGCTCAGGGATAACCAGTATGCCAGCCACTTTCTTGTCTAAGAAAGCTTGTTTGGCATCGGCAATGGTGTGATCACGCTGAACAATTTTGACTTGCGGTGTGGCATCCACCATCCGCTCCAGTTGAAAACTGGCCTGACTTTGATCGAGATTGACCACAGAAACGGTCTGTTCACGGGGGATCTGCTTGGCGTAAGGCAGCGGGTAGAGGAAAGAATAAAACACCACGCCACCAAAAACGGTCAGCACGACAACAGGGTTGGTGAAGAGTGCTTTTAATTCTGCTTTAAATAGCTCAAATAGGGTCATACGGCTGCTCCCATTTCCCGCGCTAAATGCTTGCGGATCAGAAGTAGCGCCAAACCAAGCGGCAGAAGATAGCCCCACATATTGACCATAGGTTGTAAAGAACTTAAGGCCTCAAGCCCATAGCTCACTTGGTTCACTTGCACTTCAATGTAGTGGCTGATCGGTAACAAATTGCGCCATGCTTGAGCGAGCGTGTTCATATCGCTCGCCGGAAAGGTAATCCCCATAAAGGCAAAACTGGGCGCAGTGAAAGCGCCAGCAAAGCTCATCGCGCGAGCGGGATCGAGCGTGAGGAAATAGAAAAATGCCCCCATGATCACGCATGCCACCACGGTAATCGATTGAGCAAGCAGCAAAGTGGAAAAGTGACCAAACATAGGCCAGCGCAGTACATCATAAAACCAGATCAAAAAACCAAGTCCTTGCAGCATGAAAATGGGGAGATAGGGCAATAGGGTTCGAGTTAACTGGGTTAAGGGAGACTGTGCGAGCCAAGACTTTAACCCGTAATGACGATAGTTGGCTGCCAGAATCAAAATGGTGCTAACGACAATGGTGATTTGCCACAATGCGGGGACAATCGCCGACACCAAAAATTGCGCGTAGTTGGTATTTTGGTTAAAGAGTGGCGTTATTTGTGTGCGCACGGGCACCGAGCGCCCCATGGCCGCAAGGGTAGTATGCGTTTTGGTGGCGAGATTTTTCATCACATCCACTTGAGCATTAAATGTGCCTTGTGCTTGCACCACCGCTGAGTTAACGAGCTTACCGACCAAGATCATTTGGCTGTTGTAGAAGGTCGTTACTTGCGGCTGCTCTTGACGATAAATGGCTTTATCGAATTGTGCGGGGATCACCATAAAGCCATAGATCTGATTACTGCGCATTGCTTGGCTGGCTTCATCGACGCTCGCAAAATGCTGACTGACAAGCAGTGTCGATGTCGCATCGACCTCACGAATAAGCTGGCGTGAAAGCTGGCTGTGGGAGAAATCCACCACACCAAACGGCAGATCGCGCGCTATGCCTTGGGAAAAAATCCACCAAATGGAGACGGCGAGCAGAATGGGCACCCATGTTAAACAGGAAAATAACCATTTATCGTGACGCAGTAACGTCCATTGACGGGGGATGGCGTGCTTCATTTTAAGTTCAACCACAACTTATAACTTAACCACAACGCTCATGCCCATACGCAGGCCTTCGGTTGGCGTGACTGGACGTGCTTCCACTTCAAACGTACGCAGGTCAAACCCTTGAGTGGCATCGGTTGAGCGCCAAGTGGCGAAATCGCCCATCACGGCGACGTGAGTGACTTTAAACTCGATGGATTTATTCAGAGCTGGCAAATAAGCCGTAAACTGAGCACCTTGGGTAAAGTGTTTGAGCAGATCTTCACGCACGTTAAATACTGCCCAAGTGTCTTGCGTATCGACCACAGTGACGACAGGGAAACCTTGCGGAGCCAGCTCACCACTGTGCATCAAGACTTGTGATACTTCACCATCAAACCAACTTTGAATCTTGGTATCGGCGGCATATGCCTCGACTTCAGCCACCGCACCAGCAGCCATGCGTGCTTTTTCGAGCGCGGCTTGTTTCGTCTCTTCTCGTGCACCTTCTTTGGCTAATTGGTACATCTGCAACGCTGCACTTTCGGTGTATTTGGCGGCTTGCCATTGGGTTTGCGCTTCGTCCCGTTTTTGTTCGGAAACCACACCATCGTTGTAAAGGTTATTGACGCGCAGATACGTTTTTTCAGCCAGTTCTGCTGCCGCTTGGGCTTTGAGCCATTGATCTTTGGCGGCCTGAATCTGCTGTTCACGCGCACCATTTTCTGCTTCTTGAGCCAGTGCCCCCGCGGCTTTCTGGCCGGCGATCGCTTGTTCCAACTTGGCATCAATTTCAGGGCTGAGTAGAGTGAAGATCAGTTGGCCTTTTTCCACTTGATCGCCCTTGCGCACCAAAACTTGGTCAATGCGCCCCGGCACTTTAGAGGAGATGCTGTACTGCTGAGACTCAATCTGGCCTTGCAGTGTGACTGGCTCAGGTTGATAGGCTTGATAAAAGCGATAGCCAATCCAGCCAACAACAGCGACAGCGGTGAGCGTCATTAAGGTCGTTTTTACCGTTTTCATTTGGATTCCTTTTACTTAGCCGTGGCGCTTTGGTGCAGTGAAGAGAGAGCAACTGCGGATTGATGGTAAGTGGAGAAGCTGCTCATCTCGCTCGACAGAGCCAATAATTTGTTTAGTGAAATTAGATAGTTAAAGCTCGCTAGCGATTGTTGGGTGCGAATGCTGGCCAGATAAAGCTCGGCATCTACCACATCGACGGAGGTGGATAAACCTTGGCTGAACGCTTTTTGGCGTAAACGCAGGTTCTCTTGTGCCAAGTTCAGGCTGGAATTGAGTCCCGTCACTTCTTCAAGGGCTTGTTCTGCCTCGAGATAGGTCTTTTCCACCAGCACACTGAGATCTTGTTTCGCTTGCGCTTTTAAATAGCGCACTTGATTCACTGCGCTATTGGCTGCTTTGACTTGTTCACTGCGCCCGCTGTTTTCAATCAGCGGAATATTCACACCAACGCCAACCAACCAATCCGGTTTCATTTGGCTAGCGAGTGAGTCATCTTCATGCAAGCTATAATCGCCATACAGATAGACTTCTGGGTAGTATTTTCCTTGCTCAGCTTTAATGAGACTGCTGGCTTGCTTTTCTTTGGCATCGAGCAGGCTTAAGCCGGGATAGGTATTGAGCGTTTGTTCGATGAAGGCGTGCATGGGCGGTAAGCTGGTGTTGATGAACAGCATGCCACTCGGTTCTACGGTTTCTGTAGCGCCTAAAATTTGGGTTAGCGCACTTTGCGCAATGTCCAAGGTTTTTTGTGCTTTTTTACGCTCAACTTTGGCTTTATCCAGTGACGCATCCGCTTGCAGGCGCTCGACATGAGCAATTTGTCCTTGTTGCTCAAGTTTAAGGGCATTATCTCTGTGTTGCGTGAGTCCCTCTTCAACCGCGATTCGGGTAGCGAGCACCTCTTTGGCCAACACTACGCTAAAGTAATATTTGGCTAAATCTTCATATCGCGCTTGTATTTCCATCGCGAGCTGACTTTGCGCTTCCTCTTCTTTACCCGCGGCGGCATCTTGCGCAGCAGTAATTCGTCCGCCAGTAAAAATTGGCCAAATCGCACGGATCGAGGAAGTGAAAATATCGCGTTCAGTGATGGTAGATTTAGCGGCTCCCAGATGAGTAACTAGTGGTAAGAGACTAGGCGATAGGCTAGCAATCAGATTTGGGTCTATTCCGCCAGCGCTGTCTACTATCTGCTTGCCGGAAAGTGTTACATCCTGATCAAGCCGCGTAAAATTGGCTCCCACACTGACCGAGGGTAGATTGAGATTTTGTGTGGCATCTTTCAGATGAGCGTAACGTTCCACATTGGCTCTTTGCGCCGCAAGCGAGTTGTTTTGTTGTTGCAGCAAGTCCCAAGCTTCTTGAAATGAGAGAGGCGCTGCATGAGCAATCGGCATAAATAATATAGAGCAGATCGCCAGAGAGAGAGATTTCACTTTCATTTTGAGCTCGACAGAATGAATTTAGAGCTAATGCTCTATTTTTTGGATGATGAAGTCAAACAAAGAGTTAAGGACCGCAGTATAAAAAACTGACTTGCAAGAGCAAGCCAGTTGTTTGAGTAATCGGTTTTGACGCCCAAAAACGTCTCTTGAACGTAGGAAAGTGATCAAAAATGAGGGTAGGAGGGGCAATAGTAATCGGCTCTCCAAACTAACTTTTTGGTTCCCTGCATAGTCGTCAGTACGTCTTTGCCTGACATTTGAGGAAAAGCGAACAAAACACGCATCTCATCATGCGTTTCTGGCTCGATTTCGTAAGCCCTCACATGAGTAAATGTCGAGTGTAAATGCTCACAAAGCATGTCTTTGGATAGGCAAATTCCAAAAGCATCTCTTCTCATGTCTCTATTCCTTCTGACGTGTTATTGAGTGAACTTGGCCGCAATTTCTATTCTCAGTCTTATGCCTGAATTGCATCCCAGTTAGGTTTATGCTCACTGCGCATTAAGTATACTGCTTAACCTAGAAAGTTGCCGGAGCAAAGTGCCTATTTGTTGTGACCTGTGCCATAAAACAGATATGCAATTGGTTTTATTTTTTTGATGCCATGATCTGCCTTGCTGGCATATGGCTAACGTGAATCTCGTGCCAGCCTCACAGTTATGTATTGCGAGCTTCGCCCCAATGTTAAATTGATGTTAGCTTTCACTCGCTAGCAAGGAGTGAACAATGGTGTGGAGCAGTATCACCTTCCGCAAGAGAATGCTGATCATCATGACCTTATCGGGTCTGATTGAGCTGCTACTTTTGGTTGCCGCAGGGTTTATGTACGTCAAACATTCTCAAGAGCAAGAGGTTGGCCAGAAAGCGCTGGGCGTTGCGGCATTCCTTGCACAAACTCCAGCGGTCATCAACATGATCAAGACCGGCCGTGCTTCCGATGATCAGCAGCAAAGCTATCGTGAACTGACTCAACTAATAGGCGCAGCGTTTATTGTGATTGGCGACAATCAAGGTATTCGATTAGTTCATCCCATTGATGAAAGGATCGGTAAGCCTATGGTGGGGGGCGATAACGAGAGAGCGCTAGTGGAAGGCGAAGCTTATGTCTCTTTCGCTCAAGGTTCGTTAGGCAAATCGGTTCGTGGTAAAGCGGCGGTGGTGGATCAACACGGTCAAATCATCGGTGTCGTTTCGGTTGGCTATTTAATTGAGCGGCTACAAGACCGCGTTGAGCCATTTTTATTCTATCTGATTGCTACCGCGTTACTGGTGGTAGGCGCCAATGCACTGGTTTCTAGCTATGCCTCACGACGTTTTCAGCGCGCTATTTTGGGGTTTGAGCCGGAAGAAATTGCCCGTTTGTACGTGGAACTGGATGTGACCATGAGCACCCTCAAAGAAGGGATCATCAGTATTGATGACAAAGGGATCTTACGTTCGATCAATAAAAGTGCTTGTGAAATTTTGGGATTACGCCGCGAACAAGCTCTTAATCGACGCTTGACCACCATTCTGCCAGAAAGTGATCTCTATACGGTTTTGGCGACCGGAAGAACCGATCACGATATTGAGCTCTATCTGAATAAGCATTGGATAATTGCCAACCGCAGCCCGATCGTGGTTGAGGGAAAAGTCGTCGGGGCGGTATCCAGTTTCCGTCTCCGTGATGAAATTAATGAACTCACTGAGCAGTTGGCCCAAACCCGTGAGTACGCAGAGATGCTGCGTTCTCAGACCCATGAGCACAGGAATAAATTGAATACTATTAGTGGGTTACTGCAAATGGGTGAATTGGATGCCGTGCAGCAACTGATTGGTCAAGAAACTGAGCACTACCAAGTGTTGATTGAGTTTTTACGTGAAACAATCAAAGACCCTCTGATTGCAGGGATGCTGCTTGGCAAAACAGAGCGCGCTCGCGAGCTGGGCTTGGAACTCATGGTGGAAGACGGGGCACGTTTAGAAACGCTGCCGATTCATATTAAAGCGGAAGATGTGGTGACCATTCTCGGTAACCTGATCGATAACGCGTTTGAAGCGACCTTAACCGCGATACGTACGCTGTCGCCAGTTCCACCGGAACGCAGAGTGATTGAGGTCTCGATCAGTGATTTTGGTAACGAAATCATTTTGGAAGTGGATGATCAAGGTTGCGGTTTACCTAAAGAGCTGGAACATTGGCAGCTAACGGAAAAAGGGGTGTCGAGCAAAGCCGTGCAAAACCGAGGGGTGGGGCTGTTTTTAGTCAAACAGCTTGCCGATCGTTATCAAGGACAACTGGACATGCACAGCAAAGCGCAAGGTACTCGAATGACAGTGTATTTACCCAAGGATGAGTTGTAATGAAAACCCGACTCCTGATCATTGAAGATGATGCTGCGATAGCGCAGCTTCATCATCGCTATTTAAGTCAGTTAGAAGGCTTTGAGGTAGTGGGGATCGCGATGTCTCAAGCGGATGCGCGTTTACAGATGGAAGTGCTTAACCCTGATTTGGTGCTGTTGGACGTTTATTTACCGGATGGAACGGGCCTTGAGCTGTTGCAATGGATTCGTGGACGTAATGTTCATTGCGATGTGATTTTAATTACGGCGGCGCGCGAGGTGGAGACACTGCAACAAGCGATGCGTGGTGGTGTGGTGGATTATCTGCTCAAGCCTGTGATGTTTCCAAGGCTGGAAACCGCACTAAGAAAATACCAAATGCGGCAAGCTGAGCTAAAACAGTTGGCGGATTTTGATCAGCAGAAAGTCGACAAAATGTTCACCACACATTCCTCAGAAGCCTTACCGCAACGTTTACCGAAAGGCATTGACGCCGTGACATTGGATAAGATTCGGTTGCTATTTCAAACGGCTACCATGCTGACGGCGGACGAGGCAGGTGAAAAAATTGGGGCTAGCCGCACAACAGCCCGACGCTATCTTGAGTATCTTATCACTGCTGGAGAGTTGGAGGCCGATCTCAGTTATGGTACGGTGGGACGCCCAGAACGAACGTACCGTAAATTACATCGTCACACATCCTGATTAGACGGATTGGATAACTGCATCTAAAGTTTAAACAGATTACACGAATGTGATGAGGTCGACAGATGCAATGGCGTTTTTGTTTGACAACAGTACTGGGTGTTGTTCTGAGCTTTAGTCCTAGTGTGAAGGTTCAGGCTCAGGGGCTGGAATCGTTAACGTACTACACAGAAAACTATCCACCACTGAATTTTGCTAAAGAAGACGGTAAACCCGCGGGGATTGCGGTGGATTTACTCCTAGAAGCCGCGGCGGCGGTTAATGTCACCTTGAACTTGGATCAGATTTTTGTTCAACCTTGGCCACGTTCTTATCGGTCGGCGTTGTTAAAACAGGATGGAGTACTTTTTTCTACGACACGTACAACACATCGTGAAAATTTATTTAATTGGGTCGGCCCTATTGCCGATATCAAAGTGGTAGTGCTGGCACGAAAGTCGAGTCAGATCAAAGTGAATGACCCTATCGAGTTAGGAAATTACCGAATTGGTGTGATCCGTGATGACATTGGAGAACAGCAATTACTGCAACTCGGTGTACCACGGGAATCCATGGTAGAAGGTTCCACCGTCAGTAGCTTGGCCGAGCAATTGCTAAAAAAACGCATTGATCTGCTCGCTTATGATGAAAGAACCGCACTTTGGTGGATGAGCCAAGATAGCTATCCCGTTGAAGAATTTGAAACGGTATACGTTTTGATGCAAGGTTCACTGTATTACGCATTTAACAAAAACATAGATAAGTCGGTATTGAACGATTTACAAAAAGGCATTGAGCTGATCAAAAACAGCGTCAATGAGAATGGTGTAACTCGTTATCAGGCAATACTGGACAAATATTGATAACCATCCCGAGAAGATGTGACGATTATGAGCAACCCAAGCAGTACTATTTTGACTGAAAGCGGCACTAACGAGCTAGAAATCATTGAGTTTCATCTCGAAAAAGTGCTTCCCGATGGGCGGACCAAAACCTGTTATTACGGCATTAACGTTGCCAAGGTTCGTGAAGTTATTCGGGTTCCAGAGACGACTGACTATCCGAATGCCCAGCCACACATGATTGGGGTATTTTCTTCACGGGAAATTTTAACCCCCTTGGTGGATTTAGCCGGATGGCTCGGTGTGCCGACTTCAACGGATATCAGTAAGAAATACGTGATAGTCACCGACTTCAACCGTATGACGAATGGTTTCTTGATCGACAGTATCAGCCGTATTCATCGTATTTCGTGGAACGATGTGGAATCACCTAGCCAGTTCCTCGAAGCAGGTGAGCAAGATTGTGTGGTTGCGGTCGTTCGACAAGACAAAAAGCTCATCATGATCCTGGATTTTGAGAAGATCATTTCTGATATCAACCCTGAACTGAGTATGGAAAAATACGATGTGACGGTGGATAGAAAAGTCGACCTCAACCAGCGTATGGTGACCAAGCGTAATGCGAAAACCATTATGGTCGTTGATGACTCTGCCTTTATCCGAAGCTTAATCCAAGACACATTGAGTTCAGCGGGTTACAACATTATTGCTTGTAAAGATGGTGGCGAGGCCCATGAAAAGCTGATGGAGCTCAAGCAAGCCGCAAAAGAGGAGAATGTGCCGGTTAGTGAGCTGATCGATGCCGTCGTCACGGACGTGGAAATGCCAAGAATGGATGGTATGCACCTTATTAAACGTTTACGTGATGATGATTCGTACTCCTCGATGCCTATAGTCATGTTCTCATCATTGATGAGTGATGATAACCGTGCCAAAGCATTAGCACTTGGTGCTAATGATACGTTGACGAAACCTGAGATCGGTAAAATGGTCGCGATGATGGATAAATATATCCTGAATATGTGAGATGGGTGGAGCGTTGCTCCGCTTTTCTCAGGAGCGAGAATGTCGCCATCACTCATGTGTTCTACAGTAAAGAATAATCTGTATCTTGCTGGCAGATGAAAGGTAGAAGATGAAGTCGCAGTGGAGGCGATATGCGCATATCTTGGTTATCCATTCTCCTATGGTTCTCGACAAGTGCTTTTGCTAACCATCAAACCATTACTTTGGTTTTAGCGGCACAAAACGATAACGGGCATGCCTATTATCATGAGTTGTTGGCTCGTGCTTTAGCCGATCAAGGCATCTCTCTAGTGGTGGAAACGCCATATACTCATTTGCCGCAGAAACGAGTGGTGAAAATGGTTGAAAACAATCAACTGTCACTCACTTGGTTATTGGAAACCCCAGAGCGCAATAAAAAGTTTGTTCATGTCGATGTGCCCCTAACCAATGGTTTGATAGGGCAACGCATTTTATTAATTCCGCCCAGCTTACAAAGCCGTTTAGATAAAGTCTCTAACCTAAATGAATTTCGTCAAACACGGCTGGTGGCTGGGCTAGGTGAGGGATGGCTGGATATTGCCGTCTGGCGCTCCAACCATTTACCTTTTTATATCCAAAATGGAGAGTGGCGTGGCCTATACAAAAAGCTTTCTGTCTCGGGGGCGGTGAACTACTTCCCGCGCGGTGTGACTGAAATCTATCAAGAATCCATTCTCAATCCGCATTTAGCGATAGAGCAGCATCTATTATTTCAATATCAGCGAGATTTTAAATTTTACCTCAGCCCTCAAGCTGCTCAGTATCAAGCACTATTGGAACAAGCATTGAAGGCGGCACAAGAGTCCGGCTTAATGCGTGAACTAACCGAGAAGTATTGGGGAGAATCGCTCTCCTTATTAAGGCTTGATCAAAGACAGGTGATTGAGTTGCAGGTACCTGTTGAAGATAAATAACCCGTGTTTCCCTAACCACTTTATTTTCCGCACAAAATCAGCAATAGAAACTGGTTTTTCAGTACAACATCAGTTATCAATGACACTAATTCTTTTCTTTGGCTCAAATACTTTATGGTTGAAATTTTTATTGTCGTCATACTGTTAGTTCTGTTCTTTTTCGTGATTCAAAAATATGTCATTCGTCACGATGACACAAAGGACTATGCCTATAAAAAGAAAGGCCCACTACTGGATATGAAGGAAAGCGCTTTCTTTAACGCACTAGTGAGTGCGGTTGGCGATCATGGCGTGGTCTTAGCGAAAGTGAATATGACCAATGTGATCACTCCAAGTAAAGTCGCGAACAAAAAGCACTGGTTTATTGCTTATAACAAGATCTCAAAAAGCTACTTTGACTTTGTGGTGTGCGATGCAAGAACGCTTGAACCCAGAGTCGTGCTCGAATTGGATGATGGGAAAGAGCTGCAAAAGGGCAAAGTAGAACGAGAAAAGTTGCTGCTGCACGTTTGTAAATCGGCCAATATCCCATTGATTGGCACCAATATTCGCATGAGTTATCAAGTTGGCAAGTTAAGACGTTTACTCGCCGCGCACATCGATTTAATTCAAACCGAGCAGGAAGTGCGTTTTTGTAAACGCTGCGGCAGTCCTATGGTGATTAAAGTTGCCACACAAGGAGAATACCGTGGGAGACGATTCTTTACCTGTAGTCGACAACCACACTGTTCCTACACGGAGAATTACAACGTGGTTTATGAATTTGAAGAAGAGGACAACGCCAGCAATCCCAGCGTTAATTAAACTCACACGTTCTCGGTTTGTTGATTAACCATAGTAGGATTGGTTGAGCCATGTCTGAATAGGCGAACCTGATTTCTTCCCGCCTTTTTGGCTCGATACAATTCCATATCCGCAAATTTCAGGAGATCGTTCAGTTGATCTCCTGCTTGATATTCACACACACCGATACTGATCGTCACTTGTACTCGTTTCTCTCTAAACGCGAACAGATGCTGGCTGACAATCGCTCTTAAGTGTTCGCAAACACGCCCAGCTTGCTCAAGCGATTGATCAAATAAAGTAACGCAAAACTCTTCACCGCCAATTCGATATAAATTGTTGTCACCGACAACTTGAGTAAAAAGGCGAGTGGTTTCAATCAGCACTTTATCTCCGGTGTCATGGCCGAATTGATCATTAATCGATTTGAAAAAATCCAAATCAATGACGAGCAAACAGAGTGAGGTTTGATCACTAAACCGTTCAAAATGTTGAAATGATGTAGTGAGTGACAAACGGTTGTGTGCGCCAGTTAAAGGATCACGCGAAGCAAGATAGAGTAGGGAGTTTTCAATTTTACGTCGGTTATCTTCGTAAACATGGGCAACCACCCAAATTCCGATATAAGCAAAGCAAAGATGCAGGAGCACTGACCAAGAGAGGGCCGCGCCAGTTTGCTGCAACTGCCAGTAAATAATGTTGCTTTGTATGATCAAAAACAGGCAAGAGGTAACAAAGGCAAAGCGAGCAGAGGTAAAAATGTAAAACAGGATGGGAACGAAGCAGCTCCAAATATAAACCCCCATCATTAAAGGCTTCATATAGGTCGCGAAAAGCGTTGTGCCAGTTAATATAAACAAATAAAGATAAACTTGTTGTTTGGTATGAATACGACGCTTAGCCAGAGAATAAATATACAGGGAGTAGAAAGCGCAAACGAGCTCAAGTGACGCGAGTTCGACTAACCGTGTTGACCAGAAATTGATCAGCGCCATCAAGAAAGCGATCAAAGCCCAAAAGAAACTTAGGCCGCATAGCACTGAAGCTCGAAGCGTTTGTGTATTGTCAAATAACCTAGCATCCATGCACTCACCCTCTCCGGGGCTAAACGTAAGCGTTTATAGTACAGAGTTGAATATCTTGATCAATATTGATCTTGAATGCATGTCACAAAAGTAGACGGCGCTCTAATTCTGCAAACTCTTCGCGGTTCAGTAAATCCAGGCCGTAAAAGAACACTAAAAGCACAAAAAAACATCAAAATGATGACAGAAAAGCCAAACGATTCAAAAACAAAGAAATTGGGCTTGCACGTCAGAAAAACTGCCGCTAATATCCACCTCGTTCTCAAGCGATGCGTCCGTAGCTCAGTTGGTTAGAGCACCACCTTGACATGGTGGGGGTCGGTGGTTCGAGTCCACTCGGACGCACCATGAGAAGCTTAAAAACAGTATGCGTCTATAGCTCAGTTGGTTAGAGCACCACCTTGACATGGTGGGGGTCGGTGGTTCGAGTCCACTTAGACGCACCAGAATTTGTTCAAGATGAACACCCCACAAAGCCCGCTTAATGCGGGCTTTGTGCTTTTCATCACTACAACTATTTGCGGCTGCTGTGCTCTTGGCAACGCCGATTGTTGGTCTATCTATGCTCATGGGTATGAGTTCACATGCCTCTTACCTGATATTCCAAGTCTATCGCTACTGTTTTTTCTTCTTCTTTTGCGTTTGAACGAGGTAATGATTAAACACGCCTAATAACTCTTGGCTGCGCGCACTTTGCTTGGGAAACAGCAGATAATTACTGTTAGTGAGAAAAGGTGTGGGGTGGTGGGTGATCAAATCTTGCAAATGTGGAATTTGTTGGTTGATGAGGTAGTAGCCAATATGTTTTTCCTCTGGTACCAGATCGACTCGGCCTTTAGCGAGTTTTTCGAGATTTTTTGCCGCTAAGCCATCGCGTTCCATCGTCAGTACGCCAGAGTCGAGTAGGGCATCCAACTCTTTACCATAGCTGTAGGCCAGTACGCCGCCTAACTTATAAGGGGCTAAATCGCTTAAGGTTTTCCAATCAAATGGCTTTTTAACGGGATAAAAGAAAACAAACTCTTCTTGGCTCACTGGCAAGCTATAGAAAAAATCGATTTCACGCTCCGCGCTGTGCATCCAGATCGCAGTGGCATCGTACAAACCGCGTTGGGTTTCAGCATAAGCTCTTGCCCATGGTAAAAACTGGAATTCCACTTGATAACCTTGCTTGGTAAAAGCTTGGGTGATGATTTCACCAACAAAACCATAGTTAGGTAAATCACTGCCGATAAAAGGTGGCCATTCGCCGGATGCAATACGCACGAGTTTATCCTCTGCGTTGGGGGAGGATTGTGCATACAGCAGCGCGGGACATAATCCTATGATGAGCAAGCAGCAGCGCACATAACGTTTTAAGTATCCGTTGCTCAGCATGACGGTTCCTTGGTGGTCTAGGCTAGTCTTTGAATCATGGGTAAGTTGACTCCTCACTGTCAAATCATAGGTTTAATTTTTATCGGCTTTTTTGATTCAGTTGACGAAATTTAAGGAGTAAGCTTGAGCGCGAGATGTCCACATCATGCTGATTTTATGAATATCTTAAGTGGATGTTGTCGTGTTCTAGTGAGTTATCGATGAGGAAGGTATGTCGCAGCCTGTAGATAGAAAAACCTTTTTGGGCATCTTTTTTACGGTTTTTTTGCCAATGTTTTTGGCGGCCGTTGATCAAACCTTGCTGGCTACCGCGACGCCTGCGATTGTGCGCGATCTCGGCAACTTGCAACTTTCTTCGTGGATTGCGATTGGTTACATGCTGGCAAGTGCAGCCAGTGTTCCGGTTTACGGCTGGTTAGGGGATCAGTATGGACGTAAACCGATGTTAATGATTGCGCTGAGTATTTTTGCCTTAGGTTCCGTCATTTGTGCTTTTGCAATGAATATGCCGTGGTTGGTGGCTGGTCGGATTGTACAAGGACTGGGTAGCGGCGGCTTAATGAGCTTATCACAAGCCTTGATCGGGGAATTAGTACCGCCCCGCGAGCGTGCCCGTTTTCAGGGCTATTTTTCCTCACTTTTTGCGGTGGCCAGTATTGGGGGGCCAGTGTTAGGTGGTGTATTGGTAACCTACCTTTCTTGGCAATGGCTGTTTTGGTTTAACCTGCCGCTTGTGGGCATCGCTTTGTATCGACTGGCACGATTTCAATTTGTGCAAAGTTCGCGTAAGTCTGAGGCTTCAATTGATGTGGCTGGGCTTATCCTGTTTCCCAGTATGATGACTCTCATCATCTATTGGCTTTCGGCTGGCGGGCACTATTTTCCGTGGTTCTCGGTCACCAGCATAAGCCTAGTGAGTGCATTTGTTTTAACGAGCTTGCTGTTTATCGCCCAGCAAAAGCGAGTCACGGCTTCCTTTTTACCACTCCGTTTATTGGCGCGTCGTGAAATACATATTCCGTTGCTCTCCACGTTCATTTTCGCGGCTTGTTTGTTTGCGCTGATCTTCTTTTTACCGATTTTTTTACAGCTCGGCTTACGAGTTAACGCAGCACAATCGGGACTACTGCTTATCCCCCTGTCATGCGGCATTATTGGTGGCGCCTATACGACCGGTAAAGTGATTGCTAAAACAGGAGTGCCCAAATTTTTGCCTGTGTTTGGTATGAGTTTAAGTAGCTGCGCCTTTGCTGTGTTGGCGATGTTTTCACTCTCTGCGCCCGTGGTGAGTGCGATTGCTGCCTTATGTGGTTTAGGCTTAGGCACTGTGATGCCCTCAACCCAAGTTTTAGTTCAAACATTGGCAGGCAAAGCCAATTTAGGGCGGATCACCGCGATGGCTTCACTGAGCCGCTCGTTAGGGGCATCGGTCGGCACCGCTTTCTTTGGTACATTGATTTACTCCTTACTTCCCGGTTTATCGCCAAACAGTGGTTTGCAGGCGATTGCCGCATTGCCACAAAGTGAAATTTTGCATGCTTTTCAAATTGGCTTTGCGGTTGCGGCGCTGCTTGCGTTGCTAGGGGCATTGAATGCGTTGCGCGCTCCGAAAATTCAGTTGGATGATTACGCCTTTGACTCTTAAATATCACTATACCTAAACGATTTGGAGTTGCAGGTGCAGTAACCAGATTGACTCGCCCTGTACGCCTTGTGTAAACGTTTAACTTTGATGCTTGAAGAGAGCATGACATTTCTCCCTCAATTGGGCGGAGTGCCACGCGCAATACGCTGTCACTGACCGTCAACCATTCCCGTTGATTGGGTGTTCCTTGTCTGCTATTGCTTTGACATCCATTACCTTTTTATCAGACTTCACAATATGCGGCGTTTAGAGCAGATGAGTTTGGCTGCCTTAGTGATAACTTGTGAAAGCGTTTACACTGTGCGATTCACTTCACAGAATGTTCGATAGTAGGATTGCTATGCTTGGTAAAAGGCTGGACTGTGCGTCGTGAGCCTACTGTTTGATCTTTGCTAACTGCCTTCTCACTCGATTGTTGCAGTGGAGGGCGTGAGAGAGTGTTCATGTCTGAGCTTAAGTTTAATCCTGTCGATCATCCACACCGTCGATATAACCCATTGACTGGGCAGTGGATCCTCGTTTCACCTCACCGAGCAAAGCGTCCATGGAGTGGGGCCGATGAGAAACCGGCGCTCGCTGAGTTGCCCAGCTATGATGCGCAATGCTTTTTGTGTCCAACCAATGCTCGTATTTCTGGGGATGTCAATCCCAACTATACCGGCACTTATGTGTTCAATAACGATTTTGCTGCGCTGATGACGGATTCTCCAGCAGCGCCAGAATCCGATAATCCGCTGTTCAAAACTCAAGGCGTTCGCGGTTTGAGTCGGGTGATCTGTTTTTCACCTGATCACAACAAAACGCTGCCAGAGTTACCCGTGCATAAGATTCGTGGCGTGATAGAGACATGGAACGAACAAATCGAAGAGCTCGGTAGAGAGTATATTTGGGTGCAAGCTTTTGAGAACAAAGGTGAAACTATGGGCTGCTCTCAGCCGCATCCCCATGGGCAGATCTGGGCGAACAGTTTTTTACCCAACGAAATAGAACGCAAAGAGCAGCACCTCAAGGCTTATTACCAACAATATGGCCGCAATTTGCTAGTCGATTACGTACAAGCGGAGCTAAAAGATGGCGCGAGAACCGTGGTGGAAACCGAACATTGGTTAGCGGTGGTGCCTTATTGGGCGGCTTGGCCGTTTGAAACCCTGCTGTTGCCCAAAACTCATATTCGCCGCATGAGTGAGCTCAATGATGAGCAGCGTGATGATCTTGCACTTGCCATCAAAAAACTGACTAGCCGCTACGACAATTTATTCCAATGTGCTTTTCCGTATTCGATGGGCTGGCACTTTGCGCCATTTTTTGAAGCGGGTACCGACATTAACCACTGGCAGTTGCACGCGCTGTTTTATCCGCCGCTGCTACGTAGCGCAACCATTCGCAAGTTTATGGTTGGCTATGAAATGCTGGCAGAAAGCCAACGTGATTTAACCGCAGAGCAGGCCGCAGAGCGTTTACGCGCGGTGAGTGATATTCACTACAAAGAACAGCATAACCATCAATAACAGATATTTTGAGCGGCGCAGCACCAACGCCAGCGTCGCTCTCCCCATTTAAAGTGAGAAGCCCTATGTCTGAATTAATCCAAAACGTGACTACAACCTTTGCACAACTCTTTGGCTATGATGCTACGCACCTTGTGCAAGCTCCGGGGCGGGTCAATTTGATCGGCGAGCACACCGACTACAACGATGGCTTTGTGCTGCCTTGCGCGATTAACTACCAAACCGTCGTGGCTGCAGCCAAACGGGAAGACTTTCTAGTGCGTTTGGTCGCCGTCGATTACGACAATGACACGGACGAATTTGACCTGCGAGAAGAGATTGCCTTTCAGCCTAAAAAAATGTGGTCGAACTATATTCGCGGTGTAATCAAGTGCTTGATTGAACGTGGTTTTGAGTTTAATGGGGCAGATATTGTGGTCTCAGGTAACGTACCTCAAGGGGCGGGTCTCAGTTCCTCGGCGGCTTTAGAAGTCGTGATTGGGCAAACTTTTAAAGAGCTTTACCAGCTAAAAATCAGTCAGGCGGAGATCGCCCTCAATGGCCAGCAAGCGGAGAACCAGTTTGTCGGTTGTAACTGCGGCATTATGGATCAGATGATCTCGGCGCAGGGGCAAGCGAACCATGCCATGTTGCTTGATTGTCGTAGCTTGCAAACCGAGGCCGTTGCGATGCCAGAGCAGATGGCAGTGGTGATCCTCAATTCCAATAAAAAACGCGGCTTGGTGGAGAGTGAATACAATACCCGTCGTCAGCAATGCGAAGCCGCAGCCAAAACTTTTGGTGTGAAAGCGCTACGCGATGTCACTTTGGCGCAATTGACTGCAAAGCAGGCCGAACTTGATCCTGTGGTGGCCAAACGTGCGCGCCATGTCATCACGGAAAATGAACGCACTTTACATGCCGCTCAGGCCCTGCGTGAAGGAAACATGCCGCGCTTAGGCGAGTTAATGGCCGCTTCTCACGCTTCGATGCGTGATGATTTTGAAATCACTGTCAAGGAGATAGATACGCTGGTCGAGATTGTTCAATCTGTGATTGGCGATCAAGGCGGTGTGCGGATGACTGGCGGCGGCTTTGGTGGTTGTGTGGTGGCCCTTGTACACCCGAAGCAAGTAGAAGCGGTGCAGCAAGCGGTGGCTGAACACTATGAAGCTGCGACAGGGCTGAAGGCATCGATCTATGTCTGCCATGCAACTTCGGGCGCGGGATTGGTTGAGCTTGCATAAGGTTAGAGATGAACGCGTTATTCACCAGCATGACAGCACAGGTCGCCTATGATGGTCAGCCTGCCAAGCTTATTGAGCTCACTAACCGCCGCGGTATGCGTGTGGTAGTGATGGACATCGGTGCCACTTGGCTCAGTTGCACTCTACCGATGGGCGATGAATCAAGAGAAGTGCTACTTGGCGTAAGCAGCATGGATGATTTTGTGCGCCAAGGCAGTTATTTAGGCGCAACGGTGGGGCGTTATGCCAATCGGATTGCGCGTGGCGAACTCAAGATAGGGACACAAACGTATGCTTTGTCGGTCAATCAAGCTGGCAATACGTTACACGGTGGCGTTGTAGGGTTTGATCGTCGTCGCTGGCAAATCACGCAGCAAAGCGCACAGCATGTGACCTTTCAACTGCTTTCTGCTGACGGAGAACAAGGCTTTCCGGGCAACCTCCACGTTGCAGTGACCTACCGGTTGGATGAGCAAGGTGGGGTGAATATCGACTACCAAGCCACCACCGATCGTGCGACCGCCGTGAATCTAACGAACCACGCCTACTTTAATTTGAATGGCGCTGAGCAAGGTAGTGATTGCCTCAATCATCAGCTCTGGATTGATGCAAAGCAGTTCTTACCAACGGATGCCTCGGGTATCCCGCTCGGGGAGTTGCAATCGGTACTGGGTAGCGGTTTTGATTTCACTCAACCGAAAAGGGTTGGGGAGGATTTGCTTCAAGATAAACAGCAAATCCGTGCGAAAGGCTATGACCACAGTTATTTCTTTGCGCCAGAGCGAGATATGCACACGCCTATCGCTAAGGTGTGGTCTGCCGATGAGAAAGTGCAACTGCTCGTCAGTACGGATAAACCTGCTATGCAGCTTTATACCGGTAATTGGTTGGCGGGAACACCCAATCGCCTTGGTTCGCACTACAAGGATTACGCTGGCCTCGCTTTAGAAACGCAGTTTTTACCCGATTCCCCTCATCATCCAGAATGGCTGCAACCGAGCTGCATCCTGCAACCCGGAGAAGTCTATCGCTATCAAACGCGCTATCAGTTTGTTTTTTAACATCTTGGGCATAAGACTCAGCACTGAATCGGTAAATCTGCTGCTGAGTCATTCTCTTTCTCGCTGTCGGCAACCACTTGATTACGTCCTGCTTCTTTTGCTTGATAGAGTGCAGTATCTGCCCGCGAAATAGCAGCGGGTAAACTACCATCGATAAAAGTAAAACCAATCGAAATCGTTGTTCCGTACAAGCTATGATCGTCTTTAACTCGCTGACGCAATCGGTCGAGCATGTACCAAGCTTCTTTGTTTGAATGGGCTTGGAACAATAGTAAAAACTCTTCTCCACCAAAGCGGATAATGGTGTCTCCATCTCGGACATTTTTGCGCAGACAAGAGGCCACCGCCTGTAGAATGCGATCTCCGGTAATGTGCCCATATTGGTCATTAATTTTCTTAAAGTGATCGATGTCGATCATCGCGGCAATGGAGTGAGGGTGTTCAATAAACTTAGTACTGATTTTATTCAGAAAATGTCGGTTATTGAGCCGAGTTAAGTTGTCGATATAAACATGACGCTGCGCCGCTACTTTTTGTAGATTGAGTCGAGTGAGGAACCAAGTCAAAGTCAGTAACAGGGTTAAACTGGCCGACATTACCCAGTAAATAAGATTAAACAAGCGTACTTTGTCGTTAAACACACTGATCAATTGATATTCACCAAGGTTCCAACGAAGAAAGCTCAACTCCATGTTTTCAAACTGCAAAGTCCCGTAATCATCTCGGTGGCGCAAAATCGTGTAATTCAGTAGAGCGTTATAGTGTGCAATCGGATTATCTAAGAACTGAATGTGATTACCGCGAACCAAGACCAAGCTGATGTTTTTCTGTGGTGCTGGCCAAAATGAAGCATGGTTGAACCATAGCACTCGGATCTGTTTGCCTTGCACTTGAAAAAATAGGATAGAACCTTCTGCAAACGTGATGTTTACTGAGGTAGAAGCGACAAAATCACTTGCTGAAGTGGTGGATTGAACCGCATCGATAATGCTCAACGGGCATTGTTGTGGGGAATTCTCATCCAGCACACATAAATTGCCATGGTACAGATTGAAGAATTCTTGCAACTGTGGAGTCAATGAGTGGGTTTCTAGATGTTCTAGAATTAGGCTTGCGTAGTCAATACGGGTTTTCTGTAGTTCGACAGTCAGTTGCAATTGCTCTTTTTCATAAGCGTGGATCTTATCTTCAAACAATAATTTAGGCGTGTTAATCAATACTATGCTGACCGCTATCATCCCGATAATGATCAGTTCTCCTCGTATAGAGCGAAGCGCAATTCTCCAGCGGTTATCTGTGTCCATCATTCTTTTTATTCATCACATCCGGTGTATATACGCTAATCCCAATCCTTGGTTTCCCAGCAAGTAAGCAGGAGATAACTTGAGGCTATAACGCAGACATACGTGGAGTATCTTGAAACATTAGGTACTGAAGAGGCGTTTCTGTACGAGCTGACTCGATGTTTAAGACCGTGGCAGAGGAAAAACTCTGCGAATGATATATTCGCTGAGGCGTAAGTTGAGGGCGACCGAATAAATACCCTTGGACTAACTCGATACCTAAATCCGCTATGGCCAAAAGTTCGGAGCGCGTTTCTACTCCCTCTGCAATTAATTGGCAATCAAGTTGTTCTGCCAGTTGTACCAAACTACGCACAAATTTCAGTTTGATTGGGTTACTGTCAATGTTATGGATAAAGTAGCGATCAATTTTCACAAAATCCGGCTGTAATTCAGACCACAGTTTTAATCCTGAATACCCAGAGCCCATATCATCAATCGCTATTGAAAATCCTTGTGCTTGTAGATGTTGAACCGAGTTTTTCAACTCATCCAACTGCAATGCAGGGGTGCGCTCAGAAATTTCAAACACGACCTGATTGGCGGATAGACGGTGACGCTGCATCAATTGTGGTAATTCCCACTGGTGTTGTTGTGAATGCAGCAACATATCTGGGCTCAGGTTGATAAAAAGCTGTGAATCGATCCCGAAGCTTGACCAAGCTGCCGCCGCCTTGTGTACACAAATTTTCTCTAACTCGGGTAAGCGCTGGCACTGTTCAGCCGCTTCAAACAGAGAACCCGCCGTATGAAGAGGACTTTGTTGAGGGCCTCGACTGAGCGACTCGTACCCTATAGCACGCTCGCTCGCAAGGTGCACAATGGGTTGGAATAACGGGGTAATGCGCTGTTTGCGTAAAATATCACTCAATTCATTTTGGTAGGGGTGGATGTGATTCATGGTTGTCCACTAATACTTATGCATTAAACGGCTCAAACACTAGTCGGTTGTTGTGACATTTTTATTAATTAATGGCCGATTTTTTGCGGTAAAGGATCCAGTGTGTGCTTTTGTTGTTTTAAGTCAAAGTCCGTGATGCTGACGATATGAACACTCAGTAACGGAGATCTCGTGGCGATAAAAAGAGCGCCTTTCGGCGCTCTCAGCTCTGGCTAGGGTTATTCATCACGAGTGAGGCTAAACGATTTTAGGTTGCCCGTCGGAGGCGGTGGCACCACCATCAACGGGAAGATTCACCCCATGGACAAACGAGGCATCATCACTGGCTAAAAAGGCGACGACGGCGGCTATTTCTTTTGGTTCTGCGGCTCGGCCTAAAGCGATGCGTTCATTGAATTGATCGCGGATCGCTTGTGGCCAGCCGTTGGTCATATTGGTTTTCACCAAACTTGGACATACCGCGTTAATGCGTACACCTTGCGCACCGTGATCCAGTGCTAGAGCGCGAGTGAAATTGACTACCGCACCTTTAGTCGCGCAGTAGAAGGCTGCGCCCCAGTCACCGCCTAAGCCGGACACGGACGCCGTATTCACCATGCAGCCGCGCGTTTTTATTAGCTCAGGTAATGCATGCATTGCGCAGTAGACCACTCCATCTATATTAACCGAGGCGATGCGTCGCCAATCTTGCACGCTGCACTCCAACACTGTGCCCGGAATATGAATCCCTGCGTTGTTGACGAGAATATCTAGACGCCCGAAACGCTCGACCGTTTTACGTACTAAAGCTTGCACCTGTTCGGGATCCGAGACATCGACTTTTTGCGCGTAAACTCGCGCAGAATCAAACTGCTCAATCACAATGGCTAACTGCTCTTCATTCCAATCAGCCAGCGCTAAGGTTGCGCCTTCTTGATATAAACGTTCGGCAATCGCCAGTCCAATACCGTTAGCGGCACCTGTCACTAAGGCGACTTTATGGGTTAAACCTCTCATGCGAAAACTCCTTCTAGGGTTTGAAATACGGGATCTTGATTGGCTTCGGTGCGCGCTTGCATCAATTTGGGGTTATCCGAGTAATCGACTGGAATCGCGACGACGGCGGGGCCCTCGACTTCCATCGCTTGGCGCAGAGTAGGGAGCAACTGATCGGGTTGCGTGATGGCGTAGCCTCGAGCGCCAAAGGATTCGGCGTAGGCTTTAAAATCAATAGGGCCGAATTTTACCCCAGCAGCGCGATGGTATTTCTGCACTTCCTGCATCTCGACCATGTTGTAAGCGTTATCGACCCAAATGATGTGTACGATATTGCATTTGAGGCGCACCGCGGTTTCGAGCTCCATGCTGGATTGCATAAAGCCGCCATCACCGGATACTGAAACGACTTTATGGCCGGGTTTGAGTAAGCTGGCCGCAATCGCCCAAGGTAGGGCAACGCCCATGGTCTGCTGTCCGTTAGATACCAGCATCTGCCGTGCACGAAAACAGCTCAGATAGCGCGCAATCCATATGTGGAAACTCCCCATATCGAGACAGAGGGTGGTATCGGGTTTGATGATCGCTTGCATGGTCTTAATCAAGGTTAGCGGATGAAATCCCGCATTTTGATAGCGCAAAGGATAGGCTTTGATGGCGTGACGCTGCTGAGTCACTTCTTCCAAAATCGCTAATGCAGTCGGGGAGAGGCGAGTAAAACCGGGTAGTGGGCGGCAGAGTGCCGCCAAATTACTGGCAATGTTACCGACAATTTGTAGGCATGGCTGGTAGTGGATTTGATACTGCGCAGGCTCAATATCGATATGAACGATAGGGCAGCGCTGGCTATTCCATAGCTCAGGATCGTACTCGATCGGATTAAAACCGATGGTGATGATCAAATCGGCCTCTTTAAGCAGCACATCTCCGGGCTGATTATTGAATAAGCCGACTCGTCCGGCGAAATGGTGATAGTAGTTGATGTCTACTGCGCCGGCGGCTTGGTAGGTGCCCACGACAGGTAACTGGGTTTTATGTAAAAAAGCGCTGACCGCTTCAGCAGTGGCTTGGTGGCTGGCATGCAGTCCGAGTAATACGACGCAGCGCTGCGCTTTTTGAATCCGTTCTACGGCTTCCTGCAAACTGTCTGGGTCGGCTTCAGCCGTGGGCTGGTAAGCACTGGGGATAATAATTTCGCTTGAGGTTTTATCGGCCAGCACATCTTGCGGTACGCTGATAAAACACGCGCCTTGGCGACCCGATTCGGCGAGACGAAATGCATTAGCCATGATTTCGCTGGTGGCATCGACATGTTGAATTTCGGCGCTGTATTTGGTGATAGAACGAAAAATACTCACCGTATCCATGCTCTGGTGGGTCTGCTTTTGTTGATAGTCACGTTTGACTGCGCCGCCAATAGCGATCATCGGATCGCCTTCAGAATTGGCTGTCGCGACGCCTGTTACAAGGTTGCCGCAGCCGGGGCCCGATGTGGCTAAGGTAACTCCCGCTCGACCTGAAAGACGCCCCATAATACCCGCCATAAAAGCGCCATTCGCTTCATGACGGACTGGGATCATTTGGATTTTGGTATCCTCAATCGCGTCGAAAAGACGGTCGATTTTGGCCCCCGGAATGCCGAAGACATAACGCACACCAATAGCTTCAAGCTGTTGGGCGATAAGTTGTGCTCCGCTGCGCAAGTGAATGTTGGATTGCATAAGTGATCCTTAGTTACCTGACGTTACACCCTAAGTGAAAGTTGTTTTGCGATAGGTGGATGGGCACTTCCTGCACGGAGATAATCGCAACCGGAGAGCGCTTTCGCCGCCAATCACAAGCATTTCACGGTTGGGCGATTATTTTTCCGCTGCTTCGATGGCAGTACGGATGTTATTAGGGGTGAGGTTCGCCTCAAGAAAGTCACGAGACACCGGAGTGTCGACCACCAAACGCGAAACTCGCCCAATTTGTAAGAATCCAGAACGGATGATGTAATCTTGAATGTGTCCGCCACCCGTCCGTTGCTGAGTAATAAAATGTTCGTGGTAGCCGGGCACGTTGATACCTGTGGTGTATTGCGGGCTGCGAAATCCGGCAATCACGCCATGTTGCTGTTGAAAACGAAAAACGGGCTGCTGTTTAACCACCTCTAACATAGGTCGATAGGGCCGCTGCTGTTTAGGTACAGTTCGGGTCTGCACACTCGGAAAGGTGCCATCAATGCGAATCGCACAAAATAGGTTGTCGCTTGGGACTAATCGGTCAATCAACTGATGCACTTGTTCACGAGTCATGCGCTCGGTAATGGGCAGCTCAATATCCGCTTTAAAAAAGTAAAAACGGCGAAAGGCGTTTGCTGCTCAGGGTGTGCGGGTTGGGCAGAACCATCAGCGCGCAGTTGAAAGACTTGCCGATCAAATGCGATCAATTCGCCATCCAGTTCATTAAACGTACCGAGACCAAAGTCCCCATGTTCTAAAAGTTGCGCTATGGTGGTTGCACCTTCATAAACCCCAGCGATTAAGGCGCTCATCAATGAGGTTTGATAAATCTCGCCTTCACCACTGATGTGTTGATAGTGGGCAAATTGCTGAGCAATCTCTTGTGAGCATGAACAGTGGGCAGAGAGTAAAGGGTTCATAAGTCAACTCTAATATGAATCTGTGTGTATATTTAGGTTGACTTCTTAGTGGCGCAAAATCCAATATAAATAAGATTTATTTTGATATAGAAAATATATGGGTGGTTGATGGAATTTCGTTACATGAAGTACTTTGCGGCCGTCGCAGAGGCAAAACATTTCACGCGTGCGGCGGAGCAACTTGGCATAGCCCAGCCACCTTTAAGTCAGCAAATCAAAAAGTTAGAAGAAGAGCTTGGCGTCAATCTTTTCAAACGATTATCACGAGGCGTTGAGTTGACGCCCGCCGGTGAGCTTTTTTATCAGGATGCGACCAGCATTCTCCAACAAGTTGAACGAGCCAAAGATCGAGTTAGACAAAGGGCAAGGGGAGAGCATCTTGAACTGCGTTTAGGCTTTGCTGCCTCAACCGCCAGCAGTTCTGTGGTATTAGAAAAAGTGCGCCAACTGCATGAAACGATTCCAGATCTACAATTGATCGCCGTAGAACATCCGATGCCAGAGTTGGCTCGAATGATCCAAGAAAAACAGTTGGATATCGCATTTATGCGTTTACCTTGTTATGCCAGTGAAGCGCTACGGCGAAAGATATTATTTGATGACCCATTTGTGGCGGTGATCCCCGCTGTGCATACGTTAGCGGAAGTGGAAAAGATTCAGCTCATCCAGCTTAATCATGAAAATGTATTGATGTTTCCACGAGAGGTCGGGCCGGCCCTGTACGACAATATTGAAGCCGCATTCAGCGCAGCCGGAGTCAATATCGCGCGATCGTATGCTGCGCCACAGTTAAGAACGGCAATTACTATGGCGCAAGCTGGGTTTGGCATTGCGATAGTTCCTTTATCGCTCACAGATCATCTTGACCATTCGGTGGTGGTGAAGACAATTCAAGATATGCCGTTTGTCAGTCAGGTTGCTATCGTTTCCGATGCCGGACATCACCACCCTTTACTCAATCGCTGTATTGCGTGTATGGGAGAGTGAATACAGAAGCAACATTCGACCAAGTGAATGTGGTGGACCTGATTCGCTACCTATCCCAACGATCCAAAACCACACTATGAAGGTGGAGTGAATAAAAATAGAGCGTCAATCGACGCTCTATTTTTTTATAGATAGGCTTACATCAACACTTGGACAATGAATATTGACTTAATGACTACGCTTTATTTTTCTCAATAACGTGAATCGCTACCGCTAAAAAGAGAATATCTTTCAATAAAAAGAAGTTTGGAACCAAAATCCCATCCGATACCTTCCAAGTATCAGGCGTTGTGATCAGAAAACTTAAAGTGCTAATAAAAATCACCATGCTCGCAATGCCAGAGTAATAAGCTACTTTAGAAGAGCGTAATCCAATCAATAAACCAATCCCTACTATTATTTCTGTCGCACCAATTAGGTTAGAAACCGCTTGTATGGAGAGAAATTGGTAAATCCAGCCCATCAAGGGGTGGTTAAGTACCAAAGGTTCGATTAATTTGGCTTCGGTGGGGGTAAATTTGTAAATCCCCAACCAAATCAAGATCAGTGATACCCCCAACACACCGATAAGATAGCCGTATTGAGTTGTTAGGTTGTGCGTTTTCGAGTCGTGCATGAAAGCTCCTTTAAACAGATATACAAAGAATTATTGAGCAAAAATGAGTTCACATTTGCTGGTTCAAAGGAGATGACCTGAGAGGTTGAAAAATTCATTCACGCTTTTATATCGTATTTGGACATGAGTTATAACCAGTTTAAAAAACAGCCGGCATGCTTAAAAAACGCCCGAGAATAGAGAGCTAATTTAACCATCTCTAATAAATAATTCTGTGAACCAATATCACAAATATTGGCTTAAAATAATGACGGTTGATAAGTAAAAATATGAGAAGTCATCTAAAACTTTCGTTTAAATCGATTTTCTCTATTAAATTCATCGTTATTTCCCATTTAGTGAAAAGGGTTATTTACCCTTATATTCTCGCTGGGCAGAAAAGAGCTTTTGATTTCTTCATTCTCCGCAACGTCGGTCAGAATGGCAGGTCGCATTGGAGAGCAACCATGCATATGTCAAAAAGCTTTTTAATTATTTCAATGGGTTTTGTGGCGGTATCCGTACAGGCACAAACTCTTACGCGAGACAACGGTGCGCCAGTTGGCGATAACCAAAACTCCATCACGGCAGGTGAGCATGGCAGTGTATTGCTGCAAGATGTTCATCTGATCCAAAAATTGCAGCGTTTTGCCAGAGAACGTATTCCTGAGCGGGTAGTGCATGCCAGAGGAACTGGCGCACATGGTGAGTTTGTCGCATCCGGTGATTTTAGTGATCTGACACTCTCAGCGCCGTTTACCAGCAAAGGCAAAATCACACCGGTATTTGTGCGTTTTTCAACGGTGATTCACTCAAAAGGTTCGCCAGAAACGCTGCGCGATCCGCGAGGTTTTGCGACCAAATTTTATACCGAACAAGGCAACTGGGATTTGGTAGGGAACAACCTGCCTGTGTTCTTCATTCGTGATTCGATCAAGTTTCCGGATATGGTTCACTCGCTGAAACCATCACCCGTCACCAACCTTCAGGATCCGAATCGCTTTTTTGATTTTTTCAGTCATGAGCCAGGGTCTACACATATGTTGACTTGGGTGTATACCAACTTAGGTACACCGGCAAGCTATCGAACCATGGATGGTTTTGGCGTTCATGCTTATAAATGGATCAATCAAAAAGGCGATGTGAACTACGTGAAATTCCATTGGAAAAGCTTGCAAGGAATTGAAAGTTTACGCCCTGATGAGGTCGTCAAAGTTCAAGGACAGGACTTTAACCATTTAACGAATGATCTCTACACACAAATTAACGCGGGTAATCACCCCAAATGGGATCTTTATGTACAGGTGTTGACACCAGAACAACTGAGCAAACTGGATTACAACGGCTTAGATGCCACCAAGGTATGGTTGGATGTGCCGGAGAAGAAAGTCGGTACGATGACCTTGAACAAAGTACCTGACAACTTCTTTTTGGAAACCGAACAGTCGGCATTTGCGCCATCAAACCTAATTCCTGGTATTGAGCCATCGGAAGACCGTCTGTTGCAGGGGCGTTTATTTGCGTATGCCGATACACAGCTTTATCGCTTAGGTGCCAATTTGTTCCAACTGCCAATTAACCGCCCGTTGGTTGAGGTGAACAGCCATAACCAAGAGGGCGCGAGTAACAGTGCACAAACTGCTTCAGACATTAACTACCAACCCAGTCGTAAGCTTGAATTGAAAGAGGACCCTCAATTTAAAGCGGTACAAACGCAGTTGGTTGGAAGTGTTCAGCAAAAAGCGATCAGCAATCCGCGTAACTTTTATCAAGCAGGTGTGCTCTATCGCAGCTTAAATGAGCAGGACAAACAAGACCTTATCACCAACTTGGCGGGTGACTTAAACAAAGTCACTGACAAAGAGATCAAAGCTACTATGGTCAGCCATTTCTACCGAGCGGATAAGGATTACGGTACTCGCTTAGCTCGTGCGACCAATACCGATTTGAAACAGGTGGCAAAACTGGCCGCGATGTAACCGATAAAAATTTGCCCCGCAAGAGATAAATCCGCTCTTTTCTGCCCAGAAAATAGGGCTCTTGTGGGGCATTCACTATGGCAAAGGAGAGGAATGATGAAATGGCTATGGCAGCTCGCCCTAATCGGCTTATTAGTACTATCCCCTTTTAGATTGAGTGTAGCGGCTTCGGAGCCGTCTGATACTGCACGGTCAGATACAAGCCAAGAGTACCAGTCTCTGATCTCACTCTTTTTCGCAGCAGCAAGGACAGGGAATGACGAAGTTGTGAATGAATTTCTCTCCGCTGGATTTCCGATTAATCAACGAAATGCGGAGAGCTATACAGCATTAATGGTTGCAGCCTACCAAGGCAACGCACAAACCGTGGAACTTTTACTACGCTTTGGAGCGAATGCTTGTTTGCAAGATAAACGTGGTAATACTGCTTTAATGGGAGCTCTACTGAAGCGGGAAATCCAAATCGCGAGAGCTTTATACCAAGCAGAGTGTGCGGATAACCTTCGCAATAAAGCGGGACTCTCGGTGCAAGAATTTGCTGAGTTGTACGGTCAATCTGAGACGTTAAAAGCGCTGCATCAAGAAAAATTGGCTGTGTCGTCTTCCACTCAATCACGACCTCTCAACTAACTGTGTCTTACTCTCAAACTCTCAATAAGGATATCCATCATGAATCAATTTACTTTGTTTGCTGTCGTCGCTTTCTTCTCTTCTTCGGTTTTGGCTCAAGAAATGACTGTGGTGATGACGGATTTGAGCTCTGGCCAATCCGTGGGCACCGTGACCGTAACTGATAGCGAGTATGGTACGGTCTTTACTCCGCAGTTAACTGGCTTGCCAGCCGGTTTGCACGGTTTTCATGTACACGCGAATGGCTCATGTGAAACCTCGTCCAAAGATGGCAAAACCGTATTAGGTGGCGCTGCGGGTGGGCATTATGATCCGCAAAACACGGGAAAACACGGCTATCCGTGGACCAACGACAATCACTTGGGTGATCTCCCAGCTTTGTACGTGGATGCGCAAGGCCAAGCAAATCAACCCGTTTTGGCATCCCGCTTCAAAATGGCAGAGGTAAAAGGTAAAGCTTTGATGGTCCACGCGGGCGGGGATAACCATTCCGACCATCCAATGCCTTTGGGTGGCGGTGGTGCGCGCATCGTATGTGGTGTGATTGGTTTATAAAACGCTTTAAATATTGTTGGCCATCCTAGATGGCCAACAATATTTTATCTCGCACTGGAATCTGAGCTGGGCTGAGTGATGCGTTGCCAAGTGCCTTGGAGATATATCTCAATCCCTTGATCAGCAAAACGGGCCAGATAGAGCCATTCATGCTTAACCAAATGTTCAACCACGCGGTGTGAAGCCATCACTTGCTCAATCCGTTCGCGCGGCGCATCAATCACCACAGTGAGACGTAAGGCTTCATGTCGCCACCCTTGGCCATCATGCAGCGATTGCAGGGCTAAGCCACAGCGCAGATCGCCTCCGTTGCCTTCAAAAAGACCGATATTTCCTCCTACCACATTATGCAAGGTTTTATTGCCACTGCCGAAGCGGCGATTATCGACGGTGGAGGCAAAATACTGCATGTTAATCCAGTGTGTGACCAGCATTGGGGCTGTCATAATTTGTGTCAGTAATTGCCCTTCGGGATCGCGCTCCGGTTGGTATTCATGCAAAAACACTCGACCATCGAGTTTCGCCTGCTTTGAACGTTGGCGCGGTGCAATGATAAAAGCGGCATTGTTGGTCAGCCCCCATTCAGGGCGAGTTTGCGCCCAATCATGGGCTCGACGCAGAAACGCTTGCTCCAACTGCTGGGCAGATAGGGCGTTGTCCTTGCTTGGAGGCGCTTGGTGGTTGTGATTCAATTCAAGACTTGGCGCGCGTTCTTGACGTGCGCCATGGCTGGCGGCCGTGAGCTGCTGATCAAGTTGTTCTAGCGCCTCGCGATGGCTTGTTGGGATCTCATGGCGATCAAAAAGCCTCATCGCTTCTGTCGTGGTGTTGTGTAGCGCCGCGATAAAGTGGACGTCATCGCGCAGCGAAATTCCATATTCAGGCAACGCTTGGCGCACCGCCTGATCATTTAGCAATGCTGCTAACGTGCGAGCGTTGACTTCGCCGCTTTGACCGCAGCAGGCTCCACAATCCAGCCCTGCACGCTGCGGATTATTTTGCGTCTGTGAGCCGTGCCCCACGAGTAGCACCAAGCGTGCTTGCTCGGTGGCGATCCCCAACGCTCGCAGAATGTTGGCCGCCATTTGAGCACGCTGCGCTAACGTCTGTGGATCGCGCGTGAATTGCGGTTTGACACTCTGCCACTCATGTTCCGTAAAGGCGAAACGCTCCACCGATGCACTCAATGCAGGGTAGGATAAGGTGCGTTTAAGGAGCTTGGTTAAATACGCCAACCCCGTGGTTTCCACCAGAGTAAACGTGGAGGCGGGGAGGTGATGAAACGCGCGCCAGCTAAAGTGTCGCTTGAGTCGAGCACGGCGACGCAAGGCCAATTTCGCGTCTTGATCTTCATTCCCTGTGCTGTCAGAGACGATCAAGCTCGGCGCTAATAAGCCCGGTAACTGTGGGCGGCTTGCTTCGGTGCCCAATAACTGATAGCGGATCGGTAAGCCAAAAAAGCCTGCGAAGCCAAGGGTTTGAATATGGGGTGATTGCGCTTCTAAGTGGCGGCGAATGACTTCTGAACGCACATCGATACAAAAAGCCGCTTGCACCTCGGGATAACTTGATTGGGGAGCCGACTCTTGTGCTGATGTCAGCGCAGCAAAAAGTTGGCGTTGATAGGCGATTTCCGCACTGCGTTGCCACAGTAGCGCAATGCGTAGTGCGCGATCCTCCTCGCACGATTGGCGCGGTGCCCAAGATTGCTGCCATTGTAACCACACAGAGCCCATACCGCGCTCACCATCATCAAGTAAGTTCTCCCAGCAGAGACGAATCGCCAACAGATCGCGCAGGTGCTCATCGTGCCGACCCTCAAACCCTGCCTGCCATGCGAGATAAGCACACCAGGATGCCCAGCCACTGATGCGCATTAACACGGCTTGTAAATACGTTTCTTGTTGCGCAGGGGCAATAGCGAGTTGCGCTAGAGTTTGCTCGATGGCGGCCATAGCATCCTCGGGAAGCTTGGTGGCTTTTTGTTTTACGCTTGTCTCGTTGAGCAGCAGCGTAATGCTGCGATCGTGGATCATCGCCTCACGCCAAGTGGCAAAGAGTCCGGTTTGCTGATCTGGGCTCCAATCGGCTTGATGATGGTCAAAATAGGCGGCGCAAAATTGCGAAATTTGATGGGTGATGGCGTCATTCCATGCGGGATGATGCTCAAGATCACGCCGGCTATCGACGGTGTCGCACAGCAATGGCCAAGGATGACTCGGCGCTGTGGGCTGTTGTAAAGCGGCAATCAAGGTAGATTCGCTAAGGTTACTGTTTTGTTCAGCGATGGCTTGTTGCAAATCCGCTGATTGGATTTGCTTATTTTGCCAACGAAGGTGGTAATCACTGAGCGTCATGGTCATGGGGGAGGCGGCCAATTGTTTGAGCTCGGCGGCGGCTTGTGCAAAGGGCTTATCAATCCGTTTCCAATAAGGGCTCACCGCAATCATGCGATCCAGCGGCCAGTTAGGAGCAATCAAGGCGCAGACTTGTTCGACAAGTGTCGATAATGCTGGGTTAGCGGTGGTGCTTAAAGCTGAGAGCGAACGTGGCGCATTCATACGCGTTCTCCTGTCGTCGGTTGCGCTTGAGTTGATGAAAGAGCGGTAGGCAGAGTTAATTGCACGGGCCAATATTTGAAGGTCAGGCGCGTAAAAGTCTCATCAAGATAAAAACCATGGTAAACCCAAGGATAGAGCCACAGTGATAAACGGCTTTTGGGGTAGAGGCAGAGCAGCACTTGCATCAGATACAAGGTGATAAAACAGAACATCACAAAGCTCAGCGCGAGTGGGCTAGCGGGGCGCAGCTCGGGTGCTAAACCCGCAAACAGCAGATGCCATACGAAATAGAGTTGGGTGAGTAGGGCAACCCGCAGCACACCGAGGCTCAAGCCACTTGGTGTAAAACGTCCACTTTGCCAAAGTAGCGGAGCAAAACCTAAGGCGAGAATCGCGACCACCGCATTGGGTAGATGCAAATTGGATGTTAAGGATTGCCATAAATGGTGCAGTATCAGGATAAGCGCTGCGCTGAGCCCTACCGCGAGCAAAGCCCCCACGGCTTTACCATTGACACTTTGTGGGGCTTGAAAATCATGCAGACGTGCTCGCTCCACCGCTTCGCCAGAACTTAGGAAGGCATAAGCTTTATAAAGTGAATGCGCCACCAAATGGAGCAGGGCGAGCTCATATAAGCCTAAGCCGATTTCCATCAGCATAAAGCCCATTTGCGCGCACGTTGACCAAGCTAAACGAACTTTAATGCTGATCCGAGTCAGCATGACCATGCCAGCGAGCACCGCAGTGAGGCTACCGACGATCACCAGCAACCATTGCGCCGAAGGAACAAGTCCAATCAGTTCTGCGACGCGCAGCAGAACGAATCCCCCCATGTTAACCACACCCGCATGCAATAACGCCGAGACTGGCGTTGGCGCTTCCATCACCTGAATCAGCCAGCCGTGCAGAGGTAACTGGGCGGTTTTTAAGATAGCAGCGAAGGCGAGTAACAACGCAGCCCCTGTTAAGCTAAGTGGCAGCGAATCCTGCGCGTTTAACGCGAAGTGAATCTCTTGTAGCGACAAGCTACCGACATCGAGATAGATCAAACCGAGCGCTAACAACAAACAGATTTCGGCAAAACGGCTGACTAAGAATTTTTTGTGTGCCACCACGCGTGCGGCTTTGCGCTCTGGGTAAAAGGTCAGGAGACGATGTAGGCCAACGCTGGTTCCGCTCCACGCCAGCACGATCACAAGCAGATGCTGACTGGTGACCAACAAGGCTACGCAGCTTAGGGTAAACAGCGTGGCGGTGACAAAACGCGCTTGCTGCGCTTCGCCTTGCAGATAACGATGGGCGAAGCGGGTTATCACCCAGCCTAGGAGCGAGACGAGTATCGCCATCACGATGCCTAATCCATCGACTGGGACTAGGTTGATGCTCGCTTGCCCTATCGCAAAAAGGGTATTTCCAAGCATGGCGATGAAGCCGGCGAGAGTGGCGAACTTGGCGATACGCCACTGCTGTTGAGGTAACCATAAGCTCAATACAAGGCCACCAAGATACAAACTAACAAGGAGCCACTGGGGTGACAGTTCCGACATGGGTCGGCCTCCTGATTGAAAAATAAGATGTTATCGGTGGCGCTATTGTGGTTGCGAAGGAATGAGTAAGTAAAATATATTGTTATTAACAAAACGTTCTATAAAAGAGAACAAAGCGATGCGACATCTGAATTTTCACCATTTACATTACTTCTGGACTGTGGCTAAAGAGGGGCATCTCACTCGTGCTGCGCAGCAACTCAATGTGTCACAATCGGCGCTTTCTTCACAAATTCGTCAGTTAGAAGGTCAATTGGGGCATGATCTGTTTGTGCGCCAAGGGCGCAGTTTGCAGCTCACCGAAGTTGGGCATTTGGTTCTGGAATATGCCGAAAGCATATTTAACTTGAGCGGCGAGCTGCTTTCGATCATGGAGAGCGGTGAATTACAACGGGTACAGCAATTAAGGATTGGCTCGGTGGCGACCTTATCGCGAAACTTTCAGGAAAACTTTTTACGCCCTGTGCTCGGTAAATCGGATGTGCGGCTTATCTTGTCTTCCTCTACCTTGGAAGATCTTCTAGGTCAGTTACAAATGCATAAGCTCGACCTGATCCTTTCCAATCGTCCGGTACCGAGTGACTCAACGCAGCCTTGGCGTTGTAAGCGCATTGCACAGCAAAGTGTCTGCCTTGTCGGACCGCCGAGCGACACTTTGCGCCGTTATCAATTTCCGCAGGATTTACCTAAAGTGAAAACCTTGGTGCCGGGGGCAAGCAGTGAAATTCGGCTGCAATTTGATCTGTATTGTGAACAGTTAGGGTTAGCGGTAACGCCCTACGCTGAAGTCGATGATATGGCGATGTTGCGTCTATTGGCGCGCGATGTGGAAGGCGTCACTGTGGTGCCCGAGGTCGTGGTACAAGATGAAATTGAAACAGGGAGGCTGTGCAATTACGGAACACTGGACGCGGTGACCGAAAGCTTTTACGCGATCACCACGAAACGCCATTTTGATATGTCTATTGTCAATCGGTTGCTCGACAACTAGTTGCAATTATAGGTTGTAGACCTTCGCGCCATAGAAAGGAGGCCGGGCGCTCGGTAGCTGACAATGCCATACAATTCTGCGACAGATTTGTTACAGAGAGAGGGTTATGGTGTCGTGCATAACCAATTTATCAATAACATGGCGATGTACTGCGAGACAAGACACTCTATTTTGGCGGCTATTCAGGCTAACCGACATGCCCCTGCATTATGGGTTAAACAGAAAACCTACACCTATCAAGAGATGACCGATATGGCACTCTCATTGAGTGACTATTGGCATTTACAGGGCGTGCAGCGAGTTGCGATCCTTTCGGTGCGCGATCTCGCGGCTTATTCTGCGATATGGGCGAGCTATTTGGGCGGTATGACTTATATTCCGCTCAATGCGCGAGCAACAACAGAACAGATCCAAGAGACGCTGATCGCGACACAATGTGATTCCATCATGGTAGACGCGCAGCAATTGAGTCGTTTGTCCTCCTTACTAGAGACTTGCATTGACCGATTACACATTTATGCACTGCCTGATGTGGATGTGGAACCGTTACGTCAGCAATATCCTCAGCACACTTTTCACACAGTGCAAATAACCGAACAAGATGTGGAATTACTGGTAGTGAAATACCATTTAGACAATGAACATGAGTACGCTTATATCATGCAAACCTCAGGTTCGACTGGTAAACCCAAACGTATTGCGGTCAGCTACAGTAATTTGCATTGCTATATCAGTCAAATTGACAAACTATTTCCACTCAATGCGCAAGATCGAGTGGGGCAATATTCTGATTTGACTTTTGATCTTTCGGTACATGATATTTTTTACAGTTTGATCTCTGGTGCTTGTTTATATGTTGTGCCTGAATTGGCGAAATTAAGTCCAGCAGAATTTATTCATCACCATCAATTAACGGTATGGCTTTCTGTGCCTACTGTTATTGAGTTGGCCCTACAAAGACAAACCTTAACCCCACACAGTTTACCTTCTCTGCGACTGAGTTTTTTCTGCGGACAAGCCTTGCTGCATGATTTAGCCGAACAATGGCAACAGGCCACCCAGCAGCCGGTGATCAATCTGTATGGTCCAACAGAGTGCACGATTGCCGTTACCTATCATCGATTTGTCGCCCATTCAGGTATGGCATCGGTGCCGATTGGTCGTGCTTTTGAAGAGGAGTGTTTAGCCATCATCAACGAACAAGGCGAGTTGATGCGCTTTGAATCTGCACCCGAGGGGTATCGCGGAGAATTACTTCTGTCGGGCAAACAGTTAGTGAAGGGTTATCTGAATGATCCGCTGAATACGCAAAGTGCCTTTTTCCAGCACGAAGGGCGTCTTTGGTATCGTTCAGGTGACATTGTCACTAAATCAAATGGCGTGCTGATTCATCTTGGGCGCCGCGATCACCAAGTGAAAATTGCCGGACAACGGGTGGAATTAGAAGAGATTGAAACCGTTGTTCGCCGCGTGACTCAAGCGCACAGCGTGGCGATTGTGCCTTGGCCTTTAAGTGAGTCGGGCTATGCCAGCGGCACGGTGGCGTTTGTGGATACCCATACCCAATGGCAACCAGATCTGTGGTTGAGCCAATGCAAACAACAATTAAATCCGACTTTTGTGCCTAAGCGTTGGTATGCCATTGAACAATTACCAAGAAATGCCAATGGCAAAACCGATATTAAAGCTTTACAACAACAATTAGCGAGTCAGACATATGAAACAAGCCATTGAAAATATCCTTATTGAGCGATTACAAACCAGTATTGAGGGTATTTCATCGATACTCACCAATAAATTTTTCGATGAGTTTGATTCCTTCTCTTTCATCGATATTGTCGCCAAAGTAGAAAGCCAGTTTTCGGCACAAATTAATCTATTTGATATGCCATTAACCATGGAATCGTCAGTCAATGAAGTCATTGATTGGTTAGTGAGCGAAGTAGGGGAATAACGTGCGTATTTTTTGGTTAAAAGCGTTAACCTCAGGTTTATTTTATTTACCACTGTCGATAAAAAATGGTTTATGCCGCCTCGTGGCTAAGCCGATAAGTCGGAAAAAAATGGCAGCGGCTTTAACGCAACTTAATTACGCGTTACCTGATTTGGGTGACGTAAAAAAGCAGGCGATTGTTGAGCAATCCACGCGCTTATCATTGAAGAATTTACTCGGGTTTTGCCATCTTAAGCGTTACCAATATCAAGTTGAACAGCCTGACTTGGTTCAAGAGATCCTAGATAACCAAGGCGGCGGTATTATCGTTTGTCCTCATATGGGCGTTTACGATGGGGTGACTTGGTGGCTTAACCAGCAAGGTAAAAAAGCCGTCACCATTTTTGGTGCGGGCAGTTCAGGCGATCGTCCAGATGAAAATGCCATGATCTCCCAAGCCGCGAAATTAGCCGGAGTTCCCTATCTGCTACGCAAGCAAAACTTGATGTTGGAGTTAGCACAGCGGATCAAACAAGGTGAATGGGTGGTGTTACATACGGATATGCGAACGGAAGGTGTGCCTGTTCGTTGGTTTGGGCAAGCCACACAATTATCGGCAACGCCTTTTTTCCTTGCGCATAAACTCGCATGCCCGATCTATTTTCATTATGCGCTCAGTGAGGGGATGACGCAGAGACTGCATTTCTCGCGCTTTGCCTTGCACCAAACCGATGACTTAAGTCGCAATATTGCGCAGGATGCGCAGCAGTTAGCCGACATGATGCAGCAAGCGATCACCGCGCATCCCGAGCAGTGGATCTGGCTTTATCGGCGTTTTAAGTAAAAGCAATTCGGTGTATCTAAGAAGTTGATGTGGATGATTGAGCGCCACGCGCGATTCGCTGATTCATCACACAAACAGCCTCGATAATCCCTTGACCTCATTAGGGGAATGCTTCATAAAGCACCCCTGATACGCGATTTATCGAGGCTCTTAATATGTCCATCTCAACTCAAATTACCTTTTTTGAATTTTTGACCCCCTTGGTGGCCTCTGGCCAGAAGACCATCACCATCCGTGATAAATCGGAGAGCCATTACGTGCCCGGCACTCGCGTTGAAGTGTTCACTTTAGAAACCCAGCGTAAAGTGTGTGAGATAGATATTCTGGCGGTTGAACCGCTCAAGTTTGATGAGATCAACGAGTTTCACGCTGAGCAAGAAGCGATAGAATTACCCAAACTCAAGGCGTTGATCCAAGAGATTTACCCCAATATCGATGAGCTGTATGTCATAACTTATCAACTAGCGAAATAATCGAGCGCAAGAATTATGGTGAAATAAGCATGTCGAATACACACCAAGGCTTAAAAGCGGTCGCGATTTTAGAGTCGGCCAAAGGGATTGTGTCGCTACTGTTGGGGTTAGGGCTGCACCATGTTGCCGGCGATAGCCTACAGTTGTTGTTGCTAGATCTGTTACAGCACTTGCACCTTAATCCTGCCAGTTATTGGCCAGAGAAATTACTGCATCAAGCGGGGCTTTTCACCCATTTCAATTTGAACTGGGTGGCCGCAGGCGCGCTAGTGTATGGTGCGATTCGTTTGATTGAAGCTTATGGTCTTTGGCACAACTTATTGTGGACGGAGTGGTTTGCACTGCTCAGCGGAGCCATCTATCTGCCATTTGAAGTGTATGAGTTGTTTACCCATCCTGGTGTATTCAGTATGGCGGCTCTGCTGATTAACCTAGTTATTGTGCTTTATATGTATCGGATTATCCGCAGTAAAGTGCCGCAAAGGTAAGATGCAAACGGCATGGCGCTCCTATAGACTAGCGGCGCCGTAGTTTGGGACGGTTATCCAAAGAGGACAGAGTAAAAATGAATCCGATTGTGGTCAGTGTCGGTCTGCTGATTTGCAGCAATGTGTTTATGACTTTTGCTTGGTACGCGCATCTTAAAGAGCTGAATAACAAACCGTGGATTATTGCGGCGTTGGTGAGCTGGGGCATTGCGCTGTTTGAATACTTACTGCAAGTACCCGCCAATCGAATTGGCTATACCGCGCTGAATGTTGGGCAACTTAAAATTTTGCAAGAAGTGATCACCTTAATGGTGTTTGTGCCTTTCTCAGTCTTTTATCTGCGTGAACCATTAAAACTCGATTATTTGTGGGCTGGGCTTTGTCTGGTTGGGGCGGTCTATTTCGCCTTTCGCAGCAAGTTTGCTTAACCTTGATCTAGGCTCCTTATCGATCGTTTAGCGGCATAAAAACCGTAATGATATCTAGAATTCGCCCCTCCAATGAGGGGCGCATTCTTTTATAGCTAAGGTTTTATGGCTAAGGTTTTATGACTAGGGTTTTATGGCTAAGGTTTAATGGGCAATCCCACCTTGTGTGAGCTTTTTCGGGTCAAGCAGCGCTTCAAGCGTGGCGCGATCAAGGTCCGTCTCTTCCGCAGCGACATCCAAAATCGCGCGACCTTGCTGGTAGGCTTTTTTGGCAATATCAGCCGCTTTGAGATAACCAATGACAGGATTCAAGGCGGTGACGAGAATCGGGTTTTTAGCCAAGGCTTTTTCCAGATTGTCATGACGAACTTTAAAGGTTGCGATGGCTTTATCGGCGAGCGCATGGCAGGCATTTGTCAATAATTCTATTGATTCCAGTAGGTTGTGCGCGATCACAGGCAGCATCACATTAAGCTGGAAATTACCGGATTGGCCAGCCACGGTAATGGTAGTGTCATTGCCAATCACTTGCGCAGCGACCATAGTCACGGCTTCCGGGATCACAGGGTTAACTTTTCCCGGCATGATCGAGGAGCCCGGTTGTAAGCCTTGCAGCTCAATTTCCCCTAACCCCGCCAAAGGGCCAGAGTTCATCCAGCGCAAATCGTTAGCGATTTTCATCAGCGCGACCGCGGCGGTTTTCAACTGACCAGAAAGGCCGACCACGCAGTCTTGGCTGCTTAGGTTATAGAAAAAATTGTCGCTGGGCTGAAAAGCAACATGACTCAATTGACTGAGGTTATCGGCAAAAATACGTGCAAAACGCGGATCCGCATTAATGCCTGTGCCGACCGCTGTGCCGCCTTGCGCCAAGGCTTTGATGGGGGAAAGCGCATGGCTGATGCCTTGCGCGGCGTGGTCGATTTGGCTTTTCCATCCACCCAGTTCTTGTGCGAAAGTCACGGGCATCGCATCCATCAAATGGGTGCGGCCAGTTTTGACCACATCAGCCAGCTCTGACTGTTTATCCGCGAGAGTTTGACTTAAATGCGCCAAGGCGGGGAGCAGTTGCTGCTCAATATTGATGGCCGCACTGACTTGGATTGCTGTTGGGATCACATCATTACTGCTTTGTCCCATGTTGACATGATCGTTTGGACTCACCGCATAGCCCAATTCACGCGAGGCGAGGGTGGCAATCACCTCATTGGCGTTCATATTGGAGCTGGTGCCTGAACCTGTCTGGAAAACATCAATCGGGAACTGTTTTGCATACTGGCCATCAATCACCGCTTGCGATGCATTGGCAATCGCTTGGGCGATGTCCCCTTCTAAATGACCTAACTGCGCATTGGTCATCGCCGCCGCTTGTTTAATGTAGGCGAGGGCAGCAATAAACGCGCTAGGCATGGTGTAGCGGCTTAACGTAAAGTTATCTACGGCACGTTGAGTTTGTGCTTGATAAAGCGCATCAGCAGGGACTTTGACCTCACCCATGCTGTCTTTTTCAATTCGGTATTCGCGAGTCATAACAGATCCTTTTGGTTAATCAAGCGGGGCTTGAATTCGTTGTAATTGTTGTTTGAGTTGGCGTAAACGCAGTTCACCGTTATCCACTTGTTGATAACATTTGTTGAGCTCCATCAAGAGGATATAGATGGAATCAAGGCAGACGCGGCGGAAAATGCGGCTACGTGTAGGGTCTTGAATGGCATCTAAAAAATGGAAGTAGATTTGGCGTAGAAACAGTTCACACAGCAGGAAGTTTTGCTCTTTTGAACCTTGGTAATGGTGTGAGGCGAGTAAGCGCGCACAATGAATGTAATCATAGATCACTTCGGGTTCAAAACCGCTCTCCACCTCATACGCTAGAAATCGATCCTGCGCCTTAAAAAAGGTGTTGTATAACCACGTTCTGTTTTCCATATCCCCCCCTTCTTTATTTAAATGATAATTATTATCACATTACTGCTGATTGCAACCGACTTTTGCGTTTATGGACGAAAAAAGCAGCCCAACCCGAACAGGAATGGCGAATCGTGTATACCCTTCCTACTTGAAGCTGCAGCAGTGTTGGCTACGTTCGTTCACCCCAATCACATAGTGTATCTATGCTCATGGGGATGAACTCACTTGCCGCCTACCTGCAACTCCAAGTAGTTTGGGTATATAAAAATCCTTGGACTATGGCGTTGATGGTTTGATCGATCACTTAAGGCGTTATTTCTTATCCCTATCAGGTAATGTTTTGTCATTATTTCTCTGAGTTTAGATACACCTTTTCTCTCGGTTTCCCTCATCAAAATTGATACAAATCAAATTTGTCTGGCACGGGCAATTTGCGCTGCGCGGACTAAACCAATCCAGTACCAATGACGTATGAGTCACTAAAGATGGTGGTTAGTGTTAACCCCATCACTGGTTTGTTTCATTTTTTGAGGAAAAGAGATGTTAGATACCCTCATGCTGTCGCGGATCCAATTCGCTGCCAATATCAGCTTTCATATACTGTTTCCTACCATCACCATTGCGTTGGGCTGGATATTGGTGTTTTTCAAATGGCGTTATTTACGAACACAAGTCAGTGAATGGCTCGATCTCTACTATTTCTGGGTAAAAGTGTTTGCGCTGACTTTTGCTCTTGGGGTGGTGTCGGGCATTACCATGAGTTTTCAATTTGGCACTAACTGGCCGGGCTTTATGGAGCGGGTGGGCAATGTGGCAGGTCCCTTACTTGGCTATGAAGTGATGACCGCCTTCTTTATGGAAGCGACATTTCTTGGTGTGATGCTGTTTGGCCGAGGGCGTGTACCCGAATGGTTGCACACACTATCGACTGTGCTGGTGGCCGTGGGCACAAGTTTATCTGCGTTTTGGATTCTGGTGCTCAACAGTTGGATGCACACTCCAGCCGGTTATGAAGTGATTGATGGCGTGGTACATGTCACTAGTTGGAAGGAGGTGATTTTTAACCCCTCGATGCCATATCGCTTAGCGCATACTTTGCTGGCATCGGCATTGACGGCAAGTTTTTTGATTGCCGGGATCAGTGCTTATCAAGTGCTGCGTAATGCTAAGCATCAAGCCGCCAAAATGGGCTTAAAAGTGGCCGTGAGTGTGGCCGCGTTAGCGATTCCTGTGCAGATCTTGGTGGGAGATTTACACGGCCTCAACACCTTAGAGCATCAACCCGCGAAAATTGCGGCGATGGAGGGTGTATGGCAGACCGAGCGTGGCGCACCGCTACTGCTGTTTGCTCTGCCAAATGAAGAGACTCGCAGCAATGATTTTGCTCTTGGTATTCCGAATTTGGCCAGCTTGATTTTAACCCACGATATGAACGGGGAAATTGTTGGACTTGATGCCTTCGCGCCAGATCATCCCCCCGTCGCACCGCTGTTTTTTGGTTTTCGCGTCATGGTGGGAGTGGGCGTGCTGATGCTGTTGGTCAGTTGGTTTGGCGCTTGGCGTGTATGGCGTAACAAACCGCTACCCAAACCCTATATGTATGCCTTAATCGGCATGACCTTTTCGGGTTGGGTCGCCACGATTGCGGGCTGGTATGTCACGGAAATTGGTCGCCAGCCTTGGTTGGTGAGTGGTGTATTGCGTACCGCTGAAGCCGTGACCCCCGTAGCCAGTAGCTCGGTTGGGATCTCGCTGACGCTTTATCTCATCACTTATGTTGTGTTGTTGGTCGCTTATGTTCACACCCTGTTTTACCTTGCGCGTAAAACAGGACACGCACCGCAAGTTTCACCAAGCTCTACAAAGGCCGCGTTATGATGCAGTATTTGCCAGAAATTTATTTGTTGTTGTTGGGGTTCACCGTGTTTATGTACGCGGTGTTGGATGGTTATGACTTGGGCGTAGGCATTTTACTGCCGCGTAATGATGTGGCGCAGCGCGATCGAATGATCGCCTCGATTGGCCCATTTTGGGATGCCAATGAAACTTGGTTAGTGTTGGCGGTCGGTATCTTGCTGATTGCCTTTCCTACGGCACATAGCCTGATATTTACTGAGCTTTATCTGCCGACTGCGTTGATGCTGATTGCGCTTATCATGCGTGGAGTCGCGTTTGATTTTCGGGCAAAAGCCAAAGCCGACCACAAAGATCATTGGGATCTGTGCTTTAAAATCGGCTCTCTGCTGGCCGCGCTTACCCAAGGCTATATGATTGGCCGCTATGTCGTCGGATTTGAATCTGCGCCTGAAGCTTATGCTTTTGCGGTGTTAAGTGCACTCTGTGTGGCCGCCGCCTATGTGTATATTGGTGGCGCTTGGTTGGTGCTCAAAACCGAAGGGGAGCTGCAAGTGCGTGCCGCGCGTTGGTCGCGTAAAGCAGGATGGCTGGCGGCGTTAGGGGTGCTGTCGGTCAGTTTGGTCAATCCATGGGTGAATTCTGCAGTCGCAGAACGTTGGTTTAGTTTTCCTGAGGTGATCCTACTTGCGCCGGTCCCTATTATCGTTTTTGCCACGATTTTAGTGGTGGATCGCTATCTCAAACGCGTACCGACGGTAAATGATGCCGGTGTGCAATGGCCTTTCTTTGGTGTGGTGCTGATTTTTGGATTGAGTTTCCTCGGGCTCGCGTACAGCTTCTTTCCTGAGATCGTCCCCGGAATCATGACTGCGCAGCAGGCTGCGTCATCACCTGAAACCTTGATGGTGGTGGGGATTGGTGTGGTGATCGTCATGCCAACCATTCTGCTGTACACCTTTTTTGTGTATCGGATTTTCAAAGGCAAAGCGACCGATCTAAGCTATCTGTGACCTTTACTACACTTGAATCCAAACAAACGGCGCATCACGCGCCGTTTGTTTTATCCGCACCATTAGGTGGTAGTTAAGCAGTGGGCTCATCACTGACGACTTGCCCATCTCGAATGGTCACAATTCGCTTAGTACGTTTGGCTAGCTCATTATCATGAGTGACGACGATAATGGTGCGACCTTCGCGGTGCAGTTCATTGAACAGCGCTTCAATTTCGGCACCGGATTTTGAATCCAGCGCACCAGTTGGCTCATCTGCCAGCAGAATTTGTGGCTGATTGATCAGCGCGCGCGCAATCGCAACGCGCTGTTTTTGTCCGCCTGACAACTGATTGGGTTTGTGATCTAAGCGATCCGCAAGGCCAACTCGAGTCAAGAGTTCTGTGGCGCGTCGACGGCGATCTTTGGCTTTTACTCCCGCATACACCAAAGGAAGGGCGACATTATCCAGAGCACTGGCGTATTCCAATAGGTTGAAGCTTTGGAACACAAAACCAATCTTTTGATTGCGGATCGCAGCCAGTTGTTGAGTGCTTAGGCTATCGACCGGATGTCCGTCCAATTGATAGCGGCCCGCGGTAGGTTTATCCAAACAGCCCAGTACGTTCATCAGGGTTGATTTACCCGATCCCGAAGGTCCGAGAATTGCCAAGAATTCACCGTGACGAATGGTTAAGTCGACGCCATCAAGCGCTTTAACCACGTTTTGCCCACTGGTGTAATGTTTACAAATTTGCTGTAGCTCCACCAAAGGAGCAGGAGATAAAGACTTCATTATTCACTCTGTAATGCTTGTAACGGTGTCACTTTCGCCGCATGGTTGGCTGGCAACCACGCCGCAACAATGCCCATCACGGTAATGGTGACAATCACTATCACAATGACGCTAAGCGACAGCTCTGGAACCGGTTGGCCTAAGTGGTCATAAATCGGATTGCCCTGTAAAGGAATGGCGGCGAGTAGGCGAACCATCGCAAATGTCACACCTAAGCCGGCAATTCCTCCCATGCCCATGGTGATCAAAGATTGAGCCAAATAGTGGCAGCGAATGGTATTGGGGGTTGCACCTACGGCCATGCGTACGCCAATGTCGCGTGTGGCCCGCTTCACGGTAGCAAACATCACATTGGTAATGCCTAAACTTGCCACGGCTAAAGTGATAAACCCAATAATGCCAAGGAAGCTTTGTAGTCTCAGCAGAAACTGCTGCATACTTTTCTGGCTCAAAAAGTGGTCTTGCACCATGACAATTTGCTGATCTTGCAAGCTGGCGGCGTATTTGCGTTTTAACACTTGCTGTACCGTGGCTGCCAACGCTTGACGGTCACTGCCCACCCTCGGTTCAAGGTTAATTCCGCTGATCGCTTGGTTGGGGTGAAAACGCTGCCAAGTACTGAATGGCGTAAAACCACTGTAATCAATAGGTGAACCCTGCTCAATGTTGCCGCTGTTTTTGGCCAGCACTCCGATCACCGTAAATTCGTGTGCGCCTATTTTGGCAATCTGACCGACAGGATCTTGCTCTAATTCGCCGCCGCTAAACCAGTCGCCCTCTTGCTGATTAAACAGTTGTACCGCGAGTTGATAACCGAGCACGACCACTTTACGTTGCTGTGTTTCATCAACGGGATTAAACCAGCGCCCGCCGGGTAACAAGCGCAGTTTATTCATCGCCTGATACTCACTTTTGACCGCGTAAGGCATCATCCATGAACGCTTATCTGCAAACGTGATCAGCTCTTGCCACTCGGCCGAAGGAAGTGCGTGTTTGACCATAGGCAGAGCGGCCAAGACTTGGCTATCTTGCTCGGTGAGAGAAAGCGCTTGCCCCTCATGAAAACGGCCATGGGTTTGCGTGGCATAACCGCCGCTGACATGAATCAGGTTACCATTGCCATTTTGGATGGTGCGTACAATTCCACTGCGGATCCCTTCACCGACCGCAAGTAACCCTGCGATACATAAGGTTGACCACGCAACGGCCAAAATAGTGAGGCTCAATCTGAGCTTTTCGGCCGCCATTTCCTGCATAATTTGTCTTATTGGCAACATGCATTAACTCCGACTACTGAGCGCAATGACGGGCTCTAATTGCGCCGCTCTGCGAGCTGGGAAGTAGGCCGCCGCTAAGGCTAAAATGCTGGTCACCAACATAGAAAGCCAGACGGTGGTCGAAGTGATCACCGGCTCGCCAAGCCACGTGGGTAGGCCAAGGTGATTAAGCAGCAACACGCCAAAGTAGGCCAGCAGTAAGCCGACTAACGCCCCGATGACCACCAGCAGCAATCCTTCTAATAAAAACTGCTGTTGAATTCGTTGCGGTGTAGCACCAATGGCTAAACGTACTCCGATTTCTCGCGTACGCTCGGTCACCGCTAAAAACATCATATTGGCAACGCCTAAGATGCCGACAGCCATAGTCATCATGCCACTGGCGGCGAGAAAGGCTTGAATTCCTCGTAAAATGGCAGTGATCACCGCAACACCACTGCCGAAATCGGGGAGAAAGACCGCCTCTTGATCCTCAGGTGAGAAATGTAACCGCTGAGCAAAAGTGTGACGTAACTGCTCGCGTAACGCCCAGCTAGAAACACCTTGTGCGGGCAGTACCAACATCATGTTCGGTTGGGTATCCCAAATGTCTTTAAATGTGGAGCTTGGAATAAACACTTTTTGGTTATCACCAAATGAAAAGCGGCTGCTTTCATCATCCATAATGCCAATCACTCGAAAAGCGATGCCACGAATTTTGAATTCATCTCCAATCTTAAGCTGGCTGGTGGCTGCAACGTGATCGCCAAGAATGGCCACACGGCGGTGGTTGTGTTGATCATGAAGGCTGAAATCTCGTGAACCTAAGGTGAGTTTTAATCCAGCAAGAGAGAAATACCCTCTATCCACACCACTGACCATACTACCAATCGCTGTCCCTCGCTGTTGGGTGATGGAGACTTCTCGATTCTCATAGACGATGGAGTAACGCTGGATCTCCGGACGTTGTGCGACTTCACGCATTAACGATTCGGTCAGTTGAATCGGGCGTCTCGCAGGCATGCCTTGCCACACTTCGCTGGTCTGGCCGGAGGCGACCATTTGTGTTTCTTGCAACAGAAAGCGAAAGGATTCGGTTTGAGCACGATAAAACCCTTCGCCGAGCGCCATCAAGATCACCACAGAAATCACCCCCCAGCTAATCGCGGTGATCGCCAATACGCTTTTCAGGCGATGAGCGAGCAAAGTTTGCCAAGATTGCTGTAACAAGAGGCGCATTAACGAAAGGCTCCTGAAAGCTGAGCGATGGCATTATCGTTCAACTGACCTGTTAATTTGAGTAGCTCAATGCGCTGACGCCAATAGCTATACCAACGACTGGCCAGATTATGTTTGGCTCGAAATAGGCTGTTGTGCACATCGATTAAATCGGAGGCTTCGGCTAAGCCAGCATCAAACAGTTGCTGTTTACTGCGCAGCACTTTATCGCGATGGGTCACTTGCTGATCCGCCATGGTAATTTGCTGCCATTCAATCTCAACCTGCTGAATTTGTTGACGCAAATTTTGATGTAATCCGATCTCGACTTTGCGTTGCTGTTGCTGAGCCATCAACCAGTTGAGATGAGCTTTTTCGTTATCACTGCGGGTTGCTCCATTTAAATCAATCGGGATGGAGAGCGTGAGACCGGCATTGAATTCACCGTTTCGTTGATCGCCGTCTTGATAGCCTGCAGAGGCGCGCAAACTCGGATAATACCCACTTTGACTCTGCTGCTTAGCAATTTGGCTGATCGCCACTTTTTGGATAGCAATCAAGAGCTCAGGGCTATGATCTTTGGCGGCGGTAAGCCAGTCATCCAGTTCAGCACTGAATGGCCAACTCGGTGTTGGCGTCTGGGTATCCACTTCATCCACTTGCGGGGCTGAGGCATTGATCAGTATTGAGAGTTGGCTGCGTTTGGTTTCGAGTTCCGCCTGCGCATTGAGAATGGTTGACTCTTCATCAAGTTGGTTGACGCGTAGCTCTTCCAACTCCACAGATTTTATTTTACCCGCCAGATAACGCTGTTCAGCGATGGCTAATAATTGTGCGCCATCCGCTTGTTTTTGCTGGGCAAGAGTCAAATTACTTTGCGCTTCCGCTAAGGCAAAATAAGCACTGAGTAACTGATGAGCGAGTTGGTTATAAGCTTGGTTACGTTCAAGTTGGGCCAACACCCAGTCCGCATCGGCTTTATCCAACGCGCTCCATTTTCGGCTATCCCACAAGGTTTGCTCAATGGTGGCGCCATAACTGCTCGAGCCATTTTGGCTTTCTGACCAGTTCATTCCGGCACTGCCTGAGAGTGAAGGAAGGAGATCGCTTTTGGCGAGATACTTATCTTGCTCGCTGAGCTGCACCGAGAGTTCGGCAATGTGTGCATCGGGTGATTGTTGCTTGGCTTGCTGCCACGCTTGCTCGATGGAGAGCGCAAAAGCAGAAGAAGATGCCATCAGGCTAGTCAGTACACATGCGGTGAGAAAGCCCTTATTCATGCTGGCCTCCCAGCATGCTGTTATCCACTATGCTGTCTTTTTCGGCTACGCCTTCTAAGATCTCAACCTGTACGCCGTCAGAAAGCCCAAGCTTGACCGGATGAGCGGTATAGCCTTGTGCAGAGCCATCCGCAATCAGCACCATGGGCGTTTCGCCCTCAAACTGTAATGCGCGCTCCGGAAGGGTAATAACATCCGCGGCACGTTGTAAGGTGATTTTTGCGCTGGCAGAGAATCCAGAACGTAATGTCATGTTTTCAGGGATGTCTAATTGTCCGATTTCGACTTGAAATCCGTTATCAAAACTTTTTCCATCTTTGTTTTCCGGATTATTTAAGCGCTCCGATTGAATCGCGACTTTGGTCAACTGACCATTGATCACCTGCTCAGGGTAGGGGGCAACGGTAATACTGGCGGGCATGCCGGCATTCAGCTGCGCAGCATCATGTTCACTGACACTGCCTTTAAACACGATATTTTTCATATCCGCTAACTGGATCATTTCTGTTGCCGCTTGGCTCGACTCGGTAGAGATGATCGGCTCTCCGACCTCGACTTTGATATTTAAAATCGTGCCACTGATCGGGGCATATAGAGTAGAGGAGAGCTTGGCTTGCCCAATCGAAGCTTCACCGCTGCGGATCAACTCTAGGTTTTGGCGTTTTTGCTGCACTTCGGCTTGCTTAGCTTTGACGTCGGCTTTCGCGCGGACGTAATCATCATAATTGGCAGGAATGATTTGCTGTTTCACTAAGCGCTCAAGGTTGGCTAAGCGTTGTAAGTCTGATTCAAGATTCGCTTCACTTTGCATCAGTTCTGTGGAGGCATCGGTCAACGCCTGTGGTGTTGGATTCGGACGAACCTTAATCAAGGGTTGTCCTTGCTCAACATGTTGCCCTTCACGCACATAAATTTCACCGACAATACCGTTGATTTGCGATTTAATTGCCACCGAATGTGAAGGCATGATTTGACCAACCGCGACCGCCTGTTTCTCTATTGTTCCCCGGCTGACGTTGAGGGTCGGTAATGGGGATGAAGACTCAGGGGTATAAGTGAGAGTGTAATAACCACCTGCCAAGCCAACACCTACTAAGGTTGCAAGAAGTGTCCAACGTTTTGCCATAAAAAACTCATTTATTTCATCAATCAATTAGAGACGGGATTCAGACTAAGGATGATAAGGAAAGTTCAAAAAAACGTTGTTTTTTAACATGCGAAGGGAAAAATAAAAAGCCCTGTCCATGCTGTATGAACAGGGCTTAGTCCGTGAGAATAGAAGAGATAGAGAAGGTCGTCTAATTAGTGATCAATCATATCTGCGAGAATCATTGCCGCGTGTGTTTCAACCACGCCTGAATCGAAACCGTACATGTGGCCATACTTGTTTGCCAGTGCGGTATGTACATTGTTAGTGATCTCATCTTGCCAGCGTTTGAACCAAACAAAGTGGTTACCGTCACTCAACACTGGAGTGTAGGGGGCGACTTCTAGCTGCTTGCCCACTTCAGTTCTGATGTCCGCAATATACTCAAGCAGATCTTTTACATCCTGTTTCGAACCTATATTGCCATGGCCACCGTTAATAAAGTCCCACTGTTTGCTCAGCGGTTTGCTCAGAAGGCTTTGTAGATCTTCTTCGTAACCGTGGAAATGTTCTGCTCCCGCGAAATTGTAAAACGGTAGTTGATCGGGATTAATCATGTCCGCGAAATGCAACACGCGATCGCTTGGGATCAGAATCATGGTGTTATCAGGTGTATGGCCAGAGCCTTTTGGTGCCATCATCTTGATTTTCATTGAGCCAAATTGAACCGTTTGAGGCTTCGTCAGGTCGTATATGTCATTCGGCGCTGGAACTTTCGGGGTTTTCACACCGTTTTCGCCTACTTCGGCGTGTTGGTTGATCTTGTCCGCAACGGTTTGGCTAGCAATAACGCGGATTTTATCTACTTTTGGATAATTTTTCTTAATTAAGTCAACCAGTTGGTTGCCACCACCTAAATGATCTAAGTGGTAGTGAGAATACATAATCGTAGTGATCGGTTTATTCGTGATGGATTGCACCCCTTTAAAAAGCGCATCAATACGACCATCGCCTAGTGGGTCAATCAGCAAGACAGAGTCTTCGTTAACCACAACGGTAGCGTTGTAATAATTGACCCCTATCCAGTAGGTATTCTTGCCCAATTTTTGAACGGTGGCTTGGCTGTTATCAAACTGGCGCTCATACAGATTATTAATTTTTTGTCCCAGTTTCAGAGACTGAGTCGCAGAAGGCTCAACTTCGACTTTCACAGTGTCTTGAACAGTTTCACCAGGGAAAAAAATCGCGCGTTGATTGTCGTGGTCATGGCCTTTAGCACTTGCATTAAAAGTAAGTAGTGCTGCAGTAATAGGGGCTAAAGCTAAGGTGGATAGTTTCATTTTTCTCTCCTCAATCAGGTGGGGAAAAGATAAATGAGAAACAAACATATCAAAAATGCATGCTTGTTATAGTATGTATATCATTTACGCACGAAATTATTAGGTGATGAGATGGTCGCCCCCGAAATCAATTTGCGCAGCATTGATTTAAATTTATTAACGATTTTAGAAAAGTTATTGATTCATAAGCATATTAGCCAAGCCGCACAAGCATTGAATATGAGCCAACCCGCCGTCAGTCGAGCCCTCATGCGTTTGCGTGAACAATTTGGTGATCCACTGCTGGTGAAAGTAAAAAATGAGTACCGATTAACCGCAAAAGGTGAGCGCCTCTGCAGTGAACTGGAGAGAACGCTCAATACCATTCGACACATGTTGGTAGATGACAAGTTTGACCCAATGCACTATTCCGGTGTGTTCACTATTGGTGCATTGGATTTCGAGATGATGATGATTGTGCCGAAATTGTTGGCGCGTTTTCAACAACGTGCCCCTAATTTGAAGTTACAAATCGTACCGTATAACGCCTATATGCCGCTGCATGATTACTTGGAAAAGGTGGCGGATTTACTGCTGTATTCCACTGATGAGTCACCCACCAATGTGTTTAAGCAGCGTTTATTTAATGACAACTATGCTGTGGTCATGTGTAGAAACCATCCATTAGCCAATCAACCGATAACACTGGAGAGTTATTGCCAGAGTCGACATGTGATCATTTCCGGTAATGGTTTAGGAAAAACGGATATGGATCATGAGCTGAAAAAGCTCAATTATCAGCGCGAAGTGGTGGCATCGTTGCCACATTTTTCGATGGTGCCGGAGTTACTGATCAACACCGATCTGATTGCCACCTTACCAAGACGTTTGGTGACTCACTTAGGCCAGCGTTATGAGATAACCGTGGCTGATTTACCTTTCTATACTGCCGATTTTCGAGTGGAACAATTTTGGCATCTTATTCATCACAGTAGCCCGATTCATCAGTGGGTGAGGCAAGAGATCAAAAATTTAGTCTATGAAGAGATCGATAAGAAATAATCTCCTATCAAATTTAAAACAAAAGGCTGCCATTCGGCAGCCTTGAAAGGGATGGTGAGATGGATTACACCAGATCAAATCGATCCGCATTCATTACTTTGGTCCATGCGGCAACAAAGTCTTTGACGAATTTTTCTTTGTTGTCGTCCTGTGCGTACACTTCCGCATAAGCACGTAGGATGGAGTTAGAACCAAACACCAGATCAACACGAGTGGCTGTCCACTTCACTTTGCCGCTCTTACGTTCAACAATCTCGTAAGAGTTGCGACCAGTTGGTTTCCAGGTGTAACTCATGTCGGTGAGGTTAACGAAGAAATCGTTGGTCAACGCACCCACGCGGTCGGTAAACACGCCGTGTTGGCTGCCACCGTAGTTAGTGCCAAGCACACGCATGCCACCAATTAACACCGTCATTTCTGGAGCGGTGAGGCGCAGCAGTTGCGCTTTGTCGAGCAACATTTCTTCCGGTGTGACCACATAATGCTTTTTCTGCCAGTTACGGAAGCCATCCGCGAGAGGCTCAAGCACTTCAAAGGACTCAACATCGGTTTGTTCGATTGTCGCATCGCCGCGTCCCGGTGCGAACGGTACGGTCACATTCACGCCCGCGGCTTTAGCCGCTTGTTCGATACCTACGTTACCAGCCAGAACAATCGTATCGGCGATACTGATGCCAGATTCAGCGGCAATTTTCTCTAATACCGCCAGAACTTTACCAAGACGCGCAGGTTCGTTGCCTTCCCAATCTTTTTGTGGAGCGAGGCGAATACGCGCCCCGTTGGCTCCCCCACGTTTATCAGAACCACGGAAAGTACGAGCGCTATCCCAAGCGGTGCTGACCATTTCACTGATGCTTAGACCGCTTGCCGCGATTTTTGCTTTGACCGCATTGACATCATAATCTTTACGACCTGCTGGAACAGGGTCTTGCCAGATCAAATCTTCTGCCGGAACATCTGGGCCAAAGTAGCGCGCTTTTGGTCCCATATCGCGGTGAGTGAGCTTAAACCAAGCTCGCGCAAACACTTCTGAGAAGTAAGCGGGATCTTTGTAGAAGCGCTCTGAAATCTTGCGATATTCAGGATCGATTTTCAGAGCCATATCGGCATCGGTCATCATTGGGTTGTAGCGAATACTTGGGTCTTCCACATCAACCGGTTTATCTTCCTCTTTGATGTTGACAGGTTCCCATTGCCATGCACCTGCAGGGCTCTTAGTGAGCTGCCATTCATAGCTGAGCAGTAAGTAGAAATATTCGTTATCCCAACGGGTTGGGTGAGTGGTCCATGCACCTTCAATACCACTGGTGACGGTGTTTCGACCAATCCCACGGCTGGTGTGGTTGTTCCAACCTAAGCCTTGTTCGTGCAGTTCAGCGCCTTCAGGATCAGGGCCAAGGTTAGAAGCTTTGCCATTACCGTGCGCTTTACCCACCGTATGGCCGCCAGCCGTCAGAGCAACGGTCTCTTCGTCATTCATTGCCATGCGAGCAAAAGTGACACGCATGTCTTGCGCCGTTTTGAGTGGATCTGGGTTTCCATCCACACCTTCTGGGTTGACGTAGATAAGCCCCATCATGACGGCCGCAAGTGGGTTTTCGAGATCGCGCTGACCAGAGTAACGGCTATTTTCACCGCCAGATTTGGCAAGCCACTCTTTTTCAGAACCCCAGTAAATGTCTTTTTCTGGGTGCCAGATGTCTTCGCGGCCAAAGGCAAAACCAAAGGTTTTGAGGCCCATCGATTCATAAGCCATGTTCCCCGCGAGGATCATCAAATCCGCCCAGCTGATTTTGTTACCGTACTTTTGTTTGATAGGCCACAGCAAACGGCGTGCTTTATCTAAGTTGGCGTTATCAGGCCATGAGTTCAGTGGGGCAAAACGTTGGTTACCGGTACCGCCGCCGCCACGACCATCGGCAATACGGTAGGTACCCGCAGAGTGCCATGCCATACGAATCATCAAACCGCCGTAATGTCCCCAGTCGGCCGGCCACCACTCTTGGCTATTGGTCATTAACGCTTTCAGATCGCGTTTTAGCGCTTCTACATCAAGCTTTTTCAGCTCTTCGCGATAGTTGAAATCAGCACCAAGTGGATTGGTTTTGCTGTCATGCTGATGAAGGATGTCTAAGTTTAGCGCTTTAGGCCACCAGTCCATGTTGGACATGCTCGCCGAAGTCAAGCCACCGTGCATGACAGGGCATTGACCGCTTGAACCCGCTTTATTGTGCTCCATTGATTACTCCTTGCTTCGCATTATTCCCTTTCAGTTGAAAGTTGCTGCGTGTTGGCCATTTTCATGAGACCCGCACTCATATTGGTGTAGGTGCACAGTTGGCCATTTTGCGGCAACCCCAAGTGTCTGGGGATTCTTTGATGAATTTCATCACTCGAAAGCAGAAAATCAGCTTGTATTCGAATGAGTTGAGATACTGTGTTGACGTTTAGAGTCTAGACACGGATCCCCACTAAGACTAATTAGAATTGCCGATACTTGTGATAGGTAACATTGACCATGGTCATATTGCGGACATTTTGTTTTGTAACCGGTTTCAGAAACTGGTTACATTGTAAAAAAGTTTAAGTTATAGTGTCAGCAGTTTGAACTGGCTAAAAATGAATTGCCAATTTTGTGAGAGAGGTCATCTATGGCTAAGTCTATTTTTCCTAACGATTTTTTGTGGGGTGGTGCGGTAGCGGCGCATCAAGTGGAAGGCGGTTGGGATCAAGGTGGTAAAGGCGTGAGCATTGTTGATGTGCTGACTCGTGGTGCGCACGAAGTGCCACGCCGTATTACCGATGGGGTTATGGAAGACGAATTTTACCCAAACCATCAAGCGGTCGATTTTTATCATCACTATAAAGAAGATATCGCGCTGTTTGCTGAGATGGGTTTTAAATGTTTCCGTACGTCTATTGCGTGGACACGGATTTTCCCGAATGGCGATGAAGCCGAGCCCAATGAAGCAGGATTACAGTTTTATGATGATCTGTTTGATGAGCTGTTAAAGCACAATATTGAACCTGTCATTACGTTGTCACATTTTGAAATGCCACTGCATCTGGTAAAGCAGTATGGCAGTTGGCTCAACCGCGACTTGATTGATCACTTCACCAAATTTGCGCAAGTCGTGATGACCCGTTACCAGCATAAGGTGAAATACTGGATCACCTTTAATGAAATCAATAACCAATGCAACTGGAAGCTGCCGATCTTTGGTTATTGCAACTCAGGTATGCTTTACGCTGAGCAAGACCGCCCAGAACAAGCCATGTACCAAGTGCTACATCACCAATTTATTGCCAGCGCATTAGTGGTGAAACTGGGGCACGAGATCAATCCGGATTTTAAAATTGGCAGCATGATCCATATGATGCCGCTGTATCCTGCCACCTCACGTCCGGAAGATGTGTTGTTGGCACAAGAGTTGATGCGTGAGAAATATCTGTTCAGTGACGTACAGGTTCGTGGCTATTACCCCAGTTATCTGCGCAAAGAATGGCAACGCAAAGGCATCGAAATTGAGATGCAAGCTGGTGATGAGCAGATCCTGCGCCAAGGCTGCGCCGATTATCTCGCCATCAGCTACTACATGACCAACATTGTCTCTGCAGCGCCAGAACAAGAGGGCGAAACCACCTCTTTGTTTGAAACCAGCCGCTTAAACCCGTATCTTCCTGCGTCCGATTGGGGATGGCAGATTGATCCACAAGGTTTACGTTATGCGCTTTCTGAGTTGTATGAGCGTTACCAAAAACCGATTTTTGTGGTAGAAAATGGCCTCGGCGCGCTAGACACCGTCGAAGCGGATGGTTCAATCAACGATGATTACCGAATTCGCTACCTCTCTGAGCATATCGCGGCAGTCAAACAAGCGATCGACTATGACGGTGTTGAAGTGATGGGTTACACCCCTTGGGGCTGTATCGACTGTGTATCGTTCACCACTGGCGAGTACAAAAAACGCTACGGCTTTATCTATGTGGATAAACACGATGATGGCAGTGGCACCATGGCGCGCGCTAAGAAAAAGAGCTTCTACTGGTATCAACAAGTGATCGCCAGTAACGGTGAAAAGCTTTAAATCGTGTCGGCGGCCTTTGGGTCGCCGCTTAATTTTTGCGGACTCAGTTTGAAGGATTGTTGATGGCAACCATAAACGATGTGTGTAAATTGGCGGGTGTCTCCAAAGCCACGGTATCACGAGTGCTGAATGAGACAGGCCAAGTCAAAGCACAAACGCGTGAAGCGGTACTTGCCGCCATGCAGCAGCTCGGTTATCAGCCCAACAGTTTGGCGCAGGCGCTCGCTACCAATACCACAAACTCAATTGGCTTGGTGCTGCCGCATTTTGAGAGCAGCTATTTTGGTTCGATTTTGTTTGAAGCCGAACAAGGCGCGCAGAAAGCTGGGAAAAAACTGCTGGTTATGAACAGCAAAAACAGTGAGCAAGGCGAAAAAGAAGCGGTCGCCACATTAGCGGCGCAGCGTTGTGATGCGATCTTGCTGTACAGTCGTCATTTGAATGAGGTGCAATTACTTGAATTACAACAGCAACATCCATCGCCCTTAGTGATCCTCAATCGCCGTTTACATCACCCGCAATTGCACAGCTTTGGGCTCGATCAAACGCAAATTGCCCAGTTAGCGATGCAGCATTTGTTGAATTTAGGGCATCGTCAAATTGCCTGCATTACATCGCCGTTGGTGAGCGAGACGGGAAAAATTCGTTATCAGGTCTATCAACAAGCGTTACATGAGCAAGGGATAGAGTTGAGCTCGTCCTTGGTCATTGAAGGGGATAACACGCTGCTTGGTGGTTATCAGGCAATGCAACAACTGCTGCAACAAGGCATTTCCATGACGGCTGTTTTTGCCTGTAACGATGATATGGCGCTCGGTGCAATGCGTGCCATGCATGAACATGGCATTCATGTACCCAAACAAGTTTCCATAATCGGGATTGATAATGAACCCGCGGCGGCTTTTGCTATCCCGAGTTTATCGAGCGTGAGTCTACCGATCGGCGAGTTAACTCAGCAAGCAATCAGTTTGGCTGTCGAGATTGCTAATAAAAAACCACAAGATGCACAGCACAGGCTCTATCAAGGGAGTTTGATCGCCCGTGAATCCACCATAGCGCTCAAACTATGAGTAAAACAGCAACGTGTCAGTAAAATTGCGGGGACAGAGCGCGATTTTACGCTTCATCTTGGCTATCCTGCTCCCCGATATAGATAAGTGAAGAGGCGACATGCTTCTTCGCGAATAACGTAAAAGAGAACACCATGACAATACATCGTATTAATCCAGGCACTCGTTGGTCTGACATCACCGTGTTTAATGGCATTGCCCATTTTGTTGAAGTCGCCGATAGCGACACGTCGGCCGATATGCAAGGCCAAGTTGAGCAGGTTCTCGCGCAAGCAGAGCGCCAATTGGCGAAGATTGGCAGCGATCGTTCACGCATCTTATCGGTGACGATTTATGTCACGGATTTTGCCGACCTCCCAGTGCTTAACCAAATTTGGGATGCGTGGTTCCCAGAAGGTTGCGCCCCAAGCCGAGCGTGCGTGAAAGCGGAGCTGGCTGACCCAGACTATAAAGTGGAAATGGCTTTTGTGGCGGCTTCGGGCGAGCAGTATCAATAAGGAAACGCCGATGTTTATTGGTCATATCACGCAGCGCCAGTTTTGCGCTGCATTGTCACCTCAGTTGCAACGGCTGATTAATGAAGTATTACAGCGTGTAGCGGCACCACTACCAACAGGTAAACACGAGTTGCAGGGTGATTCGGCGTTTTTTCTGGTGATGGAAGATCATACCCAACCGCTCGCTCTGCGTCGTAGCGAGTGCCATGCTCGGTATCTCGATGTGCAGATTTTACTGCAAGGGCGTGAGCGCTTTGGTTACAGTCTCGCGCCGTTCAGTGGCTTGGACGAAGATTTGCTGGCAACACGCGATGTGGCGTTCAGTGCACAACTGGTCGAAGAGCGCTTTGTCGATTTGGCGGCGGGAGATTTCATTGTGTTCTATCCCGGTCAACCGCATCGCCCTTTGATTGCGGTAGAAGGTGAGGGTGAGCCTGTACGTAAAGTGGTGATCAAGGTTGATAAAGCTTTTTTTGAGTAAAAACTGAGTCGCTGAAGTGAAACCATGAAAAACGCCCATTTGTATGGGCGTTTTGCTGAAGTCCGAAAGCAGAAACTAGTTGATAAAGCGCTCTGGGAAGTCGGAGAAAATGGCATCGACTTTGTCTAAATAGCGGAATTTATCCACTTGATTGAGGGTGTAACACCAAATCTGGTAGCCACCATTTTTCAAATCGCGGATGTGTTTTTCTGTGATCCAGCGGTAGTTGAGGTTACAGCTAAACGCATTCACCTGTTTAAGCACTTGGCGATCCCGCTGAGTCAAACGCTCACTCAAAATCCCCAATTTATAACCCGGACAATGCTGGTGCAGTTGCAAAATAATGTCGTGGCTAAAGCTCGACAGTAAGATTTTGTCGGCAACCAGCGGGCTCTGGTCAAGTTGCGCTTTCAACTGTTGTACAACACTGGCCACATCATGCTTATCGACTTTGACTTCAATATTGAGTCCTAAATCGTGTTCGGCGGCGAGCACCAGCAGCTCTTCCAGCGTCATGATGGTTTCGCCCGCAAAACGAGGATCAAACCAAGCACCGAAATCAAGTTGCTTGAGTTCGGCGAGTGTGTACTCATCAATGCGACCTTTGCCATTACTGCAACGGTCAATCGTATGGTCGTGACACACAACCAGTACATTGTCTTTGGTCGGCTGCACATCCACTTCCACCCAAGATAAACCAAGGTTGATAGCGGCTTGTACACTGACACGGGTATTTTCTGGATACGTTCCAGCCACCCCACGGTGGCCGACGATGATTGAAGGCATCATGCTTCCTTAGTGAGAATCACACTCAAATCACGATTCAATAAGTTCGACGTGGTACAAAAGGGACAACTGTTGAAAAGCAGGCGTACTTTTATCGACGAAGAGGCGATGCATTTCAGACAGTTCACCACTGACCACGGGAGCATAACGCTCTAATTTGCTTTTGTCTGCAACTAACCAACACTGTTCGCTATGTTCTATGATGGCGCGGGTTAAATTGGCTTCTTCTGGCGTAAAATCAAGCAATTGACCGCGAGAATTGAGCCCGCCTACACCAAAAATTCCAACCTTAATATTAAAGCTACGATAAAAGCGGGTTGTCGCTTCGCCGACGGTATCTTCATCGGAATGGCGAACCAGCCCGCCCGCAAGGTGCAAATTGATGTTGGGGTTACGGCTTAAGGTCAGTGCGGCATTGAGGTTGTTGGTCACCACAGTCAAACCGGGATGATCGAGCAGCGCTTGCGCCACTTGTTTCGGGGTTGTCCCGATACCCAGAAAAATACTGCATCCTTCCGGTAATTCTTGCGCCACCCTCTGCGCGATTCGCTGTTTTGCTGTCAGGTTGATCAAATCGCGATTACTGAACGATAAATTGTCATTCGGACTGGGCAGGGAAATGCCGCCATGCACGCGGCGCACCATGCCTTTATCGCTCAAATCATTCATATCTTTGCGAATGGTTTGTACCGACACCTCAAAGCGTTCCGAAAGTAGGGCGCTCGAAAGCACCCCGTGAGTTTGTTGCAAGTATTCCAAGATCTGTTTTTGGCGGTGGGATAATAAAGTCACAAGCTTCCTTACTGTTGACGAATTTTATTGCTGACGAGTGCTAGCGACTTTGCTGCTCTGTGTACAAGAACGGTGTGACTGGACAAAGCGTTTACCTTGTTGATCAAAAAGATGCAGTTGCTCAAGCGCAACCCAGATCGGCAGGGTTTGATGCACATCGAGCGGAATTTCTGCAGTGACCGCGATGAAATCCTGCTCGCTTTCTAAGCCGATAATTTTGCCATGCACCAGCTGGTTCGGACCTAGTGGCTCAACGACCTGAATATCCAATTTTAACTCAATCGCATTGGTTAGCGGGTGCAGCGAGGCGTGTTCAGGGCGAATACCTAGCGTGATGTTTTCGGAACTCATTGCGTCAAACTGTGGCAAGTAACAGTGCTTGCCTGCGATGTGTAGTTGTCCTTGCTTGATAGATGCAGGGAGAAAGTTCATTGCAGGGCTGCCGATAAAACTCGCCACAAAGGTACTGGCAGGTTGATGGTAAACTTCGGCTGGCGTACCAACTTGCTCAATTTCGCCCTGTTTGACCACCACAATGCGATCGGCAAGCGTCATCGCTTCCACCTGATCATGGGTGACGTAAACACTGGTTACGCCAAGCTCACGCTGTAGTTTTTTGATTTCTAAGCGCATGTGCGCACGCAGCGCCGCATCCAAGTTCGAGAGCGGCTCATCAAACAAAAAAAGTTGCGGATCGCGCACAATCGCTCGTCCCATCGCCACGCGCTGGCGTTGTCCGCCGGAAAGCTTGGCCGGTTTTCGGTCTAAGTACTCTTCAATTTTTAGGGTTTTCGCGACCTTAGCAATTTTTGCTGCGATGGTTTGTTTATCCACACCACGATTTTTAAGTCCGTAGGCGAGGTTATCGTAGACACTCATATGCGGATAGAGCGCATAGTTCTGGAACACCATAGCGATGTCACGATTGGCCGGTTTTTCGTTATCGACACGGCGTCCCGCCAGATGAATTTCGCCGGAAGTAATGCTCTCTAGGCCCGCGATAGAGCGCAGAATAGAGGATTTTCCGCAGCCCGATGGGCCGACTAAAACGATAAATTCCCCTTGATGAATCGACAGATCCACGCCTTTCACCGCTTGATGGCCGTTATCGTAAGTTTTGACTAACTGTTTGATGTCTAACATAACAGGCTCCGCGTGTTTGGCGCTGCGTAGCAGATGAATATTGGAGTTCTGATTATTTTTCACTTTCGACTAATCCTTTTACAAACCAACGTTGGAAAATCACCACCACCAAAACCGGTGGCAGCATGGCGAGGATCACCATGGCAAACGCGTAGTCATAACGCGGCAAGCTGGTTTCATTGATGTTATTGAGAATCTGTTTTATGCCCATCACTATGGTGTTGTACTGCTCATCCGTGGTCATCATGATCGGCCACAGGTATTGGTTCCAACCCACCACAAACATGATGATGAAAATCGCGGCCATCATGGTTTTCGAGAGGGGAAATAAAATATCGATAAAAAAACGTATAGGGCCTGCGTTATCAAGCTGAGCCGCTTCCAACAGTTCATCCGGTATGGTTTTAAAAAACTGACGGAAGAAAAACGTCGCGGTAGCGGAGGCAATCAGGGGTAGCACTAAGCCGGTGTAGCTATTGAGCATGCCTAAATTGGACACCACTTCATAAGAGGGAATAATCCGCACTTCAAGCGGCAGCAGTAGGGTAATGAAAATCAGCCAAAACCACGCGCTGGCATAAGGCAAACGAAAGTAGACCAAAGCGTAAGCGGCCATCATCGAAATTACGATTTTGCCAATCGCAAAACCCAAGCCCATGATCATCGAGTTAACGATCATGGTTTGCGCGGTGACATTACCGGCAAAACCGAGGCTTTTATTCCATGCTTCGCGATAAACTGCGCTGAGATTATCGCCAAGAGTCCATTGCAAACCTTCCGAGACAATGGTGTTTGGCTGATGGGTTGAGCTTGCGAAAATCAGCCACAGCGGCACTAGCATAAACAGTGCGCCAGCGATAAGGATCAAATGATCGGAGAGTCGATTACTTTTCATCGTAACTCCTTAGTAATGAACACGTTTTTCAACAAAACGGAATTGCAACCAAGTCAGCGCCAGCACTAACACGAGTAACACCACCGATTGCGCCGAGCTGCCGCCAAGGTCTGCACCAACAAAACCGTCGCGATACACCTTATACACCAGTGAGGTGGTACTGCCGCCGGGGCCGCCATTGGTCATGGTGTCAATCACGCCGAAAGTGTCGAAAAAAGCGTAAGTGAGGTTGATCACCAACAGGAAAAATCCCGTCGGGGCGAGCAGCGGAAAGGTGATGCTCCAAAAGCGTTTGCTGTCGCTTTGGCAATCGAGCAGCGCCGCTTCGCGTACCGCGTAGGAAATTGACTGCAAACCTGCCAGAAAATAGAGGAAGTTGACCGAAACCTGTTTCCAGACTGAGACCAAAATCAGCGCAATCGTGGCATCCACAGGGTCGGTCTGAAAGCTAAATTGCCAGCCGATGTATTGGAAAAAGTCGGTCAGGACACCAATGTGCGGATTAAACAGAAAACCGCCAATGATGCCCGCGACGGCTGGCGCGACGGCATACACCCACGTTAGCGTGACACGATACGAACCTTGGCCATGAATGATGTTGTCGGCTTTTACCGCGAGTAACAGCGCGAGCGCCAGCGAAAGAAAAGAGACAATCACCGAAAACAGCAGAGTAAAGCCCAGTGAGTCAAGATAGTCGGTTGAGCTAAACAGTACCTGATAGTTTTCAAACCAAACAAAAGTCGAGGAGAGCCCCCAAGGATCTTCCAACATAAAAGAGAGATAAATCGCTTGTGCGGCAGGATAAATAAAGAACACTGCGATGATCACGATTTGCGGCGCAAGCAGCAAATAGGGCAGCGGAGTGTGAGCGAAATGTTGTCGACGTTGCACAGGAAAACTCAAATTAGACAGTAAAAATAACAAGCCGCCAGCAAAATCTCAGGATAATGCTGGCGGCGTTTGGGGTTATTGCACGGTACGAGCAAAGCGATTCAGTAACTTAGCGCTTTCATCTTCGACTTTATTCAAGCTGCTCTCGACAGTTGAGCGGCCAGAGAAAATGTTATCGAACTCGCGATGCATGACTTCGCGCACTTGTGGGTAGTAACCAAGGCGATAGCCTTTGGTCCATTCACCATCAGGCAAGCTAAGCTGCTTTACACCCACTTCTGCATCCGGGTTTTCTTGGTAGTAGCCCGATTGTTTGGTCAGGTCGTAGGCTGCATTGGTGACGGGCACATAACCTGTGGTTTTATGCCAATTCATTTGCGTTTCGGGCTTGGTCAGGTAAGCGAAGAAAGCTGCGACACCTTTATCCTGCGCTGGAGTGTGACCCTGCAGTGCAAACAGCGCGGCGCCACCAATAAAGGTATGGGTTGGGTTTTTGGTGACCGATTCCCAGTAAGGCAGGTAGGTCGTACCGAGATTGAATTTCACGCGGTTACGTAGACCACCGAATGAGCCAGAAGAGCCCATCCACATTGCCACTTCGCCGCGCTCGAATGGCGTTTGGTTGGCATCCCAATCACTGCCGTAATACTTGTAGTAACCTTTATCTGACCACTCTTTGAGTTTTTTCACATGCATCAGCATATCGTCAGAGTTAAACATGATTTTCGTCGAGAGATCTTGATAGCCATTTTGCTTATCAGAAAGCGGTAGGTTGTGGCGAGATTTGAAGTTCTCAAACATGATCCACGGCGTTAAGGATTGGGCAAATCCCGCTTGACCTTTTTCGGCTAACTTAGCAGCAACTTGTTCTAGCTGCTCATAAGTTTGTGGCGCTTGCGCGTTAACGGAAGCCAACATGTCTTTGTTGTAGTACAGCACAGGCGTTGAGCTGTTGAATGGCATGCCGACCATTTTTCCCGTGTTATCGGCATAAAAGTTACGTACCCCAGCAATGTAATCTTGTGCGGTGAACGGATAGCCTGACTCGATCATCAGATCTTGCACGGGTTTGGCAACGCCTTTACTGCTCATAATGGTGGCGGCACCAGCATCAAACACTTGCAAAATATTGGGTGCTTGGCCAGCACGAAACGCCGCAATACCTGCGGTCAATGTTTCTGTGTACGAACCTTTATAAACGGGAGTGAGCTTATAGTCGCTTTGTGAGGCATTAAAGTCAGTTGCCAACTGATTGACCGTTTCACCCAGTTGACCACCCATGGCATGCCACCAAGTAATTTCGGTTGCCGCTAATGTTGAGGCTGAAAAAACGCCAGAAGCGGTTGCTGTAAGCAAACCGGTTAACCATACCTTATTCATTGATTCATTCCTTGTAAGTTTCGAACGAGACTGTTTGTGTTTCGTTAGAAGGTATAGTGGCGAGCAAAAGTTACAGTGCCGTGGCTGAAAAATGGCAAAAATATGAAAGATTTATGGAAAAGGTATGACAGATACACGGGAGCATTTCACCGCGAATAAGACGATGGCGTGCGCGATTTGGCCGCCAGAATAGACTTAAGACGGTTACGAAGCGCGAATTAAAACGGTAGGAATGGAAAACAATGGTTGAACTTGGTTGATAATGAGAGCGTTTCTCAATAGAATCCCAACCATTCCTTAAACGGCTAATCACAACCCATGAAAAGATGTCTCTCACTTCTTTGCGTTTCGGCACTTTTGCCAGCGCATGCCGCTTCGCTCGATCAAGCGCAAGCGATTCAAAACAGTACTAACCAAGCTTCTGCACAGAGCCAGCAAAAAATTGACCGCAGTGCCGAGCAGAGTTTGTTACTGCGTGCGGAAATCGAACAGTTGAACGAAGAAGTCAAAAATCTTCAGGTGTACCGTAATCACTTACAATCTTTGGTGGCCAATCAACAGCAAGAGATGGCCAGTCTTGAACAGCAAACTGAAGAGATCAAACGCACGCGCCAAGGCATAGTTCCTTTGATGTATGACATGATTGAAGGACTGGAGGAGTGGGTTGCGCAAGATAAACCGATTCGTCTTGCGGCACGTCAAGAACGCATTGAGAAACTCAAAGAACTGATGCCTCGGGCAGATGTCAGTGATGCTGAAAAGTACCGTCGTATTCTCGAGGCATATCAGATTGAACTCGACTACGGCAATAAGCTTGGCACCTATCAAGCCAAAATCACTCTCCCTTCTGCACAAGAAGTGGAAGCGGATGTGCTCTATTTAGGTCGTCTGTCGCTATTAGCACGCAGTTTGGATGGCGAGCAGTTCTGGACTTGGAATTCCAAGCAGAACGCATGGCAAGCAATCACGGATGCCAACAAAAGCGACCTCGCTGCCGCTTACCAATTGGCTCAGCAACAGATTGCGCCGACACTGTTGAACTTGCCTGTTTCGTTGACCGCTGCGGAGGCTAAATAATGACACTTAAAAAGACCACCTTAGCACTGGCATTAAGTCTGCCATTCGCCTTTGCAAGTGTTGCTAACGCATCAAATAGCCTCGTCCAACAAGCGACGCAGGAAAAAGCGCAACAGCAACAACACAACCTGCAGCGTGAAGCGGGTTTTGTACAAACGGCGCAAGAATTACAAGCCGCGAAAGCCGAGTTACTGGCTGAGCGTAATCGTCTACAGAAAGAGGCGGATCAGCTATCTAGCCAGTTCAGTGATAACGAAAATACGCTCGCGCGTCTTGAAGAAACGCTGCGTTTGGAAACCGGTAGCTTAGGTGAGATGTTTGGCGTAGTACGCCAAAACGCGAAAGAACTGCAAAGTGAACTGGATCAATCAGTGACTGGCGTTGAGCCTCGTGCTCATCAGCAGAGCATTGATGACGTGGTGGCCGCCAAAACTTTACCGTCAATGGCTCAACTGCGCGGTTTATGGCAAGCCATGAGTGAAGAGATCCGTGCGAGTGGACAAGTCCAAACCACCGAAATTCAGTGGCTAAACGGGCAGGGTGAAACGCAGACCGTACCTGCGTTACGTTTAGGTTCGCTTGGATTAATTTCCGAGCAAGGCTATGTGAAGTGGGATAATGCACGTCAGCAAGCATTGAGCTATCAACAGTTACCATCCGATTTCCCAACCTTCAGTCATATCCGCACTTTAGTTGATGGTGACGTTGTCACTATGAAAGTCGATCCATCACGCGGGGTGTTGCTCGAGCAACTGGCGCTTACCCCAACACTTAGCCAACGCCTACAAGCGGGTGGTGTGATTGGTAACGTGATCCTCGTGTTACTGGGTGTGGGATTAATTATTGCTTTGTACCGTGGCGCGATATTGGCCACTCTGCGTCAAAAGATCAAAGCGCAACTCAAAAACCCAGAGCAGCCGGGGAATAACCCTCTCGGACGCATTTTGGCGGTTTACAACAAAGAGCAGCAACGCAGTGTCGAAGCGCTCGAGCTGCGTTTACTGGAAGCCGTTGTGGATGAGCAAAATCATCTTGAGACGGGCCTGTCGATGCTGAAATTGCTGGCCGCACTGGCTCCTATGCTTGGATTACTCGGCACCGTGACCGGGATGATTGAAACCTTCCAAGTGATCACCCAGTTTGGTAATGGTGACCCGAAAGTAATGGCGGGGGGGATCTCGATGGCCCTAGTCACTACCGTGGAAGGCTTGATTGCGGCGATCCCACTGCTACTGGCGCATAATATTTTGAGCGCGCAAGCGGAAGCGATCCGCAACATCCTCGAGAAACAAGGGATTGGTCTTGTGGCACAGCAAGCAGAACGTGATTGTGGTGCCACTGTTACTCAATCTCGTGTTGAACAAGCAGCATAAGGGCGAGTGATGAATTCAGCATTCTCTTTCCTACTGGATTACTGGCAACCGCTGGATGAGTTTATGGCTCAAGGCGGCGCTGTGCTCTGGTGGTTAGCGGTGGTTGTTTTGCTCTGTTGGCTGTTAGTGATTGAGCGTTTGTTGTTTTTGAGCGTGACCTTTCCTAAACAGCGCCAACATTGGGTTGACCTCTGGTTGCAACGTGCGGATCAACACAGCTGGTTTGCCCGCTCCATTCGTGAACAGTGGCTAGGCGAAGCGCACAATGCGCTCAATCAGAATCTCAACTTAATTAAGGTACTGGTGGCGATTTGTCCTATGCTTGGCTTACTTGGCACCGTCACCGGAATGATTTCCGTGTTTGATGTGATGGCTACACAAGGCAGTAGTGATCCAAAGTTGATGGCATCCGGCATTTCATTGGCCACACTGCCGACCATGGCGGGCATGGTGGCCGCATTAGCGGGACTCTTCGTCCATGCACGTTTGAGCAAAACTTGTCGTGGACTTGAAATGAAATTAGAACAAGCGTTAAGGAGCCAATCATGAGGCTAGGGCGCAGAACGTCAAAGCAAGAAGAAGCGCAGATCGATCTGACTTCGATGCTCGACATCGTCTTTATCATGTTAATTTTCTTCATTGTGACCAGCTCGTTTGTGCGCGAATCGGGTGTGGAAGTCAATCGCCCGACAGCGGCGCATGCCGTAAGCCAAAAACAGGCTGGGATTTTTGTGGCGATTACCGCGGCCAACGACATCTACATTGATAAACGTCAGGTAGACGTGGAGCGAGTGCAAGCGACTTTAGAGCATCTGTTGTTAGATCAACCGGATGCTTCCTTAGTGATTCAAGCTGATGAGCATGCCTTTAACGGCACCGTGGTCAAAGTGATGGATGCGGCGAAAGGCGCTGGAGTAAAAAGCATTGCATTAGCGGCGGAGAAACCCTAATGGGACGCTTGATCTTAGCCAGTCCGATTGCGTTGTTAGTGACACTGGCGCTGTTTAGCTTGATGGCTTGGATGGTGGATAACGGCGGAAAGAGCATTCCTAAACCGACCGCTGCGCTCAGCTTTACTATGGTCATGGCTGAGCAGGAGCAAGATGTACAACGCAGACAACGTAGCGTACCAGAACAGCCACAAGTCCCGCAGGTGCCGACACAAGCGCCTGCAAAAGCTGAACAAACGGCGGCACTCGATGTTTCAGACCTCAATCCGGTGATGGACTTAAACCTCAGTACCGCTATGGAAGGAGTTGCCGTTAACGCGCCTCAGTTTGGTGATTTCGCGGTTAACCAGCAGGTGATGCCGCTACACAGGGTTGAGCCCAACTATCCAGCGAAAGCTCTGCAACGGGGAGTGGAAGGTTACGTGATCTTGCGTTTTACCATCGATGAGTTGGGAAAAACGCGCGATATCGAAGTGGTGGATGCTAACCCGAAACGCTATTTTGAGCGTGAGGCGATGCTGGCTCTGCGTAACTGGAAATACCAGCCTAAGATAGTGGATGGTCAACCCGTAAGCCAACCCGGACAAACGGTTCGACTGGAGTTTAAACTGAACAAATGAAACGACGAATCTTAAGTTATCTCTTGCTCTCTTGCCTATCCGTGACGACTTACGCCGCGGAGCTGACACCGTACACGGCCAGTAAAGTGGTGAAAGCGAATCAGCTAGCACAAGAGAATAAGGTGAAAGAAGCGATTCAGATCCTAAAACAAGCAGAACTCAGCCGCAGTTATGATCGCGCTTATGTGGCGCGTATGCTTGGGGTGTTTTATTGGCAGAATGAGCAAATCCCTGCGGCGATAGCATCCTTGAAGTTGGCGGTAGAGAGCAACGAGTTACAAGATGATCAAGCGTGGACAACACGCAAAATGTTGGCGGATCTTTTGATAAGCCAACAAGAGTATCGTTCAGCACTCAAACATTACTACACGCTAGCGCAAGCCATTCCCGCCGATCAAAAAGGGAATGAACTCTGGCTGCGCATTAGTCAGTTGCACTTCCAAATGCAAGAGTGGAAGGCGGTACTGAATGGGATGCAACAGTATGCTCAGTTCCAAACCAAGGATGCGGTATTGCCACTTTCACTACAATTAGGCGCACAGCTTAATTTGGAACAGTGGAAGCCGGGAATTCTCACCCTAAAACGCTTATTGGTGTTGGAGCCACAGAAAACCGAGTGGTGGCGTCAGTTAGTGAGCCTAGAGTTGCGAGTTGGCCAGAAGAAAGAGGCGCTCAGCACACTGGCATTGGCGAAGATGCAAAAAGTGGCACTTAACCAACAAGATTTGCGTTTGCTTGCTCAGCTCTATGCGCAAAATGGCATTCCAGAGCGTGCTGCACAAGTGATGGAAAGCCTAGATGAGGCACAGAGCAATCAACAGCTTATTACTGAGCGAGCCATCTACTGGCAACGTGCGAAAGAGTGGGATAAAGCGATCGCTACGTGGCGTTTAGCGGCGACAAAAGATGCCAAATATCACTGGCATGTCGCACAGTTATTGCTGCAAGAGGGCCATTATCAACAAGCACTTGCTGAACTGGATCAGGTCAAAGAGCGTGATAAACAAGCGCAAGTCGCTTTAGCGAAAACGCGTGCTTTGTATAAGCTCAATCAATTTGAGGCCGCATTGGTGCAAGCTAAACGAGCAGACAGCCTCCAATCATCAGAAAGCGCCAAACAGTGGATCAAATATTTGTCGCAGCAGCGTCAAACTCAATCCACCCAAGACTCGTAGCGATGTTCTAGAGTTCGAGATATACCTTTCCTACTTGAAGTTGCAGCGGTGTTGGCTACGTTCGTTCACCCCAATCACATAGTTTGCCTATGCTCATGGGGATTCACTTACTTGCAGCCTACCTGCAACTCCAAGTCGTTTGGGTATAGAGGCAATAAACAGGTGATGCAGTCAGCTTTGCTATGTAATTCTCTGTTTGCTCAATAACGAGATTTAATGAACTGTTTCGCATCGTGAATGCTTCACCCTTCCATACATCAGCGTCCCTAATGACAATGCTGACGCATTCTCATTAGGGACGTGACCATGCTTATACGACTGACGCTCACCGCTGCCGCGATCATGCTGGCCCAGCAAACGCTGGCCAATGATGGGCCGCTGGCTTTTATTCCAATTACTTACGCCAACAACTACCAACACGGCATTGATATTTTCGATTACTGGAAAAGTGAGAAGCTTGACGGTATCCGCGCGATTTGGACGGGGAAACAACTGGTCACTCGTAACGGTAACCCTATTGCTGCCCCCGCTTGGTTTACCGAGTCGTTACCCTCTTATTCACTCGAAGGTGAATTGTGGGCAGGGCGCGGCAATTTCTCACTGGTACAGCAAACGGTTTTAGATAGCCAACCGGCTGACTCCGCATGGCGCAAAATCAGCCTAATGCTGTTCGATATGCCTGATGCGGCGGGCGATTACAGTAAGCGCTATTACAACCTCATCCATTTGGTGAATAGCCTTGATCTCAAGCATATCCGATATGTCGAACACACCCCGATAAAATCTGAGGCGGAACTGCTTTCCTACCTTGATAACATCAGTGAGAAATCGGGGGAAGGGGTAATGCTGCGCAAAATCAGCGCTCGCTATCAGGCAGGGCGAAGTAATGATTTGTTGAAGCTGAAAAGGCATCAGGATGCAGAAGCAACCGTGATTGGTTATCGGCTCGGCATGGGAAAATACAAAGGTAAAATGGGCTCTATGCTGGTTCGGACCGCAGAGGGGCTAGAATTTTATATCGGCAGTGGATTTAGTGATGTCGAGCGCGCCGAGCCGCCCAAGATTGGTAGTGTTATCACCTACCGTTACAACGGACTTACAACGGAAGGCAAACCAAGGTTTGCCCGTTTTGTTCGGGTCAGAGAAAACTATTGAGGCAAGCTACTGAGCTTGCCCAACCGTGATACGACAACGCGCAAACAGCCGCTGCCAATATTGGGCATGCTGCTGAGTCGCAAGACGGAAAGTTTGATGGCTGGCTTGAATCGGAAACGGTGAGTGAGGTTGCTCAAACAGACCAAGTTGTGCTGATAACTGGTAGTAGGTTCGATCCAGTGAAGCGAGATAAGGTTGTATTTTTTCAACGTATTGGCTTTGGAATACATTGCGTAAGTAGTTGAGTTTGGTGTTATCACGATGAGGCCCACAGACAATCGCATCATCATTGTTCTCTAACTGCTGCGTCACAACCTTTAACCAGACGCTCGCACGATCCAACGAAAATTTAAAGTGACCTAATAAGCGCTGTTTCTCTAGCACTTCTTGCTGAGTGACTAATGGTTTGGAGGCTATGGGTCGCTCTGAAAGGAGTTGGTGTTGAATCGTGTTGAGTTGCTCTAGTGCTAACAGCAGCTCACTGTGGCTCCATTGTTCATCGTACCACTGCGAACCACTGAGTTGAGTGCGCATGGTATCACTGGTGTAAAGCAAATTATGCCAACGTGAAGCCAGCTCCTGCTGTTTGATGTTTTGTATATCGAGCAACTGTGCTTTCAAGGATTGGCTAAGCTGCGGTGAGGTTAAGCAGCCTTGAATGCCGTTTAATAAAGCGACCTGGTAATCCCACTCGCGAAATTCGTCCTGCACTTTACCTAAAATCGAATTACGCTCGGCAATCAGCTCAAATAAGCCGCATTGACGCAGTTCGTAACTGTCGAGCAAGCTAATGGTTACGGGGTCTATAGCTATCAACAACTCACGTTTTTCGGGAAGCGATTGAGCGGCCATCGCCGGTGGTGATAAGGCATCGCGCTGCTGAACATTAGCGATACGCGATAAGTAGCGATCAAAATCCGCGTCGATGGCTAGACGTGGTTCGCATCCAGTAAGCAGCAAAAGTGCAGCCAGTACAACGCTTAAACGCATAATTCCCTCACAATAGCTCCTTTTACTTTTCCCTTCTTAATCGAAGCTGCAGCTTGAAGTCGGTAGGGGATAATTTATCACTCACAGACCGTCTACTTATAACGCCAAGTTCTTTAAATATACGTAATACTGCGTTTATGGTTCTTCTCAATCAATAAAAAGGCCAGCATAGATTGGCTGGCCTTGAGGGGATTTTCTATCGATTATTTTGCTGCAAGGTGTAACTGTACGTCATCACTCTGTTTTTGCAGCCAGTACAAACGCTGTCCTAGCATCAGTGCGGCCGCCGAGAGTCCGATGATAAATCCGAGCCAGAAACCTTTGGCACCTAAGGGTTGCTCCGTCAGCCAGTTGGTCATCCCTAGGATATAACCGGTGGGCAAGCCAAGTACCCAGTAGGAGATAAATGTACGGTGGAAAATCGCTGTCATATCTTTATAGCCACGCAGTGATCCTGCGGCGACAACTTGTACCGCATCCATACATTGATAGATTGCCGCAAACAGTAAGAGCTGCATCGCTAACGCTACCACCACTTGGTTTTCGGTATACAGCAGCGCGATCTGTTCACGAAACAACACGGTGAGCAACGCGGTAATACACGCAGTGGCAAGGCCAGTCATTAAACCCACATTGGCTGCAATTGCAGCGCCTTTGGTGTCTTGCTCACCTAACTTATGGCCAACACGAATGGAGACCGCGGCACCAATACTCATTGGGAACATAAACACCAAAGAAGAGAAATTGAGCGCCACTTGGTGTGCCGCCACGACAGTTGACCCTAACGGTGCCACTAAAAGTGCGACCACAGCAAAAAGAGTCACTTCAAAAAAGAGGGCGGCTGCAACAGGAAAACCTAAGCGAAATAGACGGATCAACTCTTTTGGCTGTGGTTTATGGAAAGTCTCAAACACTTTTACATGTGCCAGACGCTTAGAGGTCACGATGTAAAACAGTAGCAGCAGCAACATGATCCAATACACAATCGCGGTTGCAACGCCACAACCCACACCGCCTAGCTCTGGTGCGCCAAATTTCCCGTAAACGAAAATCCAGTTGAGAGGGATATTGAGCAATAACCCAATAAAACCAATCACCATCGCAGGTTTGGTCAGTGACATACCATCGGTAAAACTGCGCAGTGCCTGAAACAGTAAGTAAGCGGGGACCGCAAAAATGACGGCGTGCATATAACCGACGGTTTTGGTCGCCATTGCCTCTTCTACATCCATAAACCGAATGATGAATTGAGTTTGAAAGAGTACCGCAATGATCGGGACCGAAACCAATAACGCGAGGATCAACCCCTGATGAACTTCAAACGGAATCTTGTGTTGGCGACCTGCGCCATTGAGCTGGGCAACGACCGGCACTAAAGCCATCAGCAAACCCACGCCAAACAAAATGGAAGGTAGCCAAATACTGGCTGCGATCGATACCGCGGCCATGTCTATCGCACTGACACCACCCGCCATGATGGTATCGACAAAGCCCATACCCGTTTGCGCGACTGAGGCAATCAGTACGGGTGTCGCGAGTTTAATTAAATTTGATGCTTCTTTTTTGTAACGATGCACAGAGTTCTCCAAAGAGGGACAAGCAAAGAGGAGCCTAAACAGTGAGTCGCGGGATACTCAACTTATGGCAATGGATGGCATGATAATGAAATGTCGCATTAAGCTCCACGAAAAACTGATTTAAATCACAGATTGTCGGGGGATTGATGATAAGACGATGAGGACTGGAGTGGCGGCTTTTGGTTTTAAGTAGTTTGGGTATACAAGCTTGTAAAAAGAGCGCCGCGATGGGCGCTCTATACAAAATCGAATGATTAGAAAATTTGTTCATCGTCTGCATCAACATACAACTCAATGGTATCGTGCAGCTCATCAACTGTCATGTTGAGATGGATTGCGTGACAGCAGGCTGGGCAATCATCATAAAACTCCTGACTTCCGTTCGAAGCATCTAAAGTCAAACGGATCCCGTGACCGCAATGCGGACAGGTAACTGACTTTTCCGTGAAGTTTCTCATATCTCTCTTCCTTACGTCCTTTGAGATACAGTAATACTAAGCAGGGAAGTTTCTTAAAGCGTAAAATTAAGTCTAAAGTTTGAAGGTCAACATAAAATCAACAATTAAGTCTGGCAGCTATGATCCAAGAAAAATCAATGAGTAACAGTTAAAGCATTCAGTAAGACAATATCTTCTCAATCAATTTCTGTGCTTCATCCAAATAATGCCCACCAAACTGGTTATAGTGGTTTAGTACATGATAAAGGTTGTAGATATCTTTTCGTTCTTCATAACCCCAATCGAGTGGCCACACGCTTTCATAGCCTTGGAAGAACTCAGGTTGAAAACCACCAAACCATTCAGCGAGAGCAATATCACACTCGCGATCTCCCCAATAACAAGCAGGGTCAAAGCACAAGGGGCCATTAACGATGTTGGCGACATTGCCAAACCAGAGATCACCATGCAGTAGAGAAGGGCGCGGAGAGTGGTTGGCCAAACGAGTTTTGACCATCTCAACAAACTCATTGATGTTGGTGAGGTTGACCCCTTTTTCTTGCATTAGCTGTAGCTGCCAACCGATACGCTGCTCTGCAAAAAATAATGCCCACTTTTTGTGCCAAGGGTTAGGTTGAACTGTCGCTCCAATGTAATTATCGATATCGAAGCCAAACTCTTTTTGCTCTCCCCAGCGATGCAGGTTGGCCAGTTGCACCCCAAATTCGTAACTTCGTTCGGCGTCATCTAATGGCTTGGTCGCTAAATAATTAAGCACCAGATAAGCATGCGTTTTGCTCGTGCCGTGCAGAATGTACTCGGGTACTTGAACGGTATTGGACTCGCGCATCACACGCAAGTTTTCCACCTCGGCGGTAAATTTGGTCAGATACTCGCGTTGGTTTGTTTTCACAAAATAACGATCTATTCCATCGCTAACCATAAAGCATTCATTAATGTCACCCCCATGCACTTTTTCTTTTTCAACGAGGTGAAAATCTTTGCCCAACTGCTCGGACAATTGTTGAATAATTGCTGGCCACATAATTCAAGCTCTCGGTTATTGATCTGCATACTGGCTATAACTTGAATCTACAGTGGTGTTGGCTAGGTTCGTTCATCCCAATCACAATGTTTATCTATGCTCATGGAGATGAACTCACTTGCCGCCTACCTGTAACTCCAAGTCGTTTGGGTATAGTTTATGCCAAGCGCTCCAATATGAAAGTTTATGAGTGCACATAAATCTAACTTGAGTAAAAATTGCAGAAGTAGAAACACCTAAGTGTGATTTAACTCATAAAATCATTATGTTCACTCCCATAATATCGTGCGCAGTGTGCGTCATGAGATGGCACTGCAAACAATTTTTCGAATAATGGGATAAAACTCATCTCAGTCAGTCAGTTTTAGCTCATAATTAAGCCGTACTAAGCGAAATAATCGAACTCTTGGTGGAAAGTGCAGCAACTAGCATTTGCCATCTGTGAAAATGGCTATTCATGTCTTAGTATTAAACAAGATACAAACTAACTGGCGAACAGCAGCAGTAAAGCGGAGAAAGAATGTGGTTGTAGAAACCGATGGATATCTGGCCCTGATTGAACATCTGTCATTCAATATGGATGTTTTCACTCAGGAAGGGGATACGGGAACTGAAAGTGTTGAAGATGTCATCACAGATATGGTGGCAAGCAACATCATGTCTATTTTTGAACAAAACCCTGAGCTTCATTCTAGTGTTCGCTTCCAATTACTGAAAGAAGCCGATTCGGTGGTCGAAGACTTAGGCGAAGTGTTAGCGGGGGTTTGGTATCGCCCCGCGACTAATGAGCAGATCGCCTTTTTGGATGAATACATCGCCCTAGTGAAAAACTTGTTTGACTCAGCCGTTGCGAAATACGACTAACCCCATTCATTAGTTTGACAACAAAGGCGGATTCTCAATCCGCCTAAAATGCCAAAATTTTGAAGCCCAGTAAGGGTTATCCATTCTCGAAATGATCACGCCTTTCGACGTTGAAGCGTGCATAAACTGCTTATCCCCTAAATAGACACCGACGTGAATATTGGTGCGGGATGTCTTAAAAAATACCAGATCCCCATATTGAGCATGTTCATATGCGATTTTCTGACCCGTTTGCGCTTGAGACTGTGTGGTGCGCGGTAAATCTCGTTGCCATGCGTCGCGGTAAGCAATTTGTACAAAAGCTGAACAATCAATGCCGTTTTTGCTATTCCCGCCTAAACGATAGGGTACGCCGCGCCACTCTGTGAATACACTCGAAAAGTTCGCCAATGGTAGGTTACTCGAATTCGGTTCGGATACAGAAGTATCAGGCTCGGAAGGCGGAGTGGCTGTACACCCGACAAGGAATCCTAGAATAAGCAGAGAAAACGTTTGCTTGACCGTCAACATGAGTCACCTTATTGACAAAAAAATGAAATAAAACTGAAACAGCCACTACCTACCATGGCGTCGACTCTCAAACCTAAGACGCATTTACATGGCTTTGACAAAAAATTTATCCTTAACCCAAACACTCGGTGCGGTGTTTCTATGCATAACCATACTGATGATTAGCTTATCTGTCACCAGTTTACGTGGCATAGAGCGGGTTGGCGCTCAGTTTAATCAACTGTCTGAACAAGCTTTGCCCTTTGCGCTTAATAATGCAGCGTTAACGCAAAATTTTCTCGAACAAGTGAAGTACCTAGGTTATGGCACTCGTAGCCAATCTGAGCAAGAGCTCAATCAAGTGCTCAATGAATGGCAAAAGCTGGATGCTCAAGCGGGAGATGAAATAACAAGATTGCAGCAGAACGTACAATTGCTCTCTAGCGCTGAAGCGGTTCAACAAGCCGAGCAGTTACAGCGAGAGATCCTTCATTTTCAACAGCTAGCCCAATCGATTCTCAAACTTCAACAACTGCAATTGAGTAAAACAGCACAAATCAGTGAGCAAGCGAAACAATTTCGTTATGGCTTGAGTTCAATCGGACCTGAAATGGGCCGTATCGCCTCGTTTTTAGCGGTGGATAACCCAGAAGCCATGGATGCAGCGAACCGATTTACCGCCAGTGCCAGCGCAATGGAAAGTGCTTTTTTATTGCTGTTTATCGAAGAAGAGATGTCAGCAGCGCAAAAATACCGCCAAGAGTTAAAAAATCGGGTAGCGGGATTGGAACTGGCGTTTGATGACTTCAAAGAGTGGTACCCAGAAATTAAAGATTACGCGAGCTTAACTGCCCCCTATGAAATGGTGTTAGCAGGCTTTCAAGCGCAAGCCGTGATAGAGCAGATCATTAATAAACTGGAAGACGCGCAACAACAAAATAAGGATTTTGCAAGCGCTGCAGAGGTTGCGCAGCAACTTGTCACGCAGCTCAATCAGTGGTCAACATTGGCTCAACAACACATTGTGCAGGGTAAGCAAGAGGTAACATCAACCATTTCTGCCGTCACCCTCACACAGCAAATCAGCGGCACTCTCTTGGTGCTGGCGATTTTGGCGGTGTGGTTTGGCTTGCGCCGTTGGATAGGGCGAGCGCTGAACAACATCACTCGTCATCTCGCGCAGTTAACACAACATAAGCTTAACCACAGATTAGATTTAGTCGGGCCGCAAGATTTTCAAAATGTCGCAGCGCAACTCAATCAAGTGATCGTATCAACGCATGAGTCGCTCGCATTAGTCACGCGCAACTGCGAAACGCTCTACCAAACGGCTGAGCTGAGCCATGGTTCCGCAGAACAATCAAACCAAAGCTTAGCGGCGCAAAATCAAGCCTTGTTGACCATGGCTGCAACCATTAATCAACTGGATGCATCAATTCGCGAAATCGCCGGAGTGAGTCACGATTCGTACACGGATTCTGTGGAAGCGGCGGAACATTCCGCGCAAGGTGTGAAGGTGATAGAGCAGAATCAGCAGCGTTTACAAGCATTAGAAACCACCTTAGCGGTTAATGATGCGGCGATGTCTGAACTCAATCAGCGCGTAACCAGTATTCGTGAAATGGTGGATATGATCAGTGGCATTGCCGATAGCACCAATTTGTTAGCGCTGAATGCGGCGATTGAAGCCGCACGAGCCGGAGAGCAAGGGCGCGGTTTTGCCGTAGTGGCTGACGAAGTTCGTAAATTGGCCAGTGATACCAGTAAACAGACCACCAATATTCGTGACATGATGAATGAGTTGGTGACTGCGGCCAGTAAATCACGCCAAGCGGTGGATGAATCGCGTAAAGAGATGGTCACCGCCCTACAATCGAGTGAAGAAGTAAAAAGTACCTTTATGCAGATTGAGCGTGCAGTGGCACATATTCGCACTCGAGTCGAGCAGATCACTCAAGCGACCGAAGAACAAAAGCGAGCCACGGCGGATGTAAACAAAGCGGTAGCGCAAATTTCCGAACAAGGGCAAGAAACCAAACGTCAGTTGGATGCCATGTTGGAAAGCGCGGAACAAGTCGCAGAGATTGCTGGTCATCAACAAGCGATGTTGCATAAGTATGAGTTGAACTGATTTAACGTTCGCGAAACGGTTGAGTCAGCATTTTATCCAGCCACTGTTCTCGTGCTTGACGAAACAGTGGCAAGCCAATCTTCATTCGCTCATGGCCCATTTCTGGCTGCGCAATATAGGTGTGAAACATCTTGTCCCATATCGAAAGAAAAAAGCCGAAGTTGGAGTGGGTCTCGTGAACTAAAACGGAGTGGTGGACTCGGTGCATGTCCGGTGTTACAACCAGTAAACGCAGCCACTGGTCGATTTTATAGGGCAGCTTAGCATTGCTGTGATTAAACATCGCGCTGGCATTGAGCAAAATTTCAAACACCACGACGGCCAACGGAGATGCACCCAATAACGTCACTGCGCCGATTTTTATCCACGCAGAAATCATTATTTCGAGCGGATGAAAGCGACTGCCAGTGGTGACATCAATATCTTGATCTGCATGGTGCATGCGGTGTAGCCGCCACAACAAAGGAATACGGTGAAACAACAGGTGCTGCCAATAAATCACCGCATCCAGTAATACCACCGCAACGAAGAGCGCGATGAAAGGTGGGATCTCCAACCAATACAGCAAGCCAAACTGTTGGCTTTGCGCCCATTGCGCGGCACTGAAGGCTAAAATTGGCATCAGCGCGGTGATCAAAAGACTATTAAAGCCAACCAATCCGAGGTTATTCAGCCAGCGAACCCGCTTGCTTTGCGACAAGGTTTTGCGTGGACGATTCGATTCCCACAAGGCACAAATCACTAATACAGAGAAAAAAATCGCTAAGCGGATCAGCTCAATTTGTTCACTCATTGGGTTCTCCTTGATTTGGGCCACGTCGAGAATCTTTACTGGCGCAAAAGCCCTGTGGTCAGTAAAATCGCAGCCATTTTTCCGCCAGTAGTCCGAGCCATGAGAATTCACGCGTTTCATCACTTATATCAATATCGCCTAGAACGTTCAACCAAGCCATTTTTAGCGCGGGGTGGCAAGATTAAACGCTGCTTGTACTGTCTGGTTGAGTTGACGCACTGCTTGTGTGCCCATCAGCCTGATATTGAAAGCCAAGTGGCGGTACTGCTGATCGTCTCTGAAAACGAAGTATTTAAACCCAGCAACACTGGGCGCTTAATTGCAGACACGGTGAAAGAGACCTATGTATATCAATGGAGTCGTACGGAGCCAAACCCAGAGATGCTCGCGTTACTCAGTAACCCTGCCTATTATCCGGTGCTGATTTTTCCCGCGGAAACGGAAGAGGACAAAACTCGCGTGTTAAGCCCAATCCCCACTGAGTTTGCAGGCAAAAAACCATTATTGGTATTGATTGATGGCAGTTGGCGTGAAGCGAAACGCATCTTTCGCAAATCTCCGTATCTTGCATCATTGCCTTTGGTATCGGTGGAGCCGGAACGCTTATCGCAATACATCATGCGTAAATCGGAAAACGAACAGCACTTGGCAACGGCAGAAGTGGCTAGCTTGGTGTTGGACATGTTCGGTGATCGACACTCCGCAAGTACGTTATCGCTGTGGTTCGAAGCATTTAAAGAAACTTACCTGACCTGCAAATCGCGCAATAAGCCGAGTATTACTAAACCCGCATTGCAACGATGGATAGCACATCAACAAAACGCGAACTGCCTCTAAACTTGCGTGTGACCTTGGTCGCTTATTGTGCAATCAGTGCCATTGGCCAGATAAATAAGTGCTTTGTCACGGACTGTTGAGGGTAGCTTGTGGATAATACGCCTCACTTTTGTGTTTTTATTTTTTCCCAAGGCTGGGATAGGAAATTGAGGAGAGAAGGCCATGTATTACGGCTTTGATGTGGGCGGAACCAAAATTGAATTTGGTGCGTTCAATGAACAGTTAGAACGCGTTGCCACGGAACGCGTCGCGACACCAACGGATGACTATGCCAAATTGGTGGAGACTATTGCCGGGTTAGTCCATAAATACGATGCGCAATTTGGCGTCGAAGGTACGGTTGGTCTGGGTATTCCGGGCATGGAAGATGCCGATAATGGCTGCGTATTGACCGTTAACGTGCCTGCAGCCAAAGGCAAACCGCTGCGTGCCGATTTGGAAACCAAACTCGGCCGCGCAGTGAAAGTGGAAAATGATGCGAACTGTTTTGCGCTCTCTGAAGCTTGGGATGATGAGCTAAAAGAAGCGGCTTCCGTGATGGGCTTGATTCTAGGTACCGGTTTTGGTGGCGGACTGGTCTACGAAGGTAAAGTGTTCTCAGGTCGTAACCACGTAGCGGGTGAAATTGGCCACATGCGCCTACCGATTGATGCTTGGTTCCATCTTGGTGAAAAAGCCCCATTACTGGGCTGTGGCTGCGGCAATAAAGGTTGTATGGACAACTATCTCTCTGGCCGTGGCTTTGAGCTGTTATACGAGCACTATTACGGCGAAAAGAAAAAAGCGATTGATATCATCACCGCACAGAAAGAGGGTGAATCCAAAGCCGTTGAGCACGTTGAGCGCTTTATGGAATTGCTGGCGATCTGTTTCGCCAATATTTTTACTGCCAACGATCCACACGTGGTGGTGTTAGGCGGCGGATTATCAAACTACGATCTGATTTATGAAGAAATGCCAAAGCGTGTGCCTAAGCATCTGCTCTCTGTTGCGAAATGCCCGAAAATCGTTAAAGCCAAACATGGCGACTCCGGCGGCGTGCGCGGAGCGGCTTTCCTCAACATTAAATAAGTTGAAGATCAACAGAATAAATTAAGGGCTTGCACTGCAAGCCCTTTTCCCCTTCCTACTTGAAGTTGCAGCGGTGTTGGCTGCGTTCATTCACCCCAATCACATAGTTTGTCTATGCTCATGGGGATTCACTCGCTTGCCGCCTACCTGCAACTCCAAGTCGTTTGGGTATCGGTATTTTAAAATTACAGCTAAAGCATATTGGCTTAGCGAGTCGCTTTTGGTTTTTTGCCTACACCAAAATTCTCTTTAGGTTGTAGCGTGATGATACCGAAACCGAGCTTTTTGAAGTGGTTATCACGGAAGTTACGCACCGATTTAGTATCTGAAATCGCTTCCAGTTGCATCTCCATCTTCAGAAATTCGGTCAGGTCAATGCCTTCCGCTTCGGCTACCGCTTCATGAATGTTGTGATGCTTTTCGTATGAGAAAGTCAGCGTTTTCTCTTGGTTTTTGTAGGTGTAAATAATTGTACGAGCCATGTTTTCTCTCGACGCTGAGCAGCGTTTATGTCGTTAAGATTTTATGACTGCGATGATAGCACAAGCCAAAAGCGGTATTGCAGCAATATTCTCGACTTTCTTTGCGATGAACAGAGATAGGGTAATTGTGACTTTTGGTGAGTTAAAGGTTGAGTTTATGGTTATTTTTCCACTCAAGCTCTATGCTTTCTCTAGTTATGTGTGAGGTCTAGTCTATGAACTATTTCATTCGTCAGTCTTGGTTATTTTTCTTTACAGTCACAAGTTCTTTTCATGTTTCAGCTACAACGACTCTTCGATTAGCCTACTCAGATATTGAATCTTACCCGTTTCAGATGGGCAATGGTGAGTCTGTTGCCAATCCTCCTGGTCTAGCGTTAGATGTCCTCAATGATGTCGCAACTAAGTTGGAACTGAAAATTGAATATGTTCGTCTTCCTGGTAAACGGGTATTGGATTACATTGATACAGGCAAAGTAGATGGCGGTTTTATCTTTTCTTACAACACACTACGAGCTCAGTATGCTCGTTATCCAATGCAAGATGATAGTCCGGATAGCCAAAACGGATTGCCACGATCGGTTATTACTTTTACACGCTTCAAGATCAGAAATTGGATTGGGATGGAGAGAAAATTTTGAATACCGAACAACAAGTCGGTGCTCACTTAGGATTTTCGATTGTGAATGAGTTGAAGAAAAAACAATTGAATGTTCAAGAAGTCACCACCACAGAACAACTTTTCCAAATGTTACAACTGGGTCGCTTACCTGTTGTCGCCGTTCAAGATACTACCGCTCAGCAGTTTCTCAGTAGTAAAAAAATCAAAAACATCACGAAAGTAGAACCTGCAATCACCACCAAAGATTACTACTTAGTGTTTAGTCACCAATTTTATGATGCGAATGCAGAGATTGCAGAACAGATATGGCGAGAAATTGGAGCACTCAGAGAGGAGGCTCACTCAAAGCATGGAGGTAAATATCTTGAGTGATGATGGATGTTCTTGATTGCCGCTTTTGGTAAAGAGTCCCTATATTGACGTCATACTATGAAGAGAAGCAAGTATAGGGAGTGAACACACTAGATTCTGCCTTGAAGTGGGATGATTGTCACGCTTTCACCGACTTTTACCGTATCAATCGCCGGAGCAATTTCAATCAAGCAGTTCGCTTCACTCATTGAGCGCAAAATCCCCGAACCTTGTTTGCCCGTGGTACGTACTGTCAGTTGTCCTTGCGTATTAAAAGCGTAAACCCCACGGCTGAACTCAGTTCTGCCTTGGCGAGAGCGCAGATCTTCCAACGCAATCGCATTGACTTTCAGTGGTTGCCAACCTTGTTCACCTTGCATTTTACGCAGAGCAGGTTCCACAAAGTTGATGAAAGAAACCATTACCGCGACAGGGTTGCCCGGTAGACCGAAGAAAGGTTTTCCAGCAATCTGGCCAAACGCCAGTGGGCGTCCCGGACGCATATTGATCCGCCAAAAATCAATTTGTCCCAGCTTCTCTAGCGCGGATTTGATGAAATCCGCATCGCCCACAGAAACACCACCGGAAGTGATCACCACATCAGCCTGTTTTGCTGCTTGCTCAAGCACTTGCATCATTTTTGCTTCGTCATCTTCGATGATACCGAGATCGATCACTTGGCAGCCGAGCTGTTTGAGTAATCCTGTCAGAGTAAAACGGTTGGAATCAAAAATAGAGTTTGGCTCAATGTCACCGCCGGGCGCTTGTACTTCATCGCCTGTCGAAAAAATCGCGACTTTAAGCGAGCGAAATGCGTCCGCGTGCGCAAAACCCAGTGACGCCAACATGCCCATTTCTGGAGAAAGCACACGCTGACCTATGCTAAAGACCGCTTGGCCTTGCGCCAAATCTTCACCTGCTTGGCGTACGTTTTGTCCTGCTTTGATTTTGGCACCCGCAAAACTGACCAGTTCGCCGTTTTGCGTGGCTTGCTCACGCATTACTACCGTATCAGCACCGAGTGGCATTGGTGCGCCAGTCATAATCTTCACCGCTTCGCCGCGTTCAACCGTTTTCGGATAATGACTACCGGCGAGCACTTCCGCCACTACACGGTAGCTATCGCGTTCAAGATCATCACTGCGCAGCGCATAGCCATCCATCGCTGAGTTGCGATAGGCGGGCACATTGTTCGGAGAGAAAACTTCACGCGCCAGTACGCGTTGATAGCACTCTTGAATCGCTACCGATTCTGTCTCTGCCAAAGGTGAGATGAGCGAGAGGATCTTCTCGCGGCCTTGTTCTACAGAAAGGAAAGCAGGGGATAAAGTGTCGCAGCATGCCGCTGCATTGTTTTTGGAATCTGACACTGTGTGTGGTTGAATCTGCTGCGCGCGCCACTTATTGACATAATCCAAAACGAAATCAGCGATCGCATCGAGATCATTAATGTGCATTTGCGGCAGATCCGTTGCGACCGTCTCATCGGCAGCAATCGCAATGATGTTTTTATCATGAGGGTAAAGCCAAGGCTTACCGACTTCCGCGCGGTGCAGTTCAATTTTTGGAAAAGCGATATTTTTACAGCCTTCAACCAAAATCACATCGAGCTTTTCAGCATCAAATCGAGTCAACAGATAATCAAACTCCGCTTCGGCATCGGGGGTTTCGGTCATTAGCGCATGACGGTTACGCGACGCAATCAGCATTTGAGACGCTCCCGCTTTACGTAAGCGATAACTGTCTTTGCCTGGCTTATCGACATCAAAATCGTGGTGCGCGTGTTTCAGCAGACCAATGCGCAAACCAGTTGCTGTCAGTTTAGGCAGCAGGGCTTCTAGCAGCGTCGTTTTTCCGGTGCCAGAATAGGCAGCGAAACCGAGTAGTGGCAGGTTAGGGCGTTGAGGATTCTGGTGTGCAGAAGCAATCATGGATGTAACGCTCCAAATTGCGCCAACTCTTGTGGCGTATTCAAATTAAAAAAGCAGCTTGGTGCATCGCTAAAATCGACGTAAGAAGTATGGCATTCATCGTAAAGCAAGATGATTTTGCGATCGCCACGGGCTAAAAAGGCGCTGAGTTTGGGTAACACGCGTTTATGAAATAGGGTAAACACAGGTTGCTGATGTTCACCATCATGAGCCACTAAAATATCGCTCTTGGGTTTGACAGCCTGACAGAAACGGGCGACTAAATCATCGCAAATTAACGGGCTATCACAAGGGACAAAGCCGACCCAATCGGTTGGTGCATGGCTTAAACCGGCATGAATGCCGCCTAACGGTCCCGGATAATCTGGAAACTCATCACTGATCACCGGCGCAAATTGTTGGTATTGGCTTTGGTTGCGATTGGCGTTGATGAGCAAAGTCGGCGTTTGTGGGGCCAACTTATCGATCACATGTTGAACCAGGGGCTGACCATTCAACTGGATCAGGCCTTTGTCTTGTCCTCCCATGCGGCTGGCTTGTCCGCCAGCAAGAATCACCCAGCTAGTGTCGGAAGGTTGAAGCGTGGGAAGTGTTTGTGTGGTTATCATTGTTTTCTTTCACAATCTGCAGCAAAGGCGACTCAATCAGTTGACGCTCTTTAATCCACCACTGCTTTTTACACAGCGCCGTGAGGGCGTTGGTTTGGTGGCTAGTGATGACAAGACTGGAGCCGCGCTCTAATAAATCTCGCGCCATTATAACCAATCTCTCGATAGATTCTTGATCCAATGACGCACTCGGCTCATCCATCAACAAAATAGAGGGCTTGAGGATCCACGCTCGCGCCATCGCTACGCGCTGTTTTTCTCCGCCGGAAAGCACAGAAATATGCTCATCGGCCAGCGTTTCTAGCCCGACCATACGCAAGGCAGTGATCACTTGCGCGCGCTTTTCATGCGCAGACAAGCCACTGAAACGAATGCCGTACACCACATTTTGATAAACCGTGTCATCAAACAGGTAGGGGCTTTGATGAAGATAGACAACTTCTGAGGTCGCGGAAGTCAAAAACAAGCGCTGCCACCAAGGTTTACGGCCAAGCACTCTACCATTGCTCGGCTCTAACAAGCCCGCGAGAATTTTCAATAAGGTGGTTTTACCCACACCATTGTCGCCCTTAAGGTAAATGGCATCATTAGGGCCGATGGCGATCTCGGGAATATGAAATAACACGCGATCTTTAAAACGCATGGAAAGCTGCTGTGCGGTAAGTTTGATCGTCATGATTGGCCTTATGTCCTTAAATAGCCTTTGCCCCGTAGGGAAGAGAGCAGAAAGTTGAGCCCTAGCGCTAAGGCAAGCAGCACCATACCCAGCGCCACCCCCTGCGCAAAAGCGCCTTTATTGCTTTCCAATGAAATGGCCGTTGGGATATTGCGGGTCAAGCCCATGATATTGCCACCGACCATCATTGAGCAGCCAACTTCGGTCACGATACGGGAAAAACCCGCAATGGTTGCGGCCATTAAAGGAAAGCGCGCTTCCCAGACTAAGGTTGCAAAGAGCCTAGGTACGGAAGCTCCCAGCGTCATTGAAGTTTCTAGCGAGCGGCGATCAGTCGATTGCAACGCACCATGCATCATGGCAACCAGAATCGGAAAACAGATCAGTGCTTGACCTAAAATCATCGCTTGCTGGGTAAACAGCATCTGCCAATCACCCAGCGGGCCTGCGCGTGAGAGCAACATATACAGCAGCAGACCTATCACGACAGTTGGAACCGCTTGCAGGGTATTGATCAGCGAAAGCAGAGTCCATTTACCGCGAAAATTGGTGTACGCCAGCACAAAAGAGAGCACCACAGAGGGGATGAGCACCAGAGCAATGGCCGTTAGCGAAACACTAAAGGAGACCGCAACGATCTCCCATAGCTTAGGATCTAGACTCACCAACAGATGCAAGGCATCTAGGGTTGTTTGCCAAAGACTCATCGAGGATTACTGCTTGTCCGCATTGGCCACAAAGAGTTGTTGGCCATTGACTTTAAACTCGTTAATCAACTGCTGGCCTTTAGGGTTCACCAGCCAATCACTAAACACTTTAGCGGCATGATATTGGGTGGTTGGGTAACGCTCAGGGTTGACAATGATCACTTGGTAAGGGTTAAACAGTTGCTCATCACCTTCAAACAGAATCTTGAGAGCCAACTTATTGTTGTAAGCCAGCCAAGTCCCTCGGTCGGTCAGGGTATAAGCCTGCATTTCTGACGCCATATTCAGTGTTGGACCCATGCCTTGACCAATAGAACGGTAGCCACCGAAATTCGGTTCAATCTTGTTTTGTGCCCAAATGCCGAGCTCTTTCTTGTGTGTGCCGGAATCATCACCACGTGAGATAAATACAGCGCCGCTTTTAGCAATATTTTCAAATACTTTCGCGATGTTCTTTTCATCGGCGATTTTAGCCGGATCACTTTCTGGGCCAACCACCACAAAGTCGTTGTACATCAGTTTACGTGGTAGAACACCGAAACCTGCCTCAACAAAGCTGGCTTCGGCTTTCGGTGCATGGGTCATCACCAAATCCACATCGCCATTTTCGCCCATTTTCAGCGCTTTACCTGTGCCAGTGGCGATCACATCCACTTTATAACCCGTATCTTGCTCAAATTTTGGCAGGAGGTAATCAAGCAAGCCAGAATCGTAAGTACTGGTGGTGGTCGCAAGACGAATACGAGCGTCATCGGCACTAGAAGCCGAGTAACTGACCAAAATTAACGAAGCGGCTGCGAGGGTAAAGGTTGTTTTTTTCATTGTGAATTCCATGACGGTACGTTGGAGGTAAAGTCAGCGATCTAGATCAGCTAATACACTGATAACACTGAATGAAATCAATTGCTGATGAGTTTATACGAAACAGAGGTATAGCAAATGGGATGCCAACGTCATTCTTACTCATTGAGGGCTATTTTCCCTGCAAAAAGTCGGTGATTTGTGGCAAATCTGGCCTAAAGATAGTGACACTTTAAACCGTGTGGGACAAAATGTCGCAAATTACGCCTAGCCAATGTAAGGTTAATTGAGTCGTTCTGTCTCAATAAGTTATGGAATCCCTCTATGTCACCAGTTTTGGATCTCAATCAAACCCATTTATATCAAGCCTTCTCTGTTTTACTTGTTGATGACGAAGTCGGTATGCAACTGGTACTGAAAAAAGCGCTGAGTAAATGGTTTTCGCGCGTCGATTTAGCCAGCAGCATTGAAGAGGCCGAGGTGCTGCGTGGTGAGCATCACTACGACTTGCTGATTTTAGACATCAACCTACCGGGACGCTCAGGGATTGAATGGGAAGAAGCGTTTACCGATCCGGATCACCGCGCGGATGTGATTTTTATGACCGGATTCGCGGATCTTGAGACCGCCATCAGCGCTCTCAAACTGGGGGCAAGCGATTTTATCCTCAAGCCATTTAACCTCGAACAAATGCTGCAAGCGGTGCAACGCTGTATGAATAAGCGCCTCAATGAGCGTTTGCAGTACGCCTTGCAGCGTGATTTTCAACGCCACTGCACAACACAAATCATCGGCAGTTCAGTGCAAACCGAATTACTCAAGCAGCGCATTGTTCAATTTGCTCCGTCGCGCGCTTCGGTGCTGATTGAAGGGGAATCGGGGACGGGCAAAGAGTTGGTCGCACGCGGCATCCATGAAGCGAGTGGTCGCCAAGGTCCTTTTGTGCCAATCAACTGCGGCGCGATTGCGCCAGAACTGCTGGAAAGTGAACTGTTTGGGCACACCTCTGGGGCATTTACCGGCGCGAAGAAGAGTCGTGAAGGGCTGTTTCGCGTGGCTAACGGCGGCACTCTGTTTTTGGATGAAATCGGCGAAATGCCACTGACCATGCAAGCCTCGCTATTACGGGTTTTAGAACAACGCGCGGTGCGCCCAGTGGGTTCGGAAAAAGAGGTGAATGTGGACGTGCGAGTGGTGGCCGCCACCAACCGTAATCTGCAACAAGAAGTCGAAAATGGCCGTTTCCGCGGCGATCTTTACTACCGGCTTAATGTGTTGAAAATCGAAGTGAGCCCACTGCGTGAGCGCAAGCAAGATCTGCATGAACTGTTGCCGTTTTTCACCAAAATGCTCTGTGCGGAACTGGGGATGCCAATGCCTAAATGGGCGTATGAAGATATCTCTTCGATGCAAGACTATGATTGGCCGGGCAATATTCGCGAGTTGAAAAACTTAATTGAGCGCTGCTTGTTATTGGGCAAACCGCCTGCGCATTATTGGCGAGAGCTCAATGGTCTGCCTATTTATGCAGAACCCGAGGTGACAATGTCACAGAGTAATAATTCTGAAATTTCACTTGGTGACAATGTCACGCAGCCCAGCTTGGGATATCCCAACGATTGGCCTCTGAGTGCGGTGGAAAAAGCACATATTCAGCAAATTGTGGCGCTGCATGAGGGCAATAAATCGGCCGCCGCCCGCGATTTAGGCGTGGCACGTAAAACGTTGGAGCGTAAATACAAAGAGTGGGAAAGCGAGGATCTCAGCCATGAAAGCTAAATGGGCTTGGTGGCAAAAATGGCGACACCGTTTTCAAACCACCGTGCGCTATCGGCTGTGGATTCTGACCTCAGCGCCAATTTTTCTCACACTGCTGGCGCTGATTGCGATCACCATTTACTGGTCACTGCATTACACCTGGAACAGTGCTTTAATTGATGTGTCTGAGCGGTTAGGCGTGGCGCAAAACAGTGTAACTCTACTGCAACAGAAACAAGCCAATCACGTTCGCGCGTTTGCAGAATCGTACGATTTTCGCAAGCGTCTGCAAGAGCCGGAAACCCTCAGTACTTTGCCACGTTGGGTGCAAAATCAAAAAAATCGCTATGGCTTAGATTTCTTAAGTTTTGAGCGTGTGGATAGCTTAGAGCAGAAGTTTCGCTATCTCGATCTCACCAAGCGTGAATCCTTCTTTGATGTACTTAGTGCCGATGAGCTAGAAAAGCTCGATCCGGATTTAGCTAAGCAAGCGCAAATCCCGATTCTTAATTCTCAACAGATCGAAACTCGGGGATTAGTCAGTCGTACCGTGATTCCAGTGCGCAATGACTTCGGTGAGATCATAGGTTTTTTGGATGGTGGTTTACTGCTCAATAACAGCACAACCTTAGTCGATCAAATTCGAGATCTCATCTACCCAAGTCATCAAGATCAGCTTCGCCCAACGGGCACTTTAACCCTGTTTTTGGATGACTTACGCGTCAGCACCAACGTGCCTTTAGACAGTAATATCCATGCAGGTCGCGCGATAGGCACACGGGTGTCATCCGAAGTGTTTAATCAAGTGCTCAAAGGTGGTCAGCAGTGGGTTAATCTGGCGTATGTGTATGATGCTTGGTACATCACCGCGTATGAGCCGATTCGCGATCAATACCACAACGAAATTGGCATGCTGTACACCGGCTACTTAATGTGGCCGTTTTTAAAAGCTTACGTGACCAATATTTTAGAAGTCGGGATCATCACGCTTTTCCTGCTGGTGATTTCAGGCCTGTTTGTGTACCGTGGCTCGCGCGATCTGTTTCGTCCTATCGAGCGCATTCACCGTGTAGTGAAAATGGTGCAACTTGGTAAAAACCAGCGTATTGGTCAAATTGGGCTTGATGACAAACATGAACTCGCTCAGCTTGCGAAGCAATTCGACAACATGCTGGATCAGTTGCAGCAACGGAATGAAGAAATCGTGCAAGCCGCGCATGAGTTAGAAGCAAAAGTGCAATCGCGCACCGCCAGTTTGCAAGAGAAAACCGCGCAGCTTGAGCACCACATTGCCTTGCTTAACCAAACGCGCAATAAGTTAGTGGTGCATGAAAAACTGGCGGCACTTGGTGAGCTAACCGCGGGGATTGCCCATGAAATCAATAACCCTACCGCCGTGATTCTCGGTAATACCGAGTTAATTCGTTTTGAGCTTGGTGCTGATGCGAGCAGAGTCGAAGAAGAAATTGATGCCATCTTGCTGCAAATCGAGCGGATCCGAAACATCACGCGCAGCTTGTTGCAATACAGTCGCCAAGGCGGAGTGCAGGACGAAATCACGTGGCAACACGTCAATCCGATCATTGATGAGAGTATTACCTTAGTCAAAACTGGTTCGAAAAAGCGCGATATTGAATTTGTGCTGGAACTGAAAGCGCACAATTCGGTGGAGGTGAATCGCCATCAACTGCTGCAAATTCTGGTTAACCTACAGATGAACGCGATTCATGCCATGAACGGCAAAGGCCGCATCACGATACGTAGCGAAGATTGGGTTGAAGAGGGGCAAAACCGCGGAGCGGTGATCCACATTGAAGATCAAGGTTGTGGCATTAAGCCAGAAAACCTCAAACGTATTTTCGATCCGTTTTATACCACCAAACGTGAGGGGACAGGGCTTGGGCTTTCGGTTTCACAAAGTTTGCTTAGCCAGTCTGGCGGAGAAATTAAAGTGCAGTCTGAATTGGGCGTGGGTAGCACTTTCAGTATCTTCCTGCCTTCCAAAAATGAAGCGAAACTTCGCGAGACCTTGCTGCTTCAATAATCCCCCTACGAAAAGCTCGTTATTTTGTTGGTCATTTCACTTGAGATGACTGACTTTCATGCGCGTTATGTAAATCAGGGCTTGTAGTCTGGGCGCTGAACAAGTAACGTTGCGCAGATTTTTCTATTTGTGATCCCTGTCAGCTTAATTTAGCCACTCGAAGTGCGCCGTTTTAAGTGGGCGGGAATGTTAACGCACTAAGGTACAGGCTTTGATTTCTACAGCGAATATCACTCAACAATTTGGCGCTAAGCCACTGTTTGAAAACATTTCAGTTAAGTTTGGCGAAGGTAATCGCTACGGTCTAATCGGGGCAAATGGCTGTGGTAAATCCACCTTCATGAAAATCCTCAGTGGTGAGCTCGAACCAAGTGGCGGTAATGTGAGCTACGATCCAAACGAGCGCGTTGCCAAGCTGAATCAGGATCAGTTTGCGTACGAAGAGTTCACGGTAATCGACACCGTTATCATGGGTCACAAAGAGTTGTGGAAGGTAAAACAAGAGCGTGACCGTATTTATGCGCTGCCCGAAATGACCGAAGAAGATGGTATGCGTGTTGCCGATCTCGAAGTGGAATTCGCCGAGATGGATGGCTACATGGCAGAATCCAAAGCGGGTGAACTACTTCTCGCGGTGGGTATTCCTCTTGAGCAACATTACGGCCTGATGAGCAGTGTGGCTCCGGGTTGGAAACTGCGTGTGCTGCTGGCGCAAATCCTGTTTGCAGATCCAGATATCATGCTGCTTGACGAACCGACCAACAACTTGGACATCGACACCATTCGCTGGTTGGAAGATACGCTGAATGCGCGTAACTGCACCATGATCATCATCTCGCATGACCGCCACTTCTTAAACTCAGTCTGTACCCACATGGCTGACTTGGATTACGGTGAGCTGCGTATTTACCCAGGCAACTACGACGAATACATGACTGCGGCCACTCAAGCGCGTGAGCGTCTGTTATCTGATAACGCGAAGAAGAAAGCGCAAATTGCTGAACTGCAAACCTTCGTAGCGCGCTTCTCGGCGAACGCATCGAAAGCAAAACAAGCGACTTCTCGTGCAAGACAGATTGATAAGATCAAACTGGATGAAGTGAAGGCATCAAGCCGTCAGAACCCATTCATTCGTTTCGAGCAATCGAAAGAGCTATTCCGTAACGCCCTTATTGTTGAAAACCTCAGCCAAGGTTTTGATCATGACCTGTTCAGCAACTTCAACGCGATTTTTGAAGTGGGTGAGCGTGTTGCCATCATCGGTGAGAACGGTGTGGGTAAAACCACATTGCTGAATACCCTAGCTGGCGTACTTGAGCCACGTAGCGGTATGTACAAGTGGTCTGAAAACTCGAATATTGGTTACTATGCGCAAGACCACGCTCACGAGTTCGCAGAAGATCTGAACCTGATGGAGTGGATGGGTCAGTGGCGTCAAGAAGGCGATGATGAGCAAGTGGTTCGCAGCTTCTTGGGCCGTATGCTGTTTGGCCAAGATGACATCAAGAAATCCGTGAAGGTACTGTCGGGTGGTGAGCAAGGTCGTATGTTGCTTGGCAAACTCATGATGCACAAGCCAAACATGCTGCTGCTCGATGAGCCAACCAACCACATGGATATGGAATCGATCGAGTCTTTGAACAACGCCTTAGAGCAATATAAAGGCACGCTGTTCTTCGTATCGCATGACCGCGTATTCGTAGACTCTTTGGCGACTCGCATCATCGAAATTCGTGATGGCAAAATCACTGACTTCAAAGGCACTTACGCTGAGTTCCTGAAATCACGTGGCGTTGAAGGCTAAGTTTCCTAAGCCAATATTTTGCATGCTAAATAATACTAAGAGCCTCTATGTGAGGCTCTTTTGCTATCCGAAACACGTTAAAAACCTCTATGGTGCAAAGACGTTGCTATGCCTCTTCACTGTGGCCTTTCACATCAAACACCATTTTGTCTGCGCCACTGTACACATGAAAGCGACGACCGGAAGCGCGAGCAATCGTGGTAATGCCAAAACGTTGCGCAAGCTCAAGCCCCATTTGAGTCACACCCGAGCGCGATAGCAGCACAGGAATCCCCATTTGCGCCACTTTAATCACCATCTCGGAGGTTAAACGACCTGTGGTGTAAAAAATTTTGTCATCCCCACGCATGCCATTGAGCCACATTTCACCGGCCAAAGTATCCACTGCATTGTGGCGACCGACATCTTCCACAAAAGAGAGCACCCGATCCTCTTGGCAAATTGCGCAGCCATGCACCGCGCCGGCTTTTTTGTAGGTATCGTTGTAGTGAGTCAATGCTTCCAGAGCAGCGTAGATTTGTGACTGTTTAATTGGCTGTTGCGGCACTTGATAATGTTCAAGCTGCTTCATCACGTTGCCATACATGGTGCCTTGGCCACAGCCGGAGGTGACGGTTTTTTTCTTCAGCGCAGGCTCTAAATGGTCAATGTTTTCACGCGTAACCACCGCGGCCGAATGAGTTTCCCAATCGATGATGATGGAATCGAGCGCTTCCGGATCGGAAATAAAACTTTGGTTCTTCAGATAACCCAGCACTAAAGCTTCTGGCCGCGAACCGAGCGTCATCAAGGTCACTATCTCTTTCCAGTTGAGCAGAACAGTGAGAGGGCGTTCACAGGCGATCGATTTCACCAGTTTTTCGCCGTATTCGTCATACACTTCAACCTCAATGGTTTGCAGAGGATTTTCGCTGGTTTTGATGATGGAAGGTTTAGCCACGCTGGATTCCTGTGTATTGCTCGCTTTATTCACCGCCGATCTGTCAGTGCAAATCTTGCGGTAGAGCGAATAAGAAAAAGTGCCGTCAATGTAGCAAAAAGGGTGCCGAATCAAAAACAAACTGCACAAAAGTGATGATGTTGCTCTACTTAAAGCAAGGTACTGGTACCCATGGCGCAATTATTGCTTTAATTTCAACTCTGATTGTTAATTTAGTATGAGTTATGACTGAACAAACTTCTCCTGAATCCTTAACGGATGGTGCTCATAGTAAAACCGACAGCGCTTGGCCGCTCGCTTGCAACCTTGAGCCGCGTTTGGTCTCACGTGGCCGTTGGCAAACCACGCAGTGGATGTTGCACGGTTTCAGTTTAACGCCAGAGGCGCAGAGTCAATATGTCGCAACCTTGCACTTGTATCGTGACGAGCGTACTGACTATCGCTTTAACCTCAGTTCACAAGCGCCAAAGCTGTTCTTGGTTGCCGAAGATCCGATTGAAGATCAGCCGCTTAAAGTCGTGCAATTGACCGCATCGCAAGCCGTCGCCAGCCGCTATATGGACAGCGATTATCTGGTGCTGTCGGCCGATATGCCGCTACCCGTTCAGGCGTTGATGGAAGCCTATATTGGTCGTCACGGTGAGCTACTGGAAATTCGCCGCAAGAAACGTGAAGGCGCGGGGAGGTCTTGTGGCAACTGAAAACAGGTTTTTCTCTCGTTGGTCACAACGTAAATTAACCGCAGAATCAGACCAACTGCTTGATACCCAAAAGAGTTTTGACTCTCAGCCTGTGCAAGAGGAGCCGATAGAAAGTGAGTCCGCTGTAGAAACGGAAAGTGGGTTGGAGAGCCACTCGCTCGAACAACCTCATTCAGCAGAGAATGAAGAACCCAGCGTAGCGAGTTTGTTGGTATCCGATGCGTCGCAAGAACTGAAGAAAGCGGCATTGCGTAAGCTGTTTTTAAGCGGCGAGTTTAGCGAAGTGTGTATGCTGGATGATTACAACGCGGATTACAGCAACACAGCAACCCTCACCACGCAAGTCGCACAAACCTTACGCCAATGGTGTAATGAGCTAGAAACGACGCCAGAGGTTAAGTCTGAACAGGCTATACCGGAAAAAGCCATGTCTGACCAAACTATGACTGATTTAAGCATGCCTGATGAAACGACAGCTTCTGCGCCCGAATTCGCTGAGGATTCTGCGCGGCTTTCTGATCACAATACGCTTTCTTCTTGCGATACTGCGGCATCTGACACACTGAACAGTGAGACAAAATATACCGTATAGAGATTAGGGACATTTTGACTTACTCCTCAATAGGTAGAGTGAGACATAATGTCTCACTCTTATTGTGGCTTTTCATTTCTCATCCCAGTTATCGATAAATTCTCTGATTTTTCAATAAAATAAATTTGGAACGCTATTTGCTTTAGCTTATGTAAAACGAGCCAACACGCTCGTGATTCTTATAAGCGGAAGCAAGCAATGTTAAACAACCTACTACAACAAGCGACGTCTCCAAACGGTCGGGCGAGACAGTATGCGATTGAGCATACGGTTGAGTTGACCAATCTTATTCCTCCTACCGTAAGTTACGAAAGTGGCGGCCATACCTTAATTATTGGACCCACTATGCTCATTGAGCGTATTACCGAGCCACTGAGCAGTATGGCTTCAATCACGCTCCTTTCTGTGGATGGTGAGCCTGGCACACAAAGCAATTTGTACTATGCCGATACGGTAGAAATCAGCGGTTTCCTCGGCGCCTTCTCGGTGAACGTAGAAAACCACGGTAAACGAGTCAATTTGGCGCAAGCCGCGATAGGTGGAAACAGCTTTGATATCGTATTGGATATGTCACTCAACGGTTTAATGAGTGAAGAAGTACCTGTACCCGGTTATTTTCCAGTAGGACGCGGTTATCCAAAGCTGGCGGATGCGCTGGAAGAGATCCCAACTCTGATGGGCACTTTCGATAAACCTAAGTATTTTCGCTTGGATCCCGATTTGTGCGCGCACAGTTCACGCGGTGTGAAAGGCTGTGAACGCTGTGTGGATGCATGTCCTGCTGGCGCACTGTCCAGTGAAGGTTCAGAGCAAACAGGGCATCGGATTCAAATTAACCCTTACCTGTGTCAGGGCGTCGGAACCTGTGCGACCGCTTGCCCGACGGAAGCGATTCACTACGCGCTGCCTAATCCTACCGATACGCAAAAATTTATTGAGCGATTACTGGCGAATTACCACCAAGCTGGCGGTGAAAAACCGATCGTGCTGATCTGCAGTTCTCGACATGAAAGTTACAACGTCATGGCACTTAAGGTATTACCAGATAACGTGATTCCTGTGGTGGTAGAAGAGCTGCCTTCTGTCGGTATCGACAGCTGGTTTGCTGCTTTAGTTAACGGTGCAACTCAAGTGTTGTTTGCCGCGAGCCGTCATATGCCGCCCACTATCCAGCGTATTCTCAACCAAGAAATGAGCATGGCGCAGAGCTTGCTGACTCACTTGGGTTTGCCCAAAGAGACGATTGATATTCTTTATCTCGAATCGCTACGCGAGGGGATGCCGGTACTGTGTGAACAGCCGCTTGGGCTTAAGTTGGGTGACTTAATCGGTAATAAGCGCGAACGTCTGTTTACCGCGCTGGATGCGTTAGCAGAAACACTCAATGCACAACCTAGCGTTCAACCACTCAGCATCAGCGCGCCTTACGGCACCATTGAATGCCAAACAAGCGATTGTACTTTGTGCATGAGCTGTGTTGCGGTTTGCCCAACACGTGCACTGCATCTGGCTGGAGATAGCCCAGCACTACGCTTTATTGAACAAGACTGCGTGCAGTGTGGCTTGTGTGTCAAAGCTTGCCCTGAACAAGTGCTTAGCGCTACACCACAACTCAACTGGAACAAAGCGGCACGCCAAGGTGTGGTGACGTTGCATCAAGAAGAACCCGCTAAGTGCCTGCGCTGCCATAAACCTTTCGCACCACAGTCCATGATTACCATGTTGCAAACCAAGTTACGCGGTCACTCACATTTCGCCACGCCGGAAGCGCTCAATCGTATTGCGATGTGCGAAGACTGCCGGGTAGTAGACATGTTTGAAGCCATGGCTCATGACCCTGAGCAGCAGCTCAAGTATTAAGGAGAAAGCCATGCAAGAGCAATCTATGCGTTCACAGTCAACACATTCACAGTCAATGCGTTCAGACATTTACCTGCTGCTCGCCACACTGCTGCGTGATGTGCCTTCAGCAGAACTGTGTGCCTTTCTGGCCGAATTGGACTTTGAGGCCAATGGTACCGAAATGGCGAAAGCGTGGCAGGCGATGTCCGCCGCCGCACAAAACGCTCAAGCTGACTCTTTGGCTGACGAGTATCAAGAGCTGTTTATTGGTATCGGTCGTGGTGAAGTTGTACCTTTTGCCTCATGGCATTTGACTGGTTCATTGATGGAAAAGCCGCTGGCCGATATTCGTGATGATTTGAGCCGCTTGGGGCTGGAGCGTGATGAGCAAGTGCGTGAGCCAGAAGATCACATCTCAGCATTGTGCGAAACCATGGCTTATTTATGTGAGGAAAGTGGTGACGAGAATGCTGCCGAAGAAACGCAACAAGCGTTCTTCAACCGTCATATCGCCCCGTGGTTTGGCAAACTGGTGAGCCAAATCCGTCAGGCTCCACATGCCCAATTTTATTTAGCCGTCGCTCAGCTTCTGGACGCTTTTTTGAGTTTAGAACAAGTGGCGATGACACAAGCACCAAGCAGTCGCAAGAATCGTTATCGGATCGAGGTGAAAAACCTGACTGATAAAGCTGAGCAGTGAACAAACCGGAATTAGAAAACAGACGTCTTAAGACGCACAGCTAAGTTGCTAAAACTTAAGCAATAAGGAAGCAATCGATGAAAAAAGAGAACCAAGTAAACCAAAGCAGACGCGATCTGCTTAAAGGGTTAGGCACAGCGGCTGTCGCTGGCGCTGTCGTAGCGGGGGTAAGCACTCAAACGGTCGCAAGTGAATCAAGCACCGAGAGCAAAGAGCCGCTGAAAAAAGGCTATCACGAAACTCAACACATTCGTGATTACTACAACACGCTATAGGAGCCAACCCGATGAGACTCATCAAACGTTCAGACAGCGTGACCAAAGAGCAAAATCAGCTCGGTATTAGCCGTCGTGCATTTATGAAAAACACTTCACTGGCAGCGGGCGGAGCGGCGGTAGGTGCCTCTTTGTTTACGCCGGGCATGATCCGTAAAGCTCAGGCCAGCGAAGTGGATCGCAGCGCAAAAACGGAAGTGAAGCGTACTATCTGTTCACACTGCTCAGTCGGTTGCGGTATCTACGCTGAAGTACAAAACGGGGTATGGACTGGCCAAGAGCCGGCTTTTGATCACCCATTTAACGCGGGCGGCCACTGTGCGAAAGGCGCAGCATTGCGTGAACACGGCCACGGTGAACGTCGCCTGAAATACCCAATGAAGTTAGAAGGCGGCAAGTGGAAGAAGATCTCTTGGGAACAAGCCATCAATGAAATTGGTGACAAAGCGCTGAAGATCCGTGAAGAGTCAGGCCCAGATTCGGTTTACTTCCTCGGCAGTGCTAAGCACAGCAACGAGCAGGCCTATCTGTTCCGCAAAATGGCTTCCCTGTGGGGCACCAACAACGTTGACCACCAAGCGCGTATTTGCCACTCCACCACGGTTGCGGGTGTAGCAAACACTTGGGGTTATGGTGCAATGACCAACTCATTCAATGACATGCACAACTGTAAGTCGATGCTGTTCATTGGATCTAACCCAGCAGAAGCACACCCAGTCGCGATGCAGCACATTTTGATCGCGAAAGAGAAAAACAGCTGCAAAATCGTGGTTGCCGATCCTCGTCGTACCCGTACTGCAGCAAAAGCGGATTACTTTGTTTCCCTGCGTCCGGGTAGTGACGTAGCCTTTATTTGGGGCGTGCTGTGGCACGTGTTCAAAAATAACTGGGAAGACAAAGAGTACATCCGTCAACGTGTCTTCGGTATGGATGAAATCCGTGCTGAAGTGGCCAAATGGACACCAGCCGAAGTTGAGCGCGTCACTGGCGTAAGCGAAGAAGAAGTCTACAACACCGCGAAAACCCTCGCGGAAAACCGTCCGGGTTGTGTGGTTTGGTGTATGGGCGGTACTCAACACACCACAGGTAACAACAATACTCGTGCGTACTGCATCCTTGAGTTGGCGCTGGGCAACATCGGTAAATCAGGCGGCGGTGCCAACATTTTCCGTGGTCACGATAACGTGCAAGGCGCAACCGACTTAGGTGTGCTTTCCGATACATTGCCGGGTTACTACGGTTTGACCGAAGGTTCATGGAAACACTGGGCAAGCGTATGGGGCGTGGATTTCGAGTGGATCAAAAACCGCTTTGACCAAGGCACTTATAACGGCGCATTGCCAATGGAAACTCCGGGGATCCCTGTCTCTCGTTGGATCGATGGTGTACTTGAAAACAAAGACAACCTTCAGCAACGTGAAAACATCCGCGCCATGTTCTATTGGGGTCATGCGGTGAACTCGCAAACCCGCGGCGTGGAAATGAAAAAGGCGATGCAAAAGCTGGATATGATGGTGATTGTTGACCCATACCCAACGGTTGCGGCGGTAATGAACGATCGCACCGATGGAGTGTATCTGCTTCCAGCGACCACTCAGTTTGAAACATACGGCAGTGTGACGGCGTCTAACCGTTCTATTCAGTGGCGTGATCAGGTGATTGAGCCGCTGTTTGAATCCAAACCTGATCACGAAATCATGTATCTGCTCAGTCAAAAACTGGGGATTGCAGATCAGTTGTGTAAACACATTCGGGTTGAGAACAATCAGCCACTGATTGAAGACATCACCCGTGAATTTAACCGCGGTATGTGGACGATTGGTTACACCGGACAAAGCCCAGAGCGCTTGAAAACACACCAACAGAACTGGCACACCTTCCACAAAACTACGTTGGCGGCCGAAGGTGGCCCTGCGCATGGCGATACTTACGGTATGCCTTGGCCATGTTGGGGAACGCCAGAGATGAAACACCCCGGCACACACATTCTTTACGATACCTCGAAAACCGTAGCCGAAGGTGGCGGTAACTTCCGTACCCGTTTTGGTGTGGAGTTTGAAGGTAAGAGTTTGCTGGCTGAAGATAGCTACTCGAAAGGGTGTGAGCTGCAAGACGGCTATCCAGAATTTAGCGATAAGCTGCTGAAACAACTCGGATGGTGGGATGATTTAACTGCGGAAGAGAAAGCGGCTGCAGAAGGTAAAAACTGGAAAACTGACCTTTCTGGCGGCATTCAGCGTGTCGCGATCAAACACGGCTGTATTCCATTTGGTAACGCGAAAGCGCGGGCGATTGTGTGGACATTCCCAGACCGCGTGCCGCTGCACCGTGAACCGCTGTATACACCACGTCGTGATCTACTCGCTGATTACCCGACGTGGGACGATCAAGCGTTTATTTTCCGTGTGCCAACCCTGTACAAATCGATTCAAGCGCAAGATAAATCAGTGGAATACCCGATCATTCTCACTTCAGGTCGCTTGGTCGAGTATGAAGGCGGTGGTGAAGAAACCCGCTCTAACCCTTGGCTAGCCGAACTACAACAAGAGATGTTTGTTGAAGTGAACCCGAAAGATGCCAACGATTTAGGCTTTATGGATGGTGATATGGTTTGGGTTGAAGGCGCAGAGAAAGGGCGCATCAAAGTCAAAGCCATGGTGACTCGTCGGGTGAAACCGGGCATGGCGTTCTTACCATTCCACTTTGGTGGCAAGTTCCAAGGGGAAGATCTGCGTCCAAAATACCCAGAAGGGACACAGCCTTATGTGGTTGGGGAAGCGGCAAACACCGCCACAACCTACGGCTACGATCCTGTCACCTTGATGCAAGAAACCAAAGTCACCCTCTGTAACATTCGTAAAGCGTAAGGAGCTTACCCATGGCAAGAATGAAATTCCTGTGTGACACCAAACGCTGTATCGAATGTAACGGCTGTGTCACGGCCTGTAAAAATGAAAACGATGATGCGCTGGAATGGGGCATCCAGCGTCGCCGCGTAGTCACGCTCAACGATGGTGAGCCGGGTGAAAACTCGATTTCCGTGGCTTGCATGCACTGTACCGATGCGCCTTGTATGGCGGTGTGTCCAGCAGACTGCTTTGTCCATACCGAAGATGGCATTGTGCTGCACAACAAAGATCTTTGTATCGGTTGTGGTTACTGCTTGTTTGCTTGTCCGTTTGGTGCGCCGCAGTTTCCGAAACAGGCGGCGTTTGGTGAGCGCGGTAAGATGGACAAATGTACCTTCTGTGCTGGCGGCCCTGAAACAGAGCCGGGTTCGGAAGAGGAACGTCGTAAATACGGAGCCAACCGTATTGCGGAAGGCAAACTGCCCATGTGCGCTTCTCTCTGTTCTACCAAAGCACTGCTAGCGGGGGATGCGGAGAAAATCTCCGATATTTTCCGTCAACGCGTAGTAGAACGCGGTGCGAAAGGTGCCGGTTGGACGAACGGTGAAGATCTCGCCTATGACGCAACTCGGAGTTAAGTGGCTATGAGACAACAACTTTCTCGCGCCACTCGTTTTGTGCTGCCTTTATTGGCAGCACTGCTGTGCTGGTTGGCTCAACCCGTGATGGCAGAAGAGAACGCAAAACCGGATGTGGTGCAAAAAGAGATGACCCAACTGGCGGGTGCAGACTTTTGGCGTCAGGTACGACAAGGCGAAGCGGGGTACACCACGTCTCAGTCTCCTGAACATGGCGTGTTGATCAGTAAACCGGGTGAAACTTGGTTTATCCTCAAAGAGAAATGGATGTCTCCGGCTGGTGCGGTGGCGATTTTCGGCAGCATAGCAATGGTCGTGCTAGCGTATATCGCAGTCGGTCCGCTGATGCTGAGTAAGCCGCGCACCGGACGTAAGCTCAATCGCTGGTCACGCTCAGATAGGGCGCTGCACTGGAGCATGGCGTTTACCTTCCTGACCTTGGCATTCAGTGGCTTGATGCTGGTGTACGGTAAGCACTTCTTAAAACCGTATATCCCGAGTGAGCTGTGGGGCTGGATCATCTATGCCGCGAAGCAGTATCACAACTACATGGGACCACTGTTTTTCATTTTGCTGATGTTTGTACTGCTCAAGTGGTGGCGCAAATCCATCTTCAATAAAGTGGATGTGCAGTGGTTTATGAAACTCGGTGGCATGGTTGGAAAATACAAAGGCACACATCCTTCAGCAGGCTTTTCCAATGCTGGGGAAAAAGCCATTTACTGGTTACTGATTGTGTTTGGAACCTTTGCGGCCATTAGTGGTTTGGTGCTCGACTTCCCGATCTTTGGTCAAACACGTCGTGATATGGAACTGTCGAACCTCATTCATATGCTCTCAGCGTTGATCTTAATCTGTGGCTTTATCTTCCATATTTATATCGGTCTGTTTGGTATGGAAGGCGCATTAGAAGGCATGGTGACCGGCAAAGTGGATGAAACGTGGGCGAAAGAGCATCATGACCTTTGGTATGAAGAAGTGAAACGCCGCGGTGAAATTGAAGAAGCCAGTACGGAATCTCAACCGGCCTCATTCAATCAAACGAAAGGAGAGGTGAGCCATGAATCAAGATAGAGCGCACAAGTCAGTGTGGTTTGTCTACATTGCAAGCTTGCTGACGCCATTCACCTGCTTGCTCTCGGGCGTGATTGGCATTATCTATGCGGGTTATCGATTGGATAAGAACCAAGACGGTGAGATAGCGAATTCCCATTACTATGGGCTCATTCGCAGTTTCTTCCTCTATCTCACATTCTTTGTGGTATTGATTGTGACGGTAGCGACCACGAACGGCATTATCATGGGTGTGAATCGCTACTGGATGCCGGAGCATTGGCTTGCCAAACTTGGGCATGGCATTCCTTATGTGGGCGCACTCATTGCCGTTGGAGCCATCTCTATTTGGATCTGGCGGATGATCCAAGGCATGCAGCAGTATCAAAATAACTTACCGCATTCTCCCTCCAAAGGGCCGAATTTGTAATACAGGTCTAGCGTTCAACACCCAGCACTCGCTGGGTGTTTTTATCCTTGTTACTACTATGGTCTAATCCCCGTATTCTAGGGTTGATAACGCTTCGGTGTTAAGCTTAAACAAAAGCCGAGAAAAGGAATGGGTTATGAGCTTACCGTATCGACATGTTGTGATACTGACTGGAGCAGGCATCTCTGCGGAGTCTGGTATTCAAACTTTCCGTGCTCAGGATGGGCTGTGGGAAAACCATCGAATCGAAGATGTGGCGACACCCGAAGGGTTTCAGCGTGATCTCGATATGGTGTTGGAGTTTTATAACCAGCGCCGCCGTAAGCTACTCTCTGACGCTATTCAGCCTAACCCTGCACACCTTGCTCTTGGCAAACTGGAAAAAGAGTTGCAGGGCAGTGTCACTGTGATTACCCAGAACATTGATAACTTGCACGAACGTGGCGGCAGCCAGAACATTATTCATATGCATGGAGAGCTGCTGAAAGCGCGCTGTCCTGAGTCCAATCAAACGGTCGAGCAAAAAGAGGATATCCGTCATGGCGATCTGTGCCACTGCTGCCAAATGCCTGCACAGATGCGCCCACACATTGTCTGGTTTGGTGAAATGCCGCTACGCATGGGCGATATTTACGCCGCGCTTGAACAAGCAGATCTGTTTGTGTCTATTGGCACCTCTGGGGTGGTTTATCCTGCGGCGGGGTTTGTGCATGACGCACGTATGCATGGCGCGCACACCATAGAGATCAATTTGGAGCCAAGTGCAGTGGAAAGCGAGTTTGCTGAGAAGCGCTATGGTAAAGCCAGTATTGAAGTGCCAAGGTTAGTGGAAGAAATCTTAGCCGCTCAGGCGCGAGCGAAAGAGAGTGCAGCTTAAGTGCCGTTGGTTATTTATGTGATGACTTGAGCAAGAATACTTGCATTTAACTCACAGCAACAACAAACGCCCCAAAAACGGGGCGTTTGTTTAAAGCGAAACTGTGTACTTCAATACACGTGTTTTATCTCAAACTATTCGCGGAAGTTATTGTATTGCAGCGGTTGCTCAAGGTTGGCCTCGCGCAGCATCGCCATCACTTCTTGCAAATCATCGCGCTTTTTGCCCGTGACGCGTACTTTGTCGCCTTGGATCGAAGCTTGCACTTTGATTTTGGCATCTTTGATCAGTTTGACGATTTTCTTCGCCAGTAGCGCTTCTAAACCTTGCTTGAATTCTGCTTCTTTGTACCAGTTTTTACCGATATGCACAGAATCCTTGGCTTTCATCGCACGAGCATCCACACCGCGTTTGGCGAGATTACCGCGCAAAATATCCATCATCTGACCGAGTTGGAAATCATCTTCGGCGGCCAGTTTTACGGTCTCTTCTTTCAGCTCAAAGCTCGCATCTACGTTACGAAAATCAAATCGGCTAGCGAGTTCACGCGTTGAGTTTTCGACTGCGTTACGCAGCTCAACCGCATCAATTTCTGAAACAATATCAAAAGAAGGCATGAGGTATTTCCTTAATGACGAGAACGACGGACTTTGATCGATTGAGCCAGCATATCAAGCATGGTGGCGGTATCTTTCCATCCTAAACAAGGATCGGTGATCGACAGACCATAAGTCAGATTATTGAGATCGTGCATTGGCTGATTGCCTTCCACAAGGAAGCTTTCCGCCATGATGCCCGCAATTTTGTGGCTGCCAGCTTCAATTTGCTGGCAAATATCGCGCGCGACATCCACTTGTTTACGGTGTTGTTTTTGACAGTTCGCGTGGCTGAAATCCACCACTAAACGCTCTGGTAAGTTGAATTGCGCCAACTGCTGGCAAGCTTCATTAATCGAAGCCGCATCAAAGTTTGGTCCGCTATCACCACCACGCAGAATAATATGACCAAATGGGTTACCACTGGTACGGTAAACCGTCATACGACCATTCTTATCTGGTGAATAGAAGTAATGTGACGCTTTGGCCGCGCGGATCGCATCAATCGCGATTTTCACATTACCGTTAGTGCCATTTTTAAAACCCACAGGGCAGGAGAGCGCAGAGGCCATCTCACGGTGAATTTGCGACTCAGTGGTACGCGCACCAATTGCGCCCCACGTGATAAGGTCCGCGATGTATTGGCCTGTGATCATATCAAGAAACTCGGTCGCGGTAGCCAATCCGAGCTTGTTTACATCAAGCAGCAACTTTCGCGCTTTATTGAGACCGGTTTCTAAAGCGTAAGAGCCATCTAAGTTTGGATCGGTGATCAGTCCTTTCCAACCCACCACAGTACGTGGTTTTTCGAAATAGGTCCGCATCACCACAAAAAGCTCATCAGTATAGTTTTCTTGTAGCGCAGCAAGGCGGCGAGCGTAGTCGAGTGCGGCATCGGTATCATGCACCGAACAAGGCCCCACTATCACTAATAGGCGATCATCTTCACCGGTAAGAATGCTTTCAATTTGGCGACGAGACTGCGCGATCCGTAGCGCAACTTCATCAGTGATAGGATGTGCGTGACTTAATTCTGCCGGAGTAGGCATAGGTCCCAATGCTTGGGTTCTTAATTCATCGGTTTTCAGTGGCATAGGAGCGCCTGTCCTTTTATTGCGAAGCGCTAAAGATAACGAATTTGTCAACGAGAATAAACCATTACGCCGAAAACAGCTGCGGAAAGGGGTGTAAATTGAAGTAAAAACCGAGCATTTGACCAAACCGCCTGCGTAACCCCATCACAACCAAGCAGACTTATCTCTTCACTTTGCTCAGAAAGCGTCGTGGCTCAGCATTTTGTTAACATTTGTTTGACATTTATTCGGCGATCGATTGAAGTGGTCGGACAACTTACTATTGCGGAGTTTTTATGCTGTCACCCTTAGCAAAAGCCAACCTCTGTCTTAATCTGTTCGGCTTTTTCAAAGTCCCTTTGATCTGGGCGTGTCGTCCGAAAATTCTTTCGCTAAACGATCAAGCGGTTGAGGTGCGTATCCCTCTGAAAAGACGCAATAAAAATCACCTCAATAGTATGTATTTCGGTGTACTTGCGGTGGGCGCCGATGTCGCGGGTGGTTACATGGCGATGCACAAAGCCAATCAACGCGGTAAATCGGTTTCCTTGGCGTTCAAATCGGTGAGAGGCGAATTTCACAAACGCCCAGAAGCTGCGGTGCATTTTCATTGTGTAGAAGGTGAGAAGATTGATCGCATGCTAGACGAAACAGCGCGTACCGGAGAGCGGGTTAACCAAGAAGTACACATTATTGCGACCTGTCCTACGCTGCATGGTGATGAGCCAATGGCGGAGTTTTGGTTAACCCTTTCACTGAAAATCGTTAAGTAAGTGGAATAGATTCGATGTCCACAATTCGACTACGGTTCAACACGATTTTCCAGCGGTAGTAAGTCGGCTCACCTTTATGGTGTTTTTCTTTCGCGATCAGATTTAACAGATGGCGTTTTTCCACCGATTCGCGACTGACTTGTCCGTTGTTGAGCTGATAAATATGATTTGAGCCTTTATCCATCTGGCGCATGATGGCGCGCAAATCAATCATCATGGTTTCTCGTGTCTCTTCATAGCCACTCATGAAACGGGATGTCGACATTTCCGTATGAGAACGATAATGCAGGATCTGTTCTTCACGTTGCACAATACGTTTTTTCCGAATCGCTTGAATGCGATCCGGCAGCTCACTTAGCTTTTTGTAATCCAGCCACTCTTCTTTGTCGCCCACTTGCTTACCGGTCGTCGGGTCGAAGTAGTGACGTCGCCATTTTGCTTTTCCTTTGCTTATCCAGCGCCACAGCATATCGCGCAGGTCGTCTTTAAAGATTTCCCGAAGAGCATAGATAAAGGACATAGCAATGATGAATGAGGCGGTAATTTCTCCCCAGTAGTCACGCGCGGAAATGGCGGTAATGGTCACTGCCACCATAACTAAACCTGTTGCTAAACCTTTCACCGCACGTTTGGTGTTATTCCCCAGCGATGACACTTTTTCATTGAGGATGACCGGGTGCTCAATCAGGCGGCGCAGTAACCGCATTTTATTACTGAGACGAGTAATATCATGGTTGGCCTTATCTGAGTTGTACTGGTTAAGGGTGCGATGTGCTTGCTCTTTCTCAACCAGCGTGATCAACCTGTCTTTAATGGTTTTGTATTCATTATCACGGGTCATGTGCGCAATCATGGATAAGAAGCTCTGCTCAGTGTACCAAGAGAGGTAGTTATCAATGTTGGCGTAGTAACGCTTGAGTTGCTCTTCGTAAGGAATACTGCGGCGCAGGCGACGCAAAATATCCAGCGAAAGCTCAATTACGCTATCGACTTCTTCTGCCGTCACCGTATCGCTGGTGTTGTTGAGCTGAGAAACCGCTTTATCCAACGCAATCACATACTGATAAGCAAACAAGCTCAAGCTCACCCGATATTGGGTCGTCGAGAGATGGCCACGTTGAGCAAGGCGGCTGTGAACCAGAGGTAAAAGGATCTGGTCGCTGTAATAGGCACGCTGCTGGTGGATTGAACTGTAGAAAAACTCCGACTCCGAAATGACTTCGGGTGAAATATCCAACTCGCCAGGAATAAAGAGATACAAATTAAGATCGAGCTCTTTACTGCCCGTCATCTGGCTGACAATCGTCAAGGTTGCCGCATCTTGCTGTTGTACGGTAATCAACGAAAACTCCTGTAAAAATTGCCCGATTTATTGCTCGAATGCGAGAAAGCATAACAGAGATAACGTATAATCTCTGCAAATTTGCTGTGAGACAGTTTTATATGATTAACATTGGTCAAATTAATAGTTTAGAAGTGGTGAAATTCGCCGAATTTGGTGTTTTTTTGGATGCAGGAGAATACGGCACTACCTTGCTGCCTAAGCGTTTCGTGCCAGAAGGTATTGAAATTGGGCAGTTTATTGACGTTTTCTTGTATTTTGACTCTGAAAACCAACTCGCTGCCACAACTGAAACGCCAATCGCGCAAGTCGGCGAGTGGGGCTTAATGAAGATCGAGGGCGTAAATAGCACTGGGGCGTTTGCCAACTGGGGCATCAAAAACAAAGATCTGCTTATTCCATACAGTGAGCAGCGTGCCCGTTTTACCGCTGGCCAAACCGTCTTAGTTTACGTCTACACCGATAAAGCATCGGGGCGTATTGTCGGCACAACCAAGTTCAACAAGTGGCTTGATAAAACACCAGCGAAATACACGCCAAACCAACAAGTTGATTTACTGATTGCGGAACGTTCTGAACTTGGCTTCAAAGCGATTGTGAATGGCACACATTGGGGCATGATTTTCTCCTCAGATGTCTTTGGCAAGCTGTTCATCGGTAAGAAGCTCAAGGGCTACATCAAGAGTGTACGCGAAGATGGCAAAATCGACCTGTCCCTGCAAAAAGTAGGGGTAGAAAAAATGGATGAGCTCAGTACTAAGATCTTAGAAACCTTAGAGAAGAAAGGAGGTTTCTTACCGCTGAGCGATAAATCGACACCTGAAGCCATTTTTGCCACTTTTCGCACCAGTAAAGGCACGTTCAAAAAGACCATCGGCGGTTTGTATAAGCAAGGCAAAATCGTCATTGAAAATGATGGAATTCGTTTAGCCTAACCCTATCTTTCGTAAAAAGAACCCGAAAAAAAGGCCCAAAACGTAAGGTTTTAGGGCCTAGGGGAATGGCTCCAAAGAGCCTGCGCTAATGGAAAATCTAGTCAGTTGCTTAGTTCTAAGCCTAGTACAGATACTGAAATTAGCGACAGGTTTTTAGAATTTAATACTATAGTTCAGCCAATCAAAATAGATTTTTGTCTCTAACTAGCTCTCTTGGCAGTCCATTCTTCACGCGATTGCCTACCCATTTTCCTAACCCAATCACATCGTTAGCGTAACGGATGATCACTTCGCCTTGACCACTTTGTCCTTCTGGTCTGACATCTCTGCCCATAAACCATTCTCGTGCTTGCGTGGTATCCAGCTCGACACTGTGACTCGCACTTGAGGATGCAAGACAAGTCGCCACTTGATGCTGCCATCGATAACCCGATTTATGTGCTTCAGCAATTTTTATTCCCATGCGAGAAAAGCGTAGCTCACCCAATAAGGGCTCTAAAGCTTCGGGGAATAGCCACACATCATTATCGCGCAACCAGACCTGTGCATCCGAGGGCAGCTCGATACCAAGAGACTTGTGAAGTTGCTGAGCAATCTCCGCTTGCTGCTTATGGCTCGCTTTGTTAAACGGAAACTTGCCTAATCGCTTGTTGACCTCTGGCGTTGGCACGGAGGCTAGTTTACGAATTTTCGCGACAAAAAAGCCTTCACAATCGTACATTTGCGGAAAAATGTGCAGGAAGCCTTCTTCGGTAAGGGCGAGCGATGCGTGCTCAAATAAATTACCCAGTGATTCAAAGCTAACCGCATCACCATATGTCTGCTTTAAGTGCCAGCACACTTGCTGATTTTCTTCACGGCTCAAGGTACAGGTTGAATACACCAGCGTGCCGCCCACTTTGAGCGCCTGAAATGCGCTTTCAATTAAGGCTTTTTGAGTGTTGGCAATACTTTGAATCGACTCAAGGCTCCAGTTTTTCATCGCATCAGGATCTTTGCGAATTGTACCTTCACCAGAGCAGGGCGCGTCGATCAACACCGCATCAAAACGCTCAGGCAACCAACCTCCAAACACACAACCATCAAAATTACTTAGTGCGGTATTACGAATCCCACAGCGCTCAATGTTGGCGTGCAGCACTTTCACTCGGCTTGCGGAAAACTCATTGGCAACCAACACGCCTTGGTTGTCCATCAAGGCGGCCATTTGCGTGGTTTTCGAGCCCGGAGCCGCCGCCATATCCAACACAGAGTCATAGTGCGCATTCCCCATAAACAGGGCTGAAACGGGCATCATCGAACTGGCTTCTTGGATATAAAACAGCCCAGCCATATGCTCAGCGGTATTACCCAGCGGGACTAAGCTTTCATCGGCATCAATCCAAAACCCATTCTCACACCAAGGTACTGGCGTCAGTTGCCACTCTTTCTCAGCGGCGCGCTGACAAAACTCTGCGACAGAAATTTTGAGTGTATTAACGCGAATACTTTTGCGCAGAGGCCTTTGGCAAGCTGCAATAAAATCAGCAAGCTGAGTGGGATCTGGCAGTATTTTCGCCATCGACGCGATGAATGGTTCGGGAAGGGAAATGTTCGGATGCACAAGCGAGTTCCGTAGATGAATAAGGGCGGCGATTATAACCAGATAAGGCGGTGACATAAAGGATCGCCGAAAAGTAGAAAAGCAGCACAAGGCTGCTTTTCTTCACGTTATCTTTTGCGACTAAGGCTTAGGGATCGGTGTGCGCCACTTGGTCCATTCCTCTTGGGCTTGAGGGTAGAGGTAGAAAGTATGCCCTTCAGGCGCCGCCGGCGTTAGCTGTTTCTGCTCTGGCGTCGCGAAGGTGATCCCGCCGCGCAACATGCTGTCAAAAGTACCGGCTTTCACATTCGCACCAGTAATACCAATCGACATATCGAGCCCAGAGACATTCCAGAATACGCTGTTTTGACGCAGCAAATAGGTGTACTGCGGAGCTATACGAATGGTGGTGATCACGCGGTCGGCAAATTCACCTAAACGTACATCAATCACTTTGCCCACTTCAATATCACGATACAGAATCGGGGTGCCCACACTCACCGAGCCGCGTTTTTCACTCTGCAAAGTGTAAGTATTGCCAGCACCACCATGGCGCGCCTCTTTGTGCAGTTCAAACTCAAAACGACTTTCACCATTGCCAGGTTGTACTTCAATGCTTTGTCCCAACAGGTTCTGCACGTTTTCAATACCGCTTAGGCCAATTTTGGCTTGCGAAAGCCAGAATTGTGAATTCTGCTTGGCAATTTTCGGGGCGTATTGTGGCTCGATACGCGCGGCGAGTTTGACGAAATCCGATTCAAAATCAGGAATGATTTCAAATACCTCGCCAATTTGTACGCCTTGGTATTGCACTGGCGTGCCCACTTTGACTCCCAATGTGCCAAGTGCGGTCAGCGTGATTTTCTCACCATAGCGACGTGCATGATCATAGTCGCTGTAGAGTTTCCACATCGAACCGACTTTGTTTTCAATTCCGGGCAGATTATCAAAGGCGATGCCACCACGGATCAGAGTTTGTAATGGTGCGGCTTTTACATCTACGCCATCCATCGACGCTTTGATTTCTACGCCAGAGCGGTTCCAAAAGACCGTATCTGGTGTCAATAAATGCTGATACTGCTTTTCGATGGTCGCTTCAATCTGCACGCCTTTAGGCGTAAGAGTAAAGCCCGAGATACTGCCGACTTTCAAATTGCGATACAAAAGGGGAGAGCCAGCATTGATTGAAGGCAGCTCATGAGCAAACAGCGTTAATGAACGAGAGCCTGACTGATTGTATTTCGCCAATTCAGCCAGAGACTGACTCGAGTAGAGTCGATACTGTTCAAGCGGTGTGCTACTGCCTTCACTGGCAAAACTGATCGACCCAAGCAACAGTTGTTTCGCAGGTGGAATAGAAACAGAAAGTCCCGATTCCGTAAGCTCAGCCGCTGCACTTCCAGTGACGTAGAAACGGTTTTGGGAGCGGATCAACGCGCCATATTGCTCATCAATCAATACGTTAAACTCAACATAATCGAGTTTAAGATTCACGGCAGTAACGCTACCTACGGCCACGCCGCGATACAAAATCGGGGTTCCCGCTTCTAAACCAAATGAGTTATCTGCCACAAGATTGAAACTGATGCTGTTGGAGCGCGCATACTTAAATTCATTTTTGCGTACGGCCTGAAAGTTACGCGTGCGCTCTCCGGCTCCGGGGATCAGGGTGAGGTAGTTACCCTTCACAAGATTGGTCAGGTTTTCTACCCCAGTTAAAGAGACTTGTGCTTCTTCAAGAACAAACTGGCTGCCCTGATTCAGCATATCGCTAAACGCAGGCTGAATCGCAGCAGAGGCCACGATACTTTTGCGGTTTTCGGTTAGCTGTAAATCGGTAATTTGGCCAATCTCAATACCACGATACATGATGGGGGCGCCGGACGCTGAGATGTTGTTGTCATCCGGTAAAGTGATCGATACCGCAATACCGCGCCCCGCGGTTTTTAAATCGCGATACAGACGAAACTGCGCATTTTGCTCTACGGGTTTGCCTTCATCAGGTGAGTCGACCGCAATCGAGCCGCCAATCAGCGCGCTTAAGCTTTCTAGACGAACATCGACCCCTTCAAAGCCGATACTGGCACCAATACCACTCACGTTCCAAAAGCGGCTTTCCGTATTAATGATGTGTTGGTACTCCTCTTTGATCGAGGCTTGGATAATCACCGACTGCGCATCATCATCCAACTGATAGCTAAACACTTCACCAATCGGGATTTTTTTATACACAATCTGCGAGCCGACCGAGATGCCACCTAAATCGCGAGCTTTGAGAGAAATGGTCAAGCCGCGTTGTGCCAGTAGATCCGAGGGGGCTGAGTCCAGTGCTTGATATTGTGTTGGATAATCCTCTTGATGCGTTGAACCCGGTTGGATCGCAATATAGTTTCCTGATACAAGCGCATCTAGCCCAGAAACGCCGGATAAACTCGCCGTCGGTTTGACCATCCAAAAACGCGTTTGATTGGAGAGAAGCTTAGTGGCTTCAGGATAAATATCCGCCTCGACGTAGATGCTATCCAATCCTTCAGAGAGTTTGATGTCGCGCACCATCCCCACTTCCAATCCTTGATAGCGAATGGTGGTTCGACCTGCGATTAAGCCTTGCGCGTTTTCAAAATGAATTTGAATCCGCACTCCAGCATCATGCACCGCTTTAAACACCAGCCAACCCGCTAAAATCATGGTCACTATGGGTAAGATCCACAACGGAGAGATGCCCCGACGTTTGCGGATTTCCGGTGTGTATGACGTTTGCGTTGTATTTTCTTGACTCATTCAAACAACCTATTGTTGAGTACGAGTGGAGTCGGGCTCATCCCACAGTAAGCGCGGATCTAAACTTTCCGCGGCTAACATGGTGAGCACCACGACCATACCAAAAGCGACAGCCCCGTAACCGGGAGTAAAATCGAGGATCTGACCTCGGTCAACCAATGTCAGCATGATAGAGATGACAAACAGATCCATCACCGACCATTTGCCAATCCATTTGATGCCACGATAAATCATCATACGTTGACGCTGATGCACGTGACGTTTCAGTTTGATGGCCATTAAGAGATAGGCGAGGCCAATGATTTTGATCACGGGAACCACAATACTGGCGACAAAGATGATCAGCGCAATACCCCACATGCCATTTTTCACGAGCGAAGCCACACCAGAAAAAATCGTATCTTCCAAGCGCTGACCATTGGTGATCAAAATAGAAATAGGGATCAAGTTAGCAGGAAAAATCGCCACCGTTGCTGCTAAAACATAAGCCCATGTTCGTTCTATAGAGTTAGGTTTTCTGTGGTAAAGCTTGTGCTGACAGCGAACACAGTGACCATTTTCTGGCTGTGAAAGGTGGCAGTTATGGCAATGCACCTGCTTGACGGGCAAATCATATTCCGTTTCAGCTTGCCAGGTTTCCCAATAGCGGCGAGTACTGATACGACTAAGCAGTAAGACCGTAAACAGTTGCAGAAGCACCAACCCTAATAATCCGGGGCCGATAAAAATATCGGAGTAATCTTTTAGCTTAAAGCAGGACACGGCCACGCTAACCAGGAACACATCGATCATGACCCAGACTTTGAGATGATGAATAAAGAGCAATGAGTAACGCAGGGTCTGAAAATAGCGAAAACGCAGGGCGAGATGAGCACTGACTACACTCAAACATAAAACCAGTGGCGCAATCGAGCTACAAAACAGCACCAATAACGCCAAGGCGATGTAACCTTCATCCCACAAAGCGAATACACCTTGCGGCAAGGTGGCTGGGATCATCACACCAAACAGTCGAATATCGATGTAACTGAAAAAGTGGGAAGGAATAAACAGCAGCAAACAAGTGACCGCAAGAGCAAGATCGCCGGAGAGAGAAGGGCTACCGCCACGATAAAGTAGCGTGCCACAACGGGGGCAATGAGCGCTGTGGGCTTGGTCAACCGTAATCGCATCAATAGGCAGTTCGCAGCCGGGGCACAAACGAACTTGACCCGACTGCGATGCATGATGAGATAAAGAGGATGAGGAGGTCATAGGCGGACAACACAATAGGAGCCGCCATTAACACCATTAGTAACACCATTAGTGCTGCGACTGAACACTCCCATAAAGGGTTTGGTACAAGCCTTCTTGTTCGAGTAACTCGTGGTGAGTTCCTGACTGGCTGACATGTCCATCTTCCAATACATAAATTAAGTCCGCTTGTTTCACCGCTGAGAGGCGATGGGCAACAATCAAGGTAGTTCGACCATGCAAAAACTTTGACAACGCAAGGTGCAATGCGGCTTCAGTAGCCGTATCCAAGGCGGAAGTGGCTTCATCCAAAATAACGAATTTTGGATTACTCAGCACCATACGCGCAATCGCTAGCCGCTGTCTTTGTCCGCCTGACAATCGAATGCCATTACGACCAATTTGGCTCTCTAACCCTTGGTCGAGTTTGGTGATCACATCTTGCAGTTGGGCGATGTCCAACGCTTGCCACAAGACATCATCGCTAAATTGACCACCAAGGGTCAGATTATGCCGCAAAGTGTCATTAAACAGTATAGGTTGTTGTAAAACAACGGCAATTTGATCGCGAATCACGTCAAAGCTAATGTCATCACAGTGTTGTCCATTAAAGCGGATTGCGCCACTTTGCGCGCGATAAACGCCAATTAAGAGCTGAATCAGCGTCGATTTCCCTCCGCCACTGGCTCCGACTAACGCCACCTTTTTCCCCGCTGGGATATGAAGTGACAAATCATTCAGGACTTGGCTTTCACCATCGTAGGAGAAATGGATATTGTTGATCTCAATATCGACTTCTCCCAGCTGAGTAAAGGGATTGACTTTGCTGATGGGTCGGTACTCTTCTTCTAGCTCTAATAAGCTATTGATTCTTTTCAAAGCGGCCTTAGCGGCATACCAAGAAAACTGAATACCCAACAGCTCTTGCACCGGGCTTAGCATAAACCACAAGTAGCCAAATACCGCGAAAATCTGGCCTATGGTGAGGTCACTGAACACCACCATTAACATGGCCACAGCACGAAACAGTTCAAAACCGAGTAAAAACAGTAAGAAGGAGAGGCGACCAGCAGCTTCAGATTGCCATGCGTATTTGTCAGCGTTTTCGCGTACTGCGTCCGCATCGCTGATGAGGCGGTTGAGGAACTCGCGCTCCTTGTTTGCGGCACGCAACTGATAGATACCATCTAACGTTTCCACTAAGCGGTTTTGAAAACGCTCAAACGCTTGGTTTTCGCGTTTTTTCAAATGTTTAACTTGGCTGCCCAGCATTCGAGAAAAGTAGATAACAATCGGGTTCACTAACAGAATAAACAGGCCAAGTCGCCACTCCAACCAAAGCAATACAATGGCGGTACCAATCACAGTAAGCAAAGAAATCAAAAATTTACTCAGTGTCGAGCCAATAAATTGGTCGATGGTTTCAATATCTGTGATGAGGTGAGCGTTAATCCCGCCACTGCCGCGCGTTTCATACTGACGAATACTGATCCGCCCTAGCTTTTCAATCATCTTCCGACGCATTTCGTAAGTGATGGTCTTAGAAACCAAGGTGAACTGACGACTTTGTAGGATATTCAACAACTGACTGGCAATACGCATCACCACCACCATCAGCAAAGTCAGCATGATGTAACCCGTTGCGGTCTGCCACCCTTGTGGCAGGAACTGGTTCATCACCTCCACACCTTTTGCCGGATGATTGAGCAGCACTTCATCCACCATTAACGGCATGAGCAGTGGGATAGGAACACTGATTAGCGTCGCGACGACGGCAATAAAGTTAGCAAACAACAGTTTGGCGCGATGTTTTTTTACTTGAGTTATCAGCCAAGAGCGGCTAATAGTGTCGTTGAAATACGTCATATTAATGAGAATGCATCCTATTTTAGTGATGCGCATTGTACGTAGTTCGCGAAGTGAAGTCTTTATTTTTCAAATGGAAGTTATTATGAACCTAGAACAGTACCAACGCCTCACCAAGCAAGCGGTCGCTTTATTAGAAGGTGAAACCAATCTCATCGCAAACCTTGCCAACTTAAGTGCGTTACTGAATATGGAACTCACCGAGCTCAACTGGGTGGGTTTTTATTTAATGCAAGAGAACGAGTTGGTATTGGGCCCATTTCAGGGCAAACCCGCTTGCGTGCGCATTCCCGTAGGCAGGGGAGTTTGTGGTACTGCAGTTGCAGAAAATAAGGTTCAACGTGTGTACGACGTTCATCAATTCGAAGGTCATATTGCTTGTGATGCCGCGAGTAACTCAGAAATCGTTATCCCATTCTCGATTAACGGAAAAGTCGCCGGAGTGTTGGACATTGACAGTCCAAACATTGGTCGTTTCAGTGAAATTGACGAGCAAGGCCTAACCTATTTGATGAGCGAAGTAGAAAAGCTGCTCAATTCACAGGCTAATAAGGCATAAATTGCCCTTTGCCTGTGGTTTTTCCTTTGCAGGTCTTTATAATACCGCACATATTTACACATCAATGTTTGGCGGGCAGCCGCAATAACCAGGAATCCTCATGGAAAACACTGAAAAGTTAAAAAACAGCAAAGAAGTGATCGCGTACATTGCTGAATGTTTCCCTAACTGCTTTACTTTAGAAGGTGAAGCAAAGCCTCTGAAAATTGGTATTTTTCAGGATCTTGCTGATCGCTTGAATGACGACCCTAAAGTAAGCAAAACTCAGCTTCGTGCCGCGTTAAGACAATACACCTCTTCTTGGCGTTATTTACATGGTGTAAAACCTGGCGCAACTCGTGTTGATTTGGACGGAAACCCTTGTGGTGAGCTGGAAGAACAGCACGTAGAACACGCACAAGCGGCACTGGCGGAGAGCAAAGCTCGCGTAGAAGCTCGTCGTAAAGAACAAGTAAAGAAAGTGCGTGAAGAAGCGAAAGCGAACAAGCCAAAGGCGAAAAAGCCACAGCAAGCTCGCCGTCCGCAAAACGCACCGAAAGTGGAGAAAAAGCCTGTAGAAACTCGCGCACTGGCTGCGTCTGAGCTTAACGTTGGCAATCAAGTCAATGTGAATATGGGTAAAGGCAACATGGCTGCGACCATCGTTGAAGTCAATAAGGAAGATGTGCGTGTTCAACTTGCCAACGGCCTACAAATGGTTGTGAAAGCGGAGCACTTGCGCGCATAAAGGAGATACTCCTACGCATGAAATGCCGTTCAAAAATATCTCTGATTGCTGCTAGCCTATGGCTGGCAGCCTTTTCAGCTCAGGCTCTAGAAGCCAAACTCAAACCAGAAGATCTCCCTCTTCTTGTTCCTGAAGCTCAACACGCAACGGCAGCGAAACGTGTTACCTCACGTTTTACCCGTTCTCATTACAAACAATTCAATTTAGACGACCAGTTTTCTCAAGCCATGTTTGAACGCTACCTTGAGATGCTGGATTACAGTCGAAATATCTTTACTCAAGCGGACATAGACAGCTTCAAAGCTTGGTCTTTGCAATTGGATGACCAATTAAAAGCAGGTGACAATCAAATCGCTTACGATCTGTATAACCTGTCAATGGAAAAACGTTTTGAGCGCTTTCAATACGCACTTTCTCTGCTTGATCAAGAGATGACGTTTGATGCTGATGAGTCTATTGAGCTTGATCGTACGAAATCGCCTTGGCCAAAAGATCTTAAAGAGATTAACGAGCTGTGGAGACAACGAGTTAAATACGATGCGTTAAGCTTGAAACTGGCAGGTAAAGAGTGGCCAGAAATCAAAGAAACGCTCGATAAACGGTACAACAATGCCATCAAGCGCCTCACACAGACAAAAAGTGAAGACGTATTTCAAACTTATATGAATGCGTTTGCGCGTGAAGTTGATCCGCACACCAGCTATTTGTCACCGCGTAACGCAGAACAATTCCAATCTGAAATGAATCTCTCGTTGGAAGGGATTGGTGCCGTGTTACAAATGACCGACGATTACACCATCATCCGCTCATTGGTTGCAGGTGGTCCTGCAGCATTGAGCAAACAATTGGGTGAGGGTGACCGCATTATCGGCGTCGGTCAAGAAGGCGAAGATGTGGTAGATGTAGTCGGTTGGCGCTTAGACGATGTCGTTCAACTGATTAAAGGACCTAAAGGTAGCAAGGTGAAACTGCTCGTGTTACCTGAAGGCAAAGACGCAAAAAGTCACGTTGTCACTATTGTGCGAGATAAAATTCGCTTAGAAGATCGCGCCGTAAAATCTGAAGTGATTGAAAAAGCAGGGAAGAAAATTGGTGTACTAGAAGTACCGAGTTTCTACGTTGGCTTAGCTCAAGACACGGAAAAACTACTGGCGGAGCTAAAAGCGAAAAAAGTCGACGGCATCATTGTTGATTTACGCAATAACGGTGGTGGTGCATTAACCGAAGCTACCGCGCTTTCTGGTTTGTTCATTACCAGTGGCCCTGTAGTTCAGGTGCGTGATAGCTATGGTCGAGTCAACGTTAACTCGGATACCGATGGTAGCATTAGCTATAGCGGACCAATGACCGTGCTGATTAACCGCTACAGTGCATCGGCTTCAGAAATCTTTGCTGCCGCAATGCAAGACTATGGCCGCGCGATCATTCTCGGTGAGAACTCATTTGGTAAAGGTACCGTACAGCAGCATCGCTCTCTCAATCATATCTATGATTTGTTTGATAAAGAGCTTGGCTACGTACAATACACGATTCAAAAATTTTACCGTATTGATGGTGGTAGTACCCAAAACAAAGGTGTCGTCCCTGATATCGCGTATCCAACCGCGATTGCCCCTTCCGAAACAGGGGAAAGTGTTGAAGATAACGCACTACCGTGGGACAGCATTGATAAAGCAAAATATGAGCGTTTGAATAACTTCAACACCATCATTGCTAGCTTGGAAGCTAAACACCAACAACGTGTCGCGAATGATTTAGAATTTGGTTTTATCGAGCAAGATATTGCGAAATACCGTGCAGAGAAAGATGACAACCTACTTTCGCTGAATGAAAAAGTACGCAAAGAAGAGAGTGCTAAGGCTGATGAAGAGCGCTTAGCTCGCATCAATCAACGCCAAAAAGCGTTAGGTAAATCGACCTATGCGAGCTTGCAAGATATACCGAAAGATTATGAAGCACCGGATGCTTATCTCGATGAATCGGTTAACATTATGCTTGACATGATATCGCGATAATTCATTGATTTACTTTATCTTTAATCAAAACGGACCTCATGGTCCGTTTTTTTACACTTTTTTAATTCGTAAAATTAATGTGATGAACATCAAATAATTTCGCATTTCATGCACTCAATGCCTACGCTTACAAAAAATGTGAGGAGAAGTGCCATGAAATGGATATTTACTTGCGTGATGAGCTTACTTTTTACCGCCTCATCACCGTTTCTCAGTGCAAATAATCTTAGCCGTGCCGACTTAACTCAATTTGATCAACCTTTATTGCTCGGCGACTGGTATTTGCTCAATCCCAACCCAGAGCAATCTAGCGAAAACTTTCGAGTCATTAAGCTCAGTTTGGCTTCGGACTACCATTTCTCGATTGATATCCAAAAGAAAGATTTCAGTGTTGACCACTGGAATGGCGCTTATTCTGCAGATGAGAAAACCCTTATTCTCGGCCTAGATAGTTCAGATCCCCAAACTTACCAGTATGAAAATAACCATCATTTGCTGACATTGAATGGTGTAACCTTCACTAAAGGTTTACCCAATACCTTGGCCGGTAGCTGGAGCAGTGCACATATCAAAGATCTTGATGGCGAAAACCTTGACCAAAGCCTGATCCAATTAACCTTACAGCCAGATTTTATCTTCTCTTTCCACATCACTAATCAAGATGGTAACGAGGCCACCCATCGCGGCGTCTATTACACTGAAGGAAATCGCTTGGTTTTGCTCTATTCGGAAGGTGAGCACGATACCCGTTATGTGCTCGATCAAGATAGACTCACCTTGGAAATTGATGACAGCATGACGGTCGTCATGAACCGCGTGCAATAACACTCATGCGGTATGCCACCTGTTTTGATAATGGGCGGCCAAAAAGCAAAAGTGGCAGGGAGTTTACAGATAAACTCCCTGTTTTTTTGCGTTCAGGGCTTGTTATTCATTCACTGCGGCCTAAGATCTTGCTTCAATAACGCTTTTCTTCCTGTATTCATTAACGTCACAGAACATAAAGTCAAAAGGATTACGACAATGGCTCACACACCTCAAGCCAAATACCGCCTTGATTACCAACCGCCTTCACACACCATCACCGATATCGATTTGGTGTTTGATCTATACGATGATGCCACTCTGGTCACCGCTGTCTCTCAAGTAAAACAGCAGCAGGAGAGCAATACCTTAATTCTTGATGGTGAAACGCTTGAACTGAAAGTGCTCAAAGTCGATGGCCAGGATTGGCAGGACTACAGCGTAGGTGAAGCTTCCCTTGAAATTCGTGGTTTGCCGAGTGAGTTTACTCTCACCGTCGTGACAAAAATCAATCCGCAAGCCAACACCGCTTTAGAAGGTCTTTACAAATCAGGTGGTGCATTTTGTACCCAGTGTGAAGCCGAAGGCTTTCGCCGCATTACTTATTATTTGGATCGTCCGGATGTTCTGGCGCGTTACACCACAACGGTTATTGCCGATAAAGCGCAATATCCTTACTTACTGAGCAATGGTAACAAGATTGCACAAGGCGAGCAGGAAGCGGGGCGTCATTGGGTGAAATGGCAAGATCCTCATCCCAAACCTGCGTATCTGTTTGCTTTGGTGGCTGGGGATTTTGATGTGCTGCGCGATCAGTACGTCACACAATCCGGCCGCCAAGTTGCGCTAGAAATTTTTGTCGATAAAGGCAATTTGGATCGCGCTGGTCATGCCATGACGTCACTCATCAACTCTATGCGTTGGGACGAGCAACGTTTTGGCCTTGAATATGACCTCGACATTTACATGATCGTGGCGGTGGATTTCTTCAATATGGGCGCTATGGAAAACAAAGGGTTGAATATCTTTAACTCCAAGTTTGTCCTAGCCAATGAGAAAACCGCCACCGACACCGATTACCTCGGAATTGAAGCCGTGATTGGTCACGAATACTTCCATAACTGGACGGGTAACCGTGTGACATGCCGTGATTGGTTCCAATTAAGCTTGAAAGAGGGCTTAACCGTATTCCGCGATCAAGAGTTCTCTTCAGACTTAGGCTCACGAGCCGTCAACCGAATTGGAAATGTGCGCATCATTCGAGGCCCGCAATTTGCTGAAGATGCTAGCCCAATGTCGCATCCAATCCGTCCGGATAAAGTGATTGAAATGAATAACTTCTATACCCTGACCGTTTATGAAAAGGGCAGCGAAGTGATTCGAATGATGCACACCTTGCTAGGTGAAGAAAAATTCCAACGTGGCATGAAGCTGTACTTTAAACGTCATGATGGCACCGCAGCCACTTGCGAAGATTTCGTGGCAGCCATGGAAGAAGCTTCTGGCATCGACTTACAACAGTTCCGTTTATGGTATAGCCAATCCGGTACTCCTACACTTAAAGTCAGCAGTACTTACCATGCCGCAAGCCAAACTTATGAGTTAACCGTAGAACAACATACCGAGCCCACTCACGATCAGAAAGAAAAACAACCACTGCATATCCCGCTGGATATTGAACTGTATGCACCAAACGGCGATGTGATTGCGCTACAGTGTAACGGGAAGCCTGTTTCTAACGTGTTGGATGTGAAACAAGCTAAGCAAACCTTCCGCTTTGAGCAGGTCAAACAGCCGCCAATTCCGTCACTGCTGCGTGAGTTTTCTGCGCCTGTGAAATTGGAATACGCCTACAGTGATGAAGAGCTGATTTTCCTGATGGTGCATGCTCGTAACGAATTTGCACGTTGGGATGCAGGGCAGATGTTGCTTGCTAAATATATTCGCACCAACGTAGAACGAGTCCAACGAGGTCAACCTGTCGAATTGGCAGAGTCGGTGATTGACGCATTCCGCGGCGTGTTACTCAGTGACAACCTCGACGCTGAATTTGTAGCCGAAATGCTCTCGTTACCAAGCCATAACGAAGTGTCAGGCTGGTATAAGCGTGTGGATGTTGATGCGATTGCCCAGGTGTTAACCTCACTCAAAACCATTTTGGCGACCGAGCTAGAAGATGAGCTCAGTGCGACCTACCATACGTTAAAACAAGATACTTACTCGATTGAACATGCGGCGATTGGTAAACGTACGCTGCGCAACGTGTGTTTGAGCTATCTTGCCTACACTGCCCAAGGTAACGCGTTGGTACAAAAACAGTACGCTCAAGCGAACAACATGACCGACACCATTGCGGCCATGACGGCGGCTAACCAAGCGCAGTTGGCGTGCCGTGAAAGCTTGATGCAAGACTACAGCGAGAAGTGGAAACACGATGGCTTGGTAATGGATAAGTGGTTCACGCTGCAAGGCTCAAACCCATCACCACAAGTGTTGGATGTGATCCAGCAAGCCATGCAACATGAAGCGTTTAGCTTGAAAAACCCGAACCGTACTCGCAGTCTGATTGGGGCATTTTTAAACGCCAATCCAGTCAATTTCCACGCGAAAACTGGGGAAGGCTATCGCTTTGCTGGACACATTCTGCGTGAACTTAACAGTAGTAACCCACAAGTGGCTTCACGTTTGATTGATCCATTACTTAAATTCCGACTCTACGATGAACAGCGCCAAGCACTGATTAAACAAGAGCTGGAGCAATTAAAAGCGATGGATAACCTAGCGCGTGATCTGTTTGAAAAAGTCAGCAAAGCGCTGGAAGCATAAACCAAACTCAACAGGTAAACTCGGTGGCACTCTGTGCCACCTTATTTTCCAATGAACTATTATTTTTTCTCGCTAAACATTTCTTATCAAACCTTTGTTACGCATTACTCGGGCGTAGCAAGTCATGTCATGGTCACCACCGAGCAAGGTTTGCGTTTACAACTCCCTGCAACACGTTTGCGTCCATTTTTAAGCCAAATTGGAGTAAAAGGTCGATTTCGATTAACAACTGACCAAAATAATCGTTTCGTTAAGTTAGAAGTTCTGTAAAAGCATTATTTTGTAGTGGTTTAAATAGGTACTTTAGTCACAATCTCACACTTTTACTCCATAACAACCCCAAAACAATTAACTATTTATAAATAAAACTCTTACAATACGCCCTGCATTACCATCAGTAAGCGCTATGCTTACTGCACACCCCCTACAAAAATAAGAATCAAATTCTGGAGTCGACCATGACTGCGCGTGAAACTTTGATGCCAGTTTTGCTTGAAAAAGTTTATCAACTGATTCAAGACAAACTAGAGCTTGCTCAACAACCCTTAGTGACTCAACTTGGACAACACCTGTTCAGTAACATTTCACAAGACGACCTAGTGGAGCGTAACGAATCGGATCTTTATGGTGCAGTGCTCAGTTTATGGCACCACATCAATGAGAAAAAAGCCGATGAACGCTCAGTACGAGTATTTAACCCAACGGTAAGTCGCCAAGGTTGGCAATCGACCCACACCATTGTTGAGATTGTTCTCCCAGATAGTCCCTTTCTGGTTGATTCAATCAAAATGGCATTAAGCCGCCTAGGATTGGCATCGCACTTAATGCTCAACGGACCTGCTCATATTGCACGTCACGACGATGGCTCGATCAAAAGCATTAATCAAGGAGAAGGGCAACTGACCTCAATGTTCCACATTGAAGTCGATCGCCTAAGCAGCAAGGAAGAGATGACAGAGCTGAAAAACGAATTGCTGGATATCCTGCATGACACTGCTCTGGTTGTGAAAGATTGGAAACCGATGGCGACCAAGCTTGAACAAGTGATCAATCAGCTGGAAGCGGATAAAAAACAGATCCCTGTAGAAGCCGAACGCCTACAAGAAACCATTCAGTTTTTACGCTGGCTAGGTAACCATAACTTCACCTTTATGGGTTACAAAGAGTTCGATTTGGTAGAGAAAAATGGCGATACCGAACTGACGCCAACCAAAGACACCGGACTTGGCTTATTCTCTGACAATGAGCGAGTACGTAGCGTAAAACTTTCTCAATTCCCAGATTCAGCCAGGCTCGAAGCCAAAAAGCCTTTCCTGTTGATCTTAACGAAAGGCAACAAGCAATCGCGAATCCATCGTCCTGCTTATACCGACTATATCGGGATCAAAAAGTTTGACGCGAAAGGCAAGGTGATCGGTGAGCATCGCTTTACTGGCTTATACACTTCCGCTGTGTACAACCAAAGTGTTGAAGGCATCCCGCTGATCCGCGAAAAAGTAGGGCGCATTCTTGCGGCCAGCGGCTACCGCCAAGGCTCTTACGCCTACAAAGCCCTGCACAATATTCTTGAAAACTACCCACGCGATGAGTTGTTACAAGCCCGTGAAGAAGAGCTGCTTGAAGTAGGCATGGGCGTTGTACAGATGCAAGATCGTGATTTACTGCGCCTGTTTGTACGTAAAGACCCATTCGGACGTTTCTTCAGTTGCATGGTGTATGTGACCAAAGAGCGTTACAACACTGAGCTGCGCCGTAAGACACAACAAGTGTTCAAACAGTATTTTGGCTGTGAGCAAGATGTTGAATTTACAACCTATTTCTCAGAAAGCCCACTGGCGAGAACTCACTACATTGTGCGTGTCGACAATAACAACATCAACGTAGATGTGAAAAAGATAGAGCAGAATTTAATGGAAGCCTCAACCTCGTGGGATGATCGTCTCGCAGAAGCCATTGTCGCCAATTTCGGTGAAAGTCGTGGATTACCGCTGTCAAAAGAGTATCAACGTGCCTTCCCACGTTCTTACAAAGAAGATGTGATGCCGGGCTCTGCACTGGCAGATATCGAGCACCTCGAAGCGTTAGATGAGCACAATAAACTGGGCATGCTGTTCTACCGTTTACAAGAGACAGCCAAAGACTCCAAAGCGGTGCGCTTAAAGCTGTATCACAAAGACGAACCCATCCATCTATCAGACGTTATGCCGATGCTAGAAAACCTCGGCTTACGCGTGATTGGTGAATCGCCTTATGAAGTAGTGAAAGCCAATGGCCAAGTGTACTGGATCCTTGATTTCTCTATGCTACATAAGAGTGATAAGCAGGTGGATCTGCGTGAAGCACGCGACCGATTCCAACAAGCGTTTGCCGCTATCTGGGCAGGAGAGCTGGAGAGTGATGGCTTTAACCGTTTGATTTTAGGTGCATCACTGTCAGGTCGTGAAGTTTCGATCCTGCGTGCTTATGCGCGTTATATGCGTCAAGTCGGCTTCCCATTTAGCCAGCACTATATTGAAGATACACTCAGCCACCATCCCGATCTTGCACAAGGATTGGTGGATCTTTTCGTGCGTCGTTTCGATCCGAAATACAAAGGCGGAGAAAAGGGCCAAGCTGAAATCATCAAATCTCTGACAGAGCAATTAGATCAAGTACAGAGTCTCGACGATGATCGAATTATCCGTCGCTATATGGAGATGATCAACGCGACGCTGCGCACCAACTACTATCAGTTGGATGAGCACAAGCAGAACAAACCTTGGCTATCTCTCAAAATGAAGCCAAGTGAGATCCCTGAAATTCCTGCACCAGTGCCTGCGTTCGAAATCTTCGTCTATGCCCCAGACATTGAAGGGGTGCATTTGCGCGGTGGTAAAGTCGCTCGTGGTGGGCTGCGTTGGTCTGATCGCCAAGAAGATTTCCGTACTGAAATTTTAGGCTTGGTCAAAGCACAACAAGTGAAAAATACGGTCATCGTGCCTGTTGGTGCAAAAGGTGGCTTTGTTTGTAAGAAACAGTATCTCTACACCACACGCGATGAGATTTTTGCAGAGGGCCAACGCTGCTACAAACGCTTTATTCGCGCTTTACTCGACGTAACGGATAACATTATTGAAGGGCAAGTGGTTCCGCCGAAGAACGTGGTTCGTCATGATGAAGATGACCCTTATTTGGTGGTGGCTGCGGATAAAGGCACCGCAACCTTCTCTGATTTAGCAAACTCAGTGTCAGCGGAATACCAATTCTGGCTCGGTGATGCTTTTGCTTCAGGGGGGTCAAATGGTTATGACCACAAAGCGATGGGCATTACCGCCAAAGGGGGTTGGGAATCGGTAAAACGTCATTTCCGTGAAATGGGCATTGATTGTCAAACCACCGATTTTACCGCGATTGGCATCGGTGACATGGCCGGCGACGTGTTTGGTAACGGTATGTTGTTATCAAAACATATTCGCCTACTGGCGGCCTTTAACCATATTCATATCTTCATTGATCCAACCCCGGATTCTGCGAGCAGTTGGGAAGAGCGTAACCGCTTGTTTAATCTGCCTCGTTCAAGTTGGGAAGATTACAATCCGAAGCTGATTTCTAAAGGTGGTGGTGTCTTCTCGCGTAAAGCAAAAGCGATTACGCTGACGCCTGAAATGCAGAAGATGCTCAACACTAAAAAAACCACGTTGGCACCCAATGAGTTGATCAAAATGATCCTGAAAATGGAAGTCGATCTCCTCTGGAATGGTGGCATTGGTACCTATGTGAAATCATCCATTGAAACACATACCGATGTCGGTGACCGAGCCAATGACGGATTACGTGTCGATGGACGTGAAGTAAACGCTAAAATCATCGGCGAAGGCGGTAACCTTGGTATGACTCAGCGCGGTCGTATCGAGTTTGCACTCAAAGGTGGACGCGTTAACACGGACTTCGTGGATAACGTCGGTGGCGTAGACTGTTCCGATAACGAAGTTAACATCAAGATCTTCCTCAATGGCTTGGTGGCTAATGGTGATTTAACACTCAAACAGCGCAACCAGATCCTTGAGTCGATGAAAGATGAAGTAGGAAGCATCGTGATTGAAGATGCTTATGGACAATCTGAATCAATTTCCGTGACCGAAGCGCAGGGCGTATCACTCATGAAAGAACAGATCCGCTTTATCCATCACATGGAAAAAGCGGGGTATTTGGATCGTGCTTTAGAGCACATTCCGGATGATGAAACTCTACTTGAGCGTGAAAGACAGGGCATGGGATTAACACGTCCTGAACTTTCGGTGCTGATGGCCTACGGCAAAATGGCGTTGAAAGAAGAATTGGCCAGTGAAGAGATTGCGCAAGATGAATTCCATGCCAAACAATTGGTTAATTACTTCCCAACTGAGTTACGCGGTCACTATGCGCAGCAGATGGTGAACCATCCGCTACGAGTAGAAATCATCGCGACAGCCTTAGCAAACCAAATGGTTAATGAAATGGGCTGCAACTTCGTTACGCGTTTACAAGAAGAGACCGGCTCTAGCGTGGTCGATATTGCGAATGCGTATGCGGCCGCGCGTGAGATTTACGGTTTAGGTATCGTGCTCGAAAAAGTACGCAAACTGGACAACATAGCGCAAAGTAGCGCCCAATATGATGTCATGTTCCTCGTGCGTCGCACTTTGCGTCGCCTGACTCGCTGGTTACTGCGCAACCGTACAGGTAAGCCATCCGTGATAGCAATGGTCGAACGCTATCAAGAGGATGTCAAAGCTATCACCGAACAATTGGATAAAGTTTTGGTGAAAGAGGAGATTGTTGAGCATAATTCTATGGCTGAAAACTGGATAGAGAAGGGCATCGAGAAAGAACTTGCGCATTATGTGGCGCGTCTTTCTAGCCTTTACTCTGTACTGGATATCTCAGCCGTGGCGAAAGAGAAAGGCATCGCAGTCACTCAAACAGCGAAGCTTTATTTTCATCTCGGCGATCGTTTATCTCTGCACTGGTTCTTGAAGCAAATCAACCACCAAGCCGTTGATAACCATTGGCAAGCATTAGCAAGAGCCTCTTTCCGTGAGGATCTCGATTGGCAGCAACGCCAGTTAACTGCTCAAGTGCTCAGTAGCAATTTGAGTGATGCTCAACAGGAAATTGAACTGGCACTTGATAAATGGCTAGAGCGTAACCAAGTCTCAATAAGCCGTTGGGAGAACATCCTCAGCGAGTTTAAAGTCGGTACCGTTCATGAATTTGCCAAATTCTCAGTGGCATTGCGAGAGTTGACCTTGCTCAACTTAAATTGTCTCACTGTAGAATAAGCATTGAATTGCCTGACGAATGAGTCAATAATAACGCCCCGTTTATTCGGGGCTTTTTTCTTTCGGAGGCATTATGCTTTACCGCTTAGCCAGAGCTGGCTTTTTCCAATTGGATGCCGAAAAGGCACACGATCTGGCCATCTCTAATTTCAAACGTTTCACTGGCACTCCTTTCGATCTCTTCTATCGTCAACAACTTCCTCATCGTCCAGTTCAATGCATGGGCTTAACCTTTAAAAATCCAGTCGGTTTAGCAGCAGGGCTCGACAAAAACGGCGAGTGCATCGAAGCGTTTGGCGCGATGGGCTTCGGATTTGTTGAAGTAGGCACGGTCACACCAAGACCACAAGCAGGTAACGACAAACCACGCCTGTTTCGTTTAGTGCATGCTGAAGGCATCATCAATCGAATGGGCTTTAACAATCTGGGTGTTGATCACTTGGTTGAGAATGTTAAGCGAGCCAAATACGATGGGATCATCGGGATCAACATCGGTAAAAACAAAGATACTCCGATTGAGAAAGGGGCAGAGGACTATTTGATCTGTATGGATAAAGTTTATCCTTACGCAGGTTACATCGCCGTAAATATCTCTTCTCCGAACACACCAGGACTTCGTTCTCTACAATACGGTGAAGCGCTGGATGAACTGCTTGCTGCATTGAAAACTCGCCAAGCTGAATTAGCAGCGAAACATGATAAATATGTCCCGCTTGCACTTAAGATTGCACCAGATTTAAGTGACGATGAAATTCAGCAAATCTGCCAATCACTTTTGAAAAACAAAATCGATAGTGTCATCGCGACAAACACCACCTTAGATCGTTCATTGGTTGAAGGGATGAAGTTTGCCAACGAAGCTGGCGGCCTCAGTGGACGACCTTTGCAAAACCGCAGTACAGAAGTTATTAAGTGTCTGTATAAAGAACTCGGTGAAGAAATTCCGATCATCGGGGTCGGTGGTATCGATTCCTACATCTCCGCCAAAGAAAAGCTCTTAGCAGGAGCAAAATTAGTTCAGGTCTATAGCGGCTTTATTTATCAAGGACCAGGGCTGGTCGCCGATATCGTCAAGAACCTGTAAGTTCCCCGATTTATCAGCGGAATTACTGAGGAAATGTCTAACGCATTTCCTCTTTTTTTTTCTCTGCACCTTCATAGAATTACTGATATTCATAGGCAAGGGTAGGTCACATAGCTTACCTCATCCTCCCAAATGTATCGTTGAGAGTGGAACAATGCTTAAACCAAGTGACAAATGGAGTTGGTACTTCTCAGATAGCGAAGGTTATCTGATGCTCAACCTTGGTGATGATATGCTGTTTCGTACCAATCTCAGTCGCAATCTTTTGGTGGATTGTGCATTCATCGAGAACCCCTTCACCGTAGATGACGCTTCTGATTTTCAGTTGTACAAAGAACACATTGCCTGTCTACCTCTGAGTGAGCCTCGTAAAGCGGAGTTGGCGCTGTACTGTGTGGCCGCAAAACGCTTCCACAAACCCGTACAGCCTAAAAGCTGGTTTTTTGATGTACAGGGAACCGGTTATACCCCACAACAAGGTCAGCTGATATCTCTACGAAACTCCCTTAACAGCGGTATTTTTATTGCGTTAGAAGTGGGGGAGAACGCCACTCTTTGCGCGTACAGTGATTTGGTTTCTTTTGCTTTAAACGGCAGCAAAACACTGGAATTTGGTCAAGTGATTAAAGTGATGCACGACAGAATGTCGGATGTGAATACACTTTTGTATACACCCCAAATGGCCATGGTCAGTTAATTTTTTATTCAACATTCGTTCCTTTCCTATTTCGTTCCTTCATTTCTTATCGGCGTAAGCCGATTTTTTTTGCCTTTAAATCGAGCTAATTCGTTAGGCAATGTGAGCTCGGTACAAAATTTAGACATCTATTTTTTACTTAAACACAGTGAAACAGGGCATTCACTTTGTATTTTTAAGTCGGAAATTCCCGTTTTATGACCTTTTGTAACTTATTTACAGTGTAAAAATGCATCTGGTATAGTCCAAAATAAGCATGAATAAGTAGTCACCAACGAGAATAAATGCTTAGTTAGCAAGCGTTGGAACAGGAGTGTGTACACACTGACCGATATGATCGGCATAGAGAGGATCGAATGGATAAAAGAGAGATTTTTTGGCTTGGTGATGAGTTAGCTTTAGGTATGGTTCACATTGTCAGTTATAATCTGAGACCATTTTTATCAGCAAAAGAACACTATGAATCAGTATCTAGCGGTGACGTCTAACGGCCTTGAGAATCTATTAGTTGAAGAATTAACCCAACTGGGTATTAACGATGCCAAACCCGTTCAGGCCGGGGTTAAATTTAAAGCAACCAATGAACAGATCTATCGCTGCTGTCTATGGAGTCGTCTCGCATCAAGATTTGTTCGTATTGTGGCTGAATTTAAGTGTCAGAATGACTTAGATCTCTATCTTTCAACAACTTCAGTCAACTGGGTCAACTATTTCCACAGTTCTAAAAAGCTCGTTGTTGATTTCAATGGCACGAACCGAGAAATTCGTAATAGCCAATACGGCGCGATGAAAGTCAAAGACGCCATCGTAGATTGCTTCACTAAGAAAAATCTTCCGCGTCCGTCGATCAGCAAAGATCTTGCGGATCTTCATATCCATGTCCGCTTACACAAAGAGAATGCTCTGCTTGGTATCGATATGGTGGGTTCAGGCTTGCATGCTCGGGGCTACCGAACTGAAGCAGGTAAAGCGCCATTACGTGAAACATTAGCCGCCGCAATCATTCTGCGCAGTGGTTGGGATGCCAGTAAACCGCTTCTCGATCCTATGTGTGGCTCCGGTACCTTACTGATTGAAGCGGCGATGATGGCTGCCAATATTGCTCCAGGCTTACAACGTAAAAAGTGGGGCTTCGAAGCATTAGAAGATTTCGAACCAGAACTCTGGGCAAGTGTGAAATCAGAAGCCAGCGTGCAAGGTAAACGTGGAGTCAAAAAGGTAGAAACTCATTTCTACGGCGTAGATAACGATAACCGCGTATTGCAGACGGCTAAAGATAACGCCCGCCGTGCCGGTGTAGAAGAGCTAATCAGCTTTACCTTGGGTGATGCGGCAAAAGTAAAACGCCCAGAAAACTTCGCTGAAGGTATTGTGATTTGTAACCCACCGTACGGTGAGCGTTTAGGCACTCATCCCGGTTTGATCGCTCTTTACACTGCATTTGGTGCACAGCTTAAAGCTGAGTTTGGTGGTTGCCACGCTTCTATTTTCTCGAGTTCTGACGAATTACTCAGTTGTTTGCGCATGCGTGCGGACAAACAGTTCAAGCTGAATAATGGTGCGTTACCATGTCACCAAAAAAATTACACCATAGCCATGCGAGAGCAAAACAGCGTCAGCAATGAAGGTACTCAAGAAATCCTCATTGCCCCCGATTTTGCCAACCGTTTGAAGAAAAACTTCAACAAGATTGGCAAATGGGCTAAGCGTGAGGGGCTCGATTGCTTCCGCCTCTATGATGCGGATCTTCCCGAATACAATGTGGCTATTGATGTCTACCAAGATCATCTCATGATCCAAGAATATGCAGCGCCAAAGGATATTCCTGAAGAGAAAGCGAAGCGTCGTTTGACCGATATTATTCGCGCAGCCATTCAAGTGTTGGATGTCGATGCGAACAACGTCGTGCTCAAAGTTCGTGAAAGACAAAAAGGCACGTCGCAATACGAGAAACTCGGCCAGCAAGCACAGACCATGCAAATTACCGAGTATGGCGTGAAGTTGATCGTCAACCTATACGATTATCTCGATACTGGCTTATTCCTTGACCACAAAATTACTCGTCGTCGTTTAGGGCAAATGGCACAAGGCAAAGATTTTCTCAATTTATTTGCCTATACCGGCTCTGCGACAGTACATGCTGCTTGTGGCGGTGCAAAATCGACGACGACCGTCGATATGTCGAAAACTTATCTTGAATGGGCCAAAGAGAACATGCAGTTAAACGGGCAGGTTGGGCGTCAGCACCAGTACGTTCAGGCCGACTGTCTACAGTGGCTCGCGAATGCCCAAAGCCAGTACGATCTTATCTTTATTGATCCGCCAACGTTTTCTAACTCTAAACGTATGGAGCAGACTTTTGATGTGCAACGTGACCACGTCACGCTTATGACCAATCTTAAACGGTTGCTGCGCCCAGAAGGGACGATTGTTTTCTCTAATAACAAGCGCCATTTCAAGATGGATATGGAAGCGCTACACGCTTTGGGCCTCAACGCTCAAAATATCTCGCATCAAACCTTACCGCTGGATTTTGAGCGAAATAAACAAATTCATAACTGCTGGCTGATCACCCATCAGAGTTAGGAAATTCAATGATAACCTTGTACAGCACTGAAGGATGCCATCTCTGTGAGATGGCCTATGCGTTACTCAATGAAGTAGGGCTCACCAAACAAGTTGACGTGGTAGAGATTGCCTTTAATGACGAGCTATTTTCTCGTTACGCGGTCACTATACCGGTTGTCGCTTACCAAGGTAATGAACTGAATTGGCCTTTTGACATACAAGAATTAAGAGAGTGGTTAAAACATAATGGCATTAATTACCATCCATAACGGTTTGCTGGCCTTTGGCGATCACCCATTACTGGATCACGCTGATTTCGCCTTACAAGAAAATGAAAGAGTGTGTCTGGTTGGGCGTAATGGCGCCGGAAAATCCACGCTGATGAAAGTACTCGCAGGCGAGATTCTGCTGGATGATGGCAAGATGCAAGTCATGCAAGATGTCGTCGTATCCCGTTTAGAGCAAGATCCGCCTCGCAATCAAGCGGGTACTGTATTTGATTATGTTTCAGGTGGTCTGCAAGGCATTGGCGAACAACTCAAGATCTATCAAGATCAATTAGATCTCGTAGCAACAGATCCAAGCGAATCCAACATTAATAAGCTTGCACATATCCAAGAGCAGCTTGAAGTTTCTGGTGCTTGGCGCTTTGAAGATCGAATCAAAAATGTGCTGGGTTCCTTAAAACTAGATGGCCACACCAAATTAACCGACCTGTCTGGTGGTTGGCAGCGTAAAGCTGCATTAGCGCGAGCGCTGGCGTGTGATCCCGATGTCCTGCTTCTTGATGAACCAACCAACCACCTCGATGTAACAACGATTGAATGGTTAGAAGGTTTTCTGAAAGATTTCCGAGGTTCTATCATTTTCATTTCCCATGACCGTGCTTTTATTAAGTCTATGGCAACCCGCATTGTGGATCTCGATCGCGGTCAACTCAGCTCTTTCCCAGGAGATTATGAAAATTATCTTACTGAAAAAGAAGAGATGCTGCGGGTTGAAGAGCTGCAAAATGCCGAGTTTGATAAAAAGCTCGCTCAAGAAGAGGTTTGGATCCGTCAAGGTATTAAAGCACGAAGAACTCGTAATGAAGGACGAGTTCGGGCACTGAAACGTCTTCGTCAAGAACGTAGTGAGCGTCGTGAAGTGCAGGGTAAAGTTAACCTGCAAATCGATGATTCCAATCGCTCAGGGAAAATCGTTTTTGAAGCCGAAAATCTTCATTACTCGATCGGTGGCAAAACCATTGTTGATGGTTTCAGCTTCAACATCATGCGCGGTGACCGAATTGCGTTAATTGGTCCTAATGGTTGTGGCAAAAGTACCTTACTCAAAATTTTGCTGGGTGACTTACAGCCCGATAGCGGCAAAGTACACTGTGGTACTAAGCTTGAGGTCGCCTACTTTGATCAATACCGGGAGTTACTCGATCCTGAAAAAACCGTTATCGATAACTTAGCGGATGGTAAACAAGAAGTGATGGTAGGCGGGCGTCTTCGCCACGCGTTAAGCTATCTACAGGACTTTTTGTTCTCACCCAAGCGGGCAAGAACCCCAGTAAAAGCGTTATCTGGTGGAGAAAAAAACCGTTTGCTGCTTGCGCGCATTTTGCTTAAAGCCAACAACCTATTAGTGCTTGATGAACCAACCAACGATTTAGATATCGAAACTTTGGAACTTTTGGAAGAATTGCTTGCCAATTACCAAGGCACTTTATTGCTGGTCAGCCACGATCGTGAATTTGTCGATAACACCGTCACCTCAAGTTGGATTTTTGAAGGCGACGGCAAGATTGAAGAATTTGTCGGTGGCTACCATGACGCTCAGCAACAGCGTGCCCAAGTTTTACAAAGCAGAGCTGCTGAAAATATCGTCAAAAAAGAAAAAGTGGTTGAGGAGTCTCCCAAATCCGCACCATCGAAAACTAAGCAGAAGAAGTTATCTTATAAACTGCAACGCGAACTTGAAGCTCTTCCGCAAAGATTAGAAGAGCTGGAAGTTGAGATCGCAGCGTTACAAGACATCGTCAATAGTCCAGACTTTTTCAGTCAGCCTGTCGATAAAACGCAACCCATTTTAGACAAGTTAACTGCAACAGAGCAGGAACTCGAAATTGCTTTTGAGCGTTGGGAAGAGCTTGAAGCGATGCAACAGGAAAGTGAATAGAAAACATGAGTCGTATTACTTTTAAACGTTCGATTTTAGCCAGCGCAGTATTGCTTGCTACCCAAACGGCCAACGCGGCACTCTACCAAGTGATGGAAGTGACCCCAAGCACAGGGCAAAGCTACGGTAGTGCATGGGGTGTGGCGATCCAACCAAGTACAGGCACAGATAGCTGTTTTAATAATTCGACTGTCGGTAGTGTGAATTGTCAAAACTTTGCTCTGGCAGGTGAAACTCGCATTGAAAAAGCCAGCACAGGTAAAGCAGTCGATGGTTTAAGTTACCGTGATGAAGTGGCTTTCGGGATTGATAATGCGTTCGTTTATGTACAAGAACGCAATGACTTTGAACGCTACTGCTACAACGAACTTTTGTATTCAACTTGTAATACCTGGGCAGATCCCCATTGGAATCGCTGGCAAGCAGAGATCAATAGTACGCAAGTTGCTAACTCAATTGCTTTTATTGGTACTGGAACAACAGGCGCGCCTATTGATGAGTCACAAAACGTGATTGTTAATAGCCTAACGAGTAATGCTACGCCTATCGGGATCAATGTAAAAACTGGTGACGTGACAACGTATCGTAGAAACGCTAATGCCATTCAAGCCCGTTCCACCGTCGCACCGAATATCACTGATGCCTTATATACCCGTGCATGGAAAACGGATGGTGTTTACACCGTTGGCAGTATTTCACGAAGCTCAAACAATAACGAAGGTGCCTATTTTTATTCCAAGCCTGCAATTTGGAAAAATTCTAACGGTGAAACAGTAGAGCTTTCTTGGCCAACTGGTACCGAACCTAATCGCAATAATCGTCTTGCACAAGGCAGTATGCGTGATGTCGTTGAAAATGGAGGTAAGCTATACGCGGTCGGTTATAGTTCATACGATACAGACAATCACTACATGCAGGCCTCGGTTTTCGAACTAGACAACACCAGTAATTTTTCTAATGCAGCAAGTTGGACGACCAAAGCCGTTTCCGGCGCTGAATCTAGAATTGGTGGCGATTACATTCACAGTAATTCGGTAGTCACCGATGTAAACAAAAACCTCGTCGCGTTAGGCTCTGCTAAACGTGCAGGTAGCCGCCCAGAGAATGGAGCCGCGGGCAATCGATTATTTGTTATCGAAGATGTTTCTGCTAGCACTCCAACAGCGAACTTCTTAACCGGCGGCATCTTCTTCACAGGAGCCGGCGGCAAAGCAGGGGCAATTAACAGCTATAACGAGATTGTCGGTCAAGTCGACGCAAACGACACCCGTGAGAATGATGGTAAACCGCGCCGTAAAAGAGGGTTTATTTATCCATACAGTGCCAATGGCAGTGATCCAAGCCGCATGGCTATTTTTGCTAATAAGGCTTGGTTGTTAGATGATCTCACTAATGACAATACCGCAACAGGCAACAACAACCAGTTCCGCATTATTGATGCCACAGATATTAATGATGCTGGCGTTATCTCTGCAACTGCGCTGAAATGTTCAGGTGGATACGATACGACAGCACATAATTCATTGTGTAGTAACCGCGAAGAAACCGTCGTCGCCGTGAAGTTAGTTCCAATTGTGAATGCAACAAGTGCTAACATTCAACAGCGTTCAACCGAAGAGCAAGCCTCTGAACGTAAAGGGGGTAGCTTCGGATTAGGGCTTTTGATGGTGCTTGGTGTACTAGGGTTCCGTAGAAAATAGGGATTTTTGTCAGGAAGGGCACAAGCTCACAGATTTGGGTTTGTGCCTTTTTTATTGCTTGAGAAAGGCGAATAATTGATCGATTCTGTATTGGTGTGGTCATAAAAGATCCACACAAGTTTAATAGTTGTACGTTACACCAAAGTTACCGTATGAGGACAGAACTATGAAGAGACAAAAGCGTGATCGCCTAGAAAGAGCTCAATCGCAAGGATACAAAGCCGGTCTAAACGGTCGATCCCATGACGAATGTCCCTATCAACAGACGGAAGTACGCTCTTATTGGTTAGGTGGTTGGCGTGATGCTAGAAACGATAAACTTTCTGGTCTCTGCAAATAATTTCCCATACAACAAAGCTTGAAAAGGCTTATCGCTAGGAAAACAGCCCGAAACGGGCTGTTATTCGTTAGAGATTCTATCTTTAAAACGCAGACGTATCTTGGAACAAGCCAACTTTAAGATCTTTGGCTACGTATATTTCTTTGCCATCAACAAGTACGCGACCATCGGCTAAACCCATCACTAGCTTACGGTTCACCACACGCTTCATGTTAATTTCGTAGGTGACTTTTTTAGCTGTTGGTAAAATTTGTCCTGTAAATTTCACTTCGCCAACGCCAAGCGCGCGACCTTTACCTTTACCGCCAACCCAGCCAAGGAAAAAACCCACCAGTTGCCACATGGCATCTAAGCCCAAGCATCCCGGCATCACTGGGTCTCCTGGGAAATGGCAATCAAAAAACCATAAATCAGGCGTGATATCGAGCTCAGCTAAGATCAAACCTTTACCAAATTCACCTTCAGTTTCTGACATCTTGGTAATGCGATCCATCATCAACATATTTGGCGCTGGAAGTTGAGGATAGCCCTCACCAAACAACTCACCTTGGCTTGACGCTAAAAGATCTTCTCGATTATACGAATCACGTTTGTTCTGCATTATTGGTTACTCCATTTTTTGTTGGGTGCATGTTAGTGAACACGTGTACGCCAAACAACTCCGATCAGTGCCAGCTAAGCCAGTTTTTGATCCGTTCCACAATTCCGTGCGGTTGCACAAGTTTTTCAAAATTATCAATTCTTTCAGCGATCTTTGCGATCACGCTGTCTTCATCTTCTCCACGGAAAGGTTTACCCATGAGAAGAGGAATCGCTTCATCCACCGTCGAAACAGGCCAGATGTTGAATTCACCATTCTTAATGCTTTCTACTACTGATTTATGAAGCGCCAAGTGTTTCAGGTTCGAACTTGGCAAAATCACCCCCTGTTCTCCAGTTAAGCCTTGGTGACAACAGACGCGATAAAATCCTTCAATTTTTTCATTCAGACCACCGACCGCTTGAACTCGTCCAAATTGGTCAACAGCGCCAGTAACGGCAATCTGTTGGTCAATCGGATACTCAGAAAGCGCACTCACTAATGAACATAATTCCGCCAGTGAAGCGCTATCACCATCAACTTCACTATAAGACTGCTCAAAAACAATCGAAGCAGAAAAGGGCAGAGAACCATCAAGATTCAAGGCACTACTCACAAAAGCTTGCATAATCATCATACCTTTAGCATGAAGGTTGCCGCCTAACTCAACTTTTCTCTCTACATCCGCAATGTCACCATCACCAAAATGGATCACACAGGAAATTCGAGCTGGCTCACCGTAAGGCATTGGGTGCCCAGTGACTTCGATGACTGTCAAGCCATTAACTTGCCCGACTTGTTCACCCTGGGTTTCGATGATCACTTGACCGTCAAGAATGTCGTCTAGAGCTCTTTCGGGTAAATAAGACTCGCGCAGATAGCGTTTATCTAAAGCAATTTCAATATGTTCAGCGTCAATCAACGGCTCTTCAGATTCAAGGCGAGCTTCTTCAAGTAGCGCTCGATGCCACATTAAACAAAGGGGAGCGTAATATTGATCTTCAGTATAACGAGCACCGGCCGTCATCAGAGACTGGATGGCAGAGCAGGTTAATGAAGGCAAATTGTACTGTTCACACAACCAGCGTAAGTAGCCGAGGTAGTCTTCAATCGTTTCTTCTTCTATCTTGAGATCTAATTCAAGCTCTGAAAACAAACATAAGCCGGAATGAATATCAGCATCTAAAAAATCCAGATCGCCAAGCTGCGTGCGATCACCGACAACAATAAGTTTAACGTCGTAACTTGAACCTAAGCGATTAGGGAGCGGAGATTTTGGATCGCAATTGATAGGAGAGACAGTTTCACCCAAAACGGCGGCTTTTACTGTTGGCCAATAGCGTGGATTAGCCAGCAATAAATTCGCTGAAACAATCAAATAACCGCCATTCGCTTGTTCGAGATATCCTGACGTTTTATGAACTAGACCACCATGCTCAACTTTGACTTGGCCTAGAATCTCTGAAATATCTAACGTCTCTGTACTCACGACAGGAACATCAAGATCCTGCTCAAGTAATGCGTCTTTAAAGAGAGAGCGATAAATCGAGTTATCGGGAGCATTAATCAAGAGGATTCGACTAAACCCTTTAAGGTGAACAAACTGTTCAAGCGCACTGGTTAAACGAGGCTGAATCTCGATCAGTGAAATGGGAGCTAGGTTAGGGTAGTTTTCAAAGACTTTGTTAAACTGCTCAAATTGAGGCGTTACACTGCGCCAGATGCTTTGGGTCATTGAGATATCGAACTGATTGAAAAGAGCCAAATTATATAGAAAAAGCCGAGCAGCGAACAGTGAAAGTCGACGATGATCTTTCTCGCTTTTTTGATAGGGAGAATTGCAAGTCTGCAGACAGTGGGTTACGCTGTCACTGTATAACAATGGAAAGTGGCCGAAGATGAAATATCAACAACTTGAAAATTTAGAATGTGGTTGGAAATGGCAGTATCTCATCAATAAATGGAAGGATGGAGAGCCCGTTACTCGCTATATTGATAAAAGTGAAATTGAAGCTGCGGTACAGAAGCTCAGGGCGATAGAACATGAACCAACCCATGTACTGTCTTGGATTGAAGAACATATGTCCTCTGAGCTCGATAACAAACTTAAACAAGCGATCAGAGCCAAGCGTAAGCGCCACTTTAATGCAGAACAAATCCATACACGCAAGAAATCTATTGATTTAGATTACCGAGTTTGGGAAAAATTATCCCTAAAAGCCAATGAGTTAGGTTGTACATTATCCGATGCGATTGAGTATCTACTCAGCGAGGCTTCAAGAAGTGAAAAGGCAAGCAAAACCGTCAACAGTTTAAAAGAAGATCTCAGTCGGTTATTAGCAGAATAAGGAGATGTCTCTTATGAATATGCTTTATGTAATACTTGTCGCGGCGATAATTATCTTCTGGCTAGTCGCGATCGATAGACCCATCTTGGTGGTCAGCTTCAAAGATGGTCATCTTGTTCGTAGCAAGGGACATTTTCCGCCAACATTCAAACATAACCTTATCGATATCGCTCAACATGAACCTTTTTCAGGGGAAATTAAGGTGTATCAACAAAGGACTGGAGCCAAGCTGGCGTTTTCGAAGCAAGTCCCGAAAAAGATCCAGCAAAGAATCCGCAACGTATTCCCACACCAAGGCTTTACACGCCAAAGCTCGACATTAAAGAAAGGTCGCTAAGCGTATTAATCATCCTTGCTCGACATCGTCATTGCAAGAAAAAGCAGGTTAAGCTCCAAACAACACAAGTTCAAACTCGCCAAGAAGATATTTCGGTTACATTTTCCTCCTTGCTTAATCTTGGTGAGGTGAATTTGATGAAGTTTTTGAGGCGAGTAATGTTGAGCATTTTCCTCACAATTTTTAGTCAATCGACGCTTGCGGACGATGCGGATTTGAATCGAGTGGCAAAGAAAATCAAGACTCAAATTGAAAAGTCGATCAAAAAGAGCAAAAAACCACTTGAAGGTTACTGTGATGTTTTTGTTGATTTAGATTACACACATCCGAAAAACGCTGTCGTAAAGAAAGTTTCCACATTAGGTGACAACGAGCTTTGCTTCATCGCAAAGAAAACCATAAAAGTAGGCAATAAATATGCTTATGATTGGCCAGAGAGGTACATAAGAGTTCAAGTGGTTTCGAAATAACTCGGAGCAAAACCGCCAAAAACCAAAATACCTCAGTGCATATTATGTATGTAGAGAAAGTGAAGACTACGAAACACAAACCAAGCTTAACCGCTT